>Ga0256824_10000121_pt1 | contig 26144 bp, 21 predicted proteins | sample CV67metaG_FD_191570 | JGI IMG/M metagenome (GOLD analysis project Ga0256824, IMG submission 191570) | Hydrothermal vent microbial communities from East Pacific Rise, Pacific Ocean - CV67 | ecosystem: Environmental > Aquatic > Marine > Hydrothermal vents | place: Pacific Ocean: East Pacific Rise...
CCTGTTCAACTTGAAGGTACAGAATATGCGAATGATTACTGGGCTTCAGTAACATTAGCTCACTTTATGAGAGAAGGCGACCAAAAACTAGAAGTGAAAAAACTAGTGAAAAAGTACCCTTACAAAAACTCTACAAAAGTAGTAACAGACGGTTGGAAATAATTTTCAACTTTGACTACTAATATTTCCCTACTTCGGTAGGGAATATCTTATAACTAATTCTACAATTTCACCTATCACTTTTATCAAATTATCTTATTGATAATTCCCAATATCTAAATTTAACTTTAATCTTTAGCTATAAAACTATAAATACCTTCCAATTTTATATGAAAAAAAGAATTACTTCTTATACTTAATAGATACAAATAATAAAAGGATTTCATATGACAAAAAAACTACTACTTGTTACCGCACTAGTTGGGACAAGCTTACTCCATGCAGAGCACTCAAAAGCAGATATAAAATTAGAGCATAATAAGCATCAAAATACTATTCACTGGGGATACAGTGGAGAAGGTGCTCCTGAGCATTGGGGTGATATTGATCCTCGTTTTGGGACCTGTAAAAATGGTGTAAATCAATCCCCTATTAACCTTAGTGGATTTACTGAGTCAGATTTGCCTGCTATAAAATTTAACTATAGTCTTGTTTCCTCTGAAATTCTCAATAATGGACATGCTATTCAAGCCAATGTTAAAAATGGGAGTAGTATAACAGTTGATGGCATCAACTTTGAGCTTAAACAATTTCACTTCCATAACCCAAGTGAAAATAATATAAATGGTAAATCATTTCCACTGGAGGCACACTTTGTACATGCAAGTAAAAATGGGGAATTAGCCGTTATTGCCGTGATGTTTGAAGAAGGAAAAGAAAACAAAGCTTTGGCAGAACTCTGGGCTAAGATGCCACAAAATGTAGGTGATAAAAACCCAATAGATGCTAAAGCACTTAATACTCTACTTCCAAAAAATAGGGACTATTACAGATTTAATGGTTCACTTACTACTCCACCATGTACAGAAGGAGTGAGATGGTTAGTGATGAAAAAGCCTGTAAGTCTTTCTAAATCACAAGTTGAAACCTTTGCTAAAGTGATGCATCATCACAATAATAGACCAATACAAGCTAGCAATGCGAGAGCAATTTTAAAGTAATTCAAGCTGATCTTGTATCTTAATATATGTACGAAGTAAAGATTGAATTTGACCAATGTCAAATGTCTCTATTGCTTCGTCAAGTTGTCCTGCATAATCTACTAAAAAATCTATCTCATATTCCTTTGCTAAGGTATGTACTTTAAAAGTAAATATTTTAATATCTTCTATATTATTACTTTTTTCTGCCCGTTTATGTAAAGGTGTTAAAGTGCGATACATTTCATTTAATATTTGTGTCTTATTTAATAGTGTCTTATCGTTAAAAAGAATTTTTATTTTTTTCTCTTCATTACCTTCTTTCTTGTATTCCACTTTATCATACTCTAAAAAGTGACTCAAGGCTAAATAAAATTCATTTCTTAGTATTGGTTTTCTCAAATATGCATCAAAATTTTCACTTTTAACACGTTCATACTCATCTTTCATAATTGAAGCAGTAAGGGCAATGATAGGTACTGAATTATTTAATAGCTTTATTTCTGCTGCTGCCTTGTACCCATCCATCCTAGGCATACGTATATCCATAAGAATAATATCTGGTTTTTCTTTTTTATATTGTTCTATTGCTTCTATCCCATCATTTGCCGTTATAATTGTCAAAGCACTATTTTCAAAATTTTGAACAATTAAATCTCTATTATCTTCAATATCATCAACCACAAGAAGTTTTGCTGGTTTAAACCTAAAAATATTTACATCTATCTGCTCTGGCATATTGATTTCATCTAGCATCTGTATTGAAGAAATATCAATACCATAAAGATACACAAAAAACTTAGAACCTTTTCCTTTTGTACTTGCTACTTCCACTTTACCATCCATCATTTCAACAAGTCGTTTAGAAATAGAAAGTCCTAAACCTGTACCCCCAAATTGACGGTTATCTTGTCCTGATTGCTGTTCAAATGCGTAGAAAATATTTTCTAATTGATTCTTAGCTATTCCCATACCCGTATCTTCAACAATAATTTTCAAATCAAGTTTAGATAAGTGATTATCTACATTAAAGGCTGAGATTTTTAATTTAATAAAACCTTTTTCTGTAAATTTTACTGCATTTCCAATAATATTTACAAGAATTTGTCTTAATCTTATATCATCTATCAACAAACTTTTGGGTATCGTGCTATCTATATCTAAAATAAGATCTAGACCTTTATCTCTCACAGACATCATAAATATACTCAACACATCTTCACTCAAATCAAATATATTTGTTGCACGTTTATTGAGTTCTAGTTTTCCTGCTTCTATTTTAGATAAGTCTAAAATATCATTAATGAGTGTCAATAATGTATGCCCTGCACTTTTAATGGTCTTGACATAACCCTTAAGCCGTGTTTCTTGTATTTCCTCATTCAGAAGTTCAGTAAAACCTATGATGGCATTCATAGGCGTTCTAATTTCATGTGACATATTGGCTAAAAACACTGATTTTGATTTATTGGCACTGTCCGCAGATTCTTTTGCTTCTCGTAAATCCTCTTCCATCTTTATACGTTCTGTTAAATCAACCATAATACTCAAGAGTGCTTTCCCCTCATCATAAACTATAGGAATAATAGAAATCATAATATTCATCTCACTTTTATCAAGTCGTCTAAATGTAACTATACGTTTGTTAACTTTACCCTCTAACTCAATTGTTTTTATAATCTCATCACGTTCAGTTGTATCCGCATAAAAAGACAAGACGTTATATTTATAGATATCATCTGCTGCAATATTAAATGTATTTAAGGCAAACGCATTGGCACGTAAAACACTTCCATCAAATCCACTTACAATTACATTTAATGGTATATTTTCTATAAGCATGGACATTTGAGCTTCACTCTCTTTTCTCTTTTGTACCTCATAATGTAATTTTCTGTACCAATACCATGTCCCTAAAATAAAAAATAAAAATACCCCCAATATCTGATATATTAATGTATAATTAATTAAAACCTCATCATTAAAATAAACCCACTTGTTACGTATATTTTTTTTATCCTTACGACTTATTTCCTTTAATCCTTTATCTATAATATTTATAAGCGTATGATTATTATGAGAAGTAGCCATATAGAGTTTCATATCACTATTTTTTCTGTATGATTTAAAAGGTATAATTGTATTGATAGCTTCTTTTCTAAGGATATATGTTAATGCAGCATAAGTATCAAAGAGTATATCTGCTTTCTTTTCTAAAACTGCATCAATCGCATCAGAAAATGTTTTGACTGTAAGAATTTTAATTAAGGGAAACTCTTTTTTAAGTAATTCTTCATGTGCAAAATCTTCAGGGATAGCTGCAATTTTTCCATTAAGATCATTTAAAGTTTCAACTTCTAAATCACTACGTATGAAAAAATAATCAAGCATAGAAAAATAGTCTTTACTAAACTGTAAATACTTACTACGTTCTTCGGAATAATAAATAGCGGGTAAAAGATCTATACGACCTTCTTTTGTCTTTTGAAGATTATTTTTCCATATATCTATTTCTACTTGAAAGTGAAGTCCTGTTTTTTCAGAAAGTATCTTTAAATAGTCATTGGCAATACCATTATATTTGTTTTCTGTTACAAAATCAAACGGTGCCCAATCAGGACCCCCTCCAACCTTAACTATAGGGTGTTCTTCTATCCACTGTTTCTCTTCATCTGACAATGTTAATGCTGGAGTAACAACAGATAGTAAGAAAAGGAGTATGTTTATTCTAACTATGGATAATAGCAACAAATTCATCAAGATGCTCCATAAAGATATCAATCAATTGTGGATCAAAGTGTGTATCTTTATGTTTTTTTAAGTACTCAACAGAATCTTCGACACTCCAAGCTTCTTTATAACACCTCTTATGCGTAAGTGCATCAAAGACATCTGCAATAGTAACAATACGCCCAAAGATATGTATTTCTTCACCTTTATATCCATTAGGATATCCCGTACCATCCCATTTTTCATGGTGTTGAGAAGCAATGATATCTGCTGCCTTCAAAATTTTACGCTGTGAATTTTTAAGAAATTTATGTCCCGCACTGGCATGTGTTTTCATAATTTTAAACTCATCATCCGTCAGTAATCCAGGTTTATTAAGTATCTCCCTAGGAATAGTTACTTTACCGATATCATGCATAGGGGAAGCATGAAAAATGGTATCTTGATCTTCTTTATTCATAGAAGGATGATACTCTGCTAATAACTTAGATATTTGAGACACACGTTTAATATGTTGGCCTGTTTCAGAAGAGGCTGACTCTATGAGTTCAGTTAAAATATAAATAATTTCTTTTTGTCCCTCTTCAAGTTCTGTTAAAAGTCGTTCTTTCTCTTCTTTTGCCTTGATTTGTAAAGTAAGATGGTTATTTTTTAAAATCATTCTTGAACGATACAATTCAAGATGACTTCTCACACGAGATAAGAGTTCTTCTGCGTGAAAGGGTTTAGATACATAATCTACAGCACCTACAGAAAAAGCTTTGGAAATAGAATCTACGTCATTCTTCGCAGTCAAAAATATAATAGGGACATCAACATAGTTTGGAAGATTTTTAATACGTTCACATACAGTGAAACCATCAATTTCTGGCATCATAATATCGAGTAAAATTATGTCGTAGTTATTCATTTCAATAAGAGAAAGTGCTTCTTCCCCTGAGAGTGCAAAAGCAAGATTATAATTCTCTTCTTTTAACATATTCATTGCAATTTGAATATTATCAACAATATCATCCACTATTAATACATTATAATTAAAATCCATACTTTCCCCTAAATAATCGGATATTATATTTTAACATAAAAAAGTAAAAAAATATTCTAACCTATTTTTTGAAGGAAAACCCCACTTTCTACATGTGCTGTATGTGGGAATTGATCATACATTGCAGCTTCCATAACTTTATGCGTCTTTGTTAACGTTTCTAAGTCTCGCGCAAGTGTTTCAGGGTTACAAGAGATATAAATAATATTGTCTATGGTAGAAATAAGTGCTATTGTTCCAACATCAAGCCCTGCGCGTGGAGGGTCAACTAAAACAGTTGAAAAGTTATAACTTTTTAAATCAATATCTTTGAGTCTTGTAAATTCTCTTGTGCCACTTAGTGCTTCTGTCATTTCTTCTGAAGCAAGTCTTGCAAAAGTAATATTATCTACCCCATTTAGTTCACAATTTTCAAGTGCCGCATGGATAGAACGTTTAGAGATTTCAGTAGCAAGTGCTTTATCAAAATAGTGAGAAAGAGGTAAGGTAAAATTCCCTAAGCCACAATAAGACTCTAAAAAGTCACCATGACCTACCTTTTTTGCTTGGGTTATTGCCCACTCTATCATCTTTATATTGACGATAGGATTTGGCTGAGTAAAACCAGATTCATACTGCACATAAGTAAAAGTCTTGCCATCTATGTCTAGTTTTTCAGTCACATATTCATCTGAGAGTATGACCTTTTGCTTACGACTACGGCCCATTACTTTACAGTTTAGTTCATCTTCTAAAAATTTGGCTTCAGCACTCCATGTATCATCTAATTTTCTATGGTACAGCATTGTGATAAGACATTCATCTGTGGTGGTTGCTAAAAATTCTACAGAAAAAAGTTTTCTTTTTAATACTTCTGTCGAACTATTTATTTTCTCTAAAAGTACCCACATGCGCTTTTCTATAGGTTCTATGACTTTAGGACACTCCTCAATGTTAATAGCTCCATCCTTGGTGATGTTACCCATCGCATAATCACATCTGTCATCTTCATGCCAAATACGAAACTCTGCTCTGGCTCTATAATGTGAAGTAGGAGAGTCAAACACTTCTAATGTATCTTTAAAAAAAGGGCTTAAAAGCGCCGTTACTCTCTGTTCTTTAGATTTTAATTGCTCTACATAGCTCGTATCATACAGCCCACAAGAGCCACAAGTTCCAAAATGTTTACATGTCAAATTTATGCCTTTAATTACAATTAGGTATAATCGCAATAATTAAATAATTTTCATATTTTATCGTAAAGGTTCTCAAAATGTCTATATCCGTCGTTATACTCGCAGCAGGTCAAGGTACAAGAATGAAGTCTAGCACACCAAAAGTACTTCATGAAATCTCAGGAAAATCTATGCTTTTTCATGCCATAGACGCTGCAGAAAAGATATCTGATGATATTACTGTAGTTCTTTATCATCAAGCAGCTCGTATACAAGCTGAAATAGAAAAGCAGTATAAAGGTATACATTTTCATATGCAAGATGCTGAACAGTTTCCTGGAACAGGCGGAGCTATGAAAGGTGTAGAGGTAAAACATACCAAAGCCCTCATACTTAATGGTGATATGCCACTGGTGACTATGAATGCTTTAGAGTCACTTATGCAAGGAGATGCGGATATCAACATGTCTGTCATAAAACTTGATAATCCTTCCGGGTATGGACGTGTTGTCATTTTTAATGGTAAAGTACAAGAAATCGTAGAAGAAAAAGACTGTATCCCTGCACAAAAAGAAATACAAACCGTCAACGCTGGCGTTTACTGTGTCAAAAAAGAGCTACTTGACAGTTACATTCCAGCACTTAACAATAACAACGCACAAGAAGAGTACTACCTTACAGACATCATCAAAATGGCTGTAGAAGAAGATAAAATCGTCCATCCTGTCATCGTGGAGGAAGAAGAATTTAAAGGGGTAAATTCGAAACTCGACCTTGCACATGCTGAAGAGATACTTCAACGTCGCATAAAAACAGAGTGGATGAAAGCAGGTGTAAGTATGCGTTTACCTGAAACTATCTATATTGATTCACGCGCTACCTTTGAAGGTGAATGTATGTTAGAAAATGGGGTAAGTATTCAAGGTGCTTCACATATTATTGCTTCACATATAAAAACCCACTCTATTATAGAAGACTCACATATAGAAAATTCAGATGTAGGACCTATGGGACGAATAAGACCAAAATCTAAGCTTATTGATACACACATAGGTAACTTTGTAGAAGTAAAAAAATCTACACTTACAGGTGTCAAAGCTGGGCATCTTGCCTATATAGGTGATGCAAGTATAGATGAGGGTACGAACATAGGTGCAGGAATGATTACATGTAACTATGATGGTAAAAATAAATACAAAACTATCATTGGTAAAAATGTCTTTATAGGATCAGATACACAAATAGTTGCACCTGTCACCATAGAAGATGATGTTATCATCGCAGCAGGTACTACAGTAAACAAAAATATAGAAAAAGGTTCTTTAGCCATTTCACGTACTGAAATGAAAAGTATCAAAAATTTCTTTTATAAATTTTTTGGAGATCAATAACAGATGCAAATTAATTTAGTTGGTAAATCCATACTCTTAGGTGTTACAGGTAGTATTTCTGTCTATAAAGCTTGTGACTTAGCACGTTTATTTGTAAAATCAGGGGCTGAAGTTCATATTGTGATGACTGCCTCTGCCGAACGTTTTGTCTCTGCACTTACTTTTGAAGCACTCACTCGCAATGCTGTACTTACAGAAAGTTCAGAGTCTTGGAGTTCTGAACTTAACCATATTGACATAGGAAAAAAGTGTGATGTTTTTATCATAGCCCCTGCAACAGCAAACACACTCAACAAACTAAGTAAAGGAATAGCTGATAATATCCTTACTCAAACAGCCTTAGCCTTTAAAGGTGAGATGATAGTAGCCCCTGCTGCCAATACACAAATGTTAGCCAACCACTACACAACAGGAAGCCTTAAAATGCTTGGTGTCAATGATTATATTATCATCAAACCTCAAGAAAAACTTCTCGCTTGTGGTGATGTAGGTAATGGTGCTCTTGCAGAACCTAGTGAAATCTTTTTTGAAGTCGCTAAATCTCTACTCAAAGAACCTTTTTGGGAAGACAGACGCATTGTAGTTACTGGTGGAGGCACACGTGAAAAGATAGATGAAGTACGTTACATCTCTAACTTTTCTTCAGGGAAAATGGCAAAAGCACTCTGCCTATCATTGTATCTTAAAGGTGCTGACGTATGTTATATTACTACCATGGGGAATGAAGGGCTCCCCTCTGCTGTTTATACGATTGATACGGAAGATGCTGAAGAGATATTTGAATATACTAAAGATGCTATACGTGTATCAAAAAAAGGGAAAATGTCTAAACCCTCTATGAATGCAAGTGATAGACATCTTATTCAAAAAGAACCTTATTTATTTATGGTGGCAGCTATCTCAGACTTTACACCTAAATTTCCTCAAGAGGGTAAACTCAAAAAATCTACGCTTGGAGAGACATGGAACATTGAGTTAAAACAAACCACAGATATACTCTCTAGCCTTGACAAAACGGACATTAAGACTGTTGCCTTTAAAGCAGAGATGGATAGCCAAGAGGGATTAAACAATGCAGTAAACCTTTTAACCCAGAAACGGGTAGATGCCGTATGTTATAACTTACTTCAAGATGCTACGAGTTTTGGTGGTGATGAAAATGAGATTACTTTCATTACAAAAGAAAATCAAGTTGCTTTAGGTCGTGCAGATAAATTAACTTTATCTCAAAAAATCCTTGATGAAGCTAAAAAATTAAGTAATGACTAATACTCCATTAAAACATCTGGCTGTCATTATGGATGGCAATGGTAGATGGGCAAAAGAACGTGGATTTAAGCGTACGAAAGGTCATGAGGTTGGTGCTGAGACTATCCGTGCTATTACAACCTACTGTGCACAATATAGTGAGATAGAAACCGCTACCTTTTATGCCTTTAGTACAGAAAATTGGAAACGTCCCAAACTAGAAGTAGAGTTTCTTATGAAACTACTTGATAAATATTTACAAAAAGAGCTCTCTACCTATCAACAAAATGGCATTCGATTTCAAGCCATTGGGAATATTGATGTATTTTCAAAATCATTACAAACTCGCATTAGAAAAACCGAAGAGCTTACTCAAAACAATAGAAACCTAACACAAGTACTTGCACTAAACTATGGTGGCCGAACAGAGATAATTTCGGCAGTCAATACATTGATAGCTGAAGGGAAAAAGGTAATCACAGAAGAAGATATTTCTACACATCTTCAAACACCTTACACTGATATTGATTTACTTATTCGTACTTCAGGAGAAGAACGTATCTCAAACTTTCTTCTATGGCAATTGAGTTACTCTGAACTCTATTTTTCTCCTACACTATGGCCAGACTTTACAGCTAAAGAGTTAGAAGATATAATACAACAATACAAAACACGCACACGACGCTTTGGAGGCATAAAATGATTGAAACGACACTTGGACTATTGGTCTTTATTTTTGGAATTATGATAGGTTCTTTTCTTAATGTAGTTATTTACCGTATCCCTAAAAATGAAAGTATTGCTTTCCCCGCTTCAAAATGTCAAAGCTGTCAAACCCCCTTAAAGTGGTACCACAACATTCCTATTTTCTCTTGGCTCTTTTTAGGTGGAAAATGTGCATTTTGTAAAGACCCAATAGCCAAACAATATCCTATTGTTGAATTTGTTACAGGTATTATTTTTGTAGTACTTTTTGCTAAAGTAGGTCTAGTTTGGTATCTTCCTTTTGTAGCTGCTACTTTTGCTGCACTGTTTGCTTTAGTGATGATAGACTTTAAATATATGGCAGTGCCTGATTCAGTTAATTTTGCTGCACTTGCTTTTGCTTTGGTACAACCAGATTTTTTAAATGCACTGATGTATGCTGCCATCGCTGCTGGAGGACTTTACCTCATAGGTTTGCTCTCATCACTCCTTGCACGTAAACAAGCTATGGGTGGAGCAGATGTCATCGTAGCAGGGACTATGGGTGCACTCCTTGGTTTCCCTAACTTCTTTGTAGCTATTTTTCTCTCTGCTGTATTAGCCATGATTCCCGCAATGATATGGAGAGATAAAGGTGTCGCATTTGTGCCTTTTTTAGCCTTAGCTACATTCATCGTTTATCTTTATGATACACAAGCAACCCAGCTCTTGGAAACTATTATCTATGGTTAATGTTAAAGGGTATATATCGTCAAATTTCACTAAAGCATTTTTGACAATATTTTTACCTTTTTTTCTTATTATCTCTCTTGTTTATCTTGTCAAAATTTCAGCACTCACATCACAAATACAGATTAGTTTTGTAGAACTACTCAAACTCTATTCTTATTCTATACCAGATATTATTTTTTATACCCTGCCACTTTCTTTTATTGCTGCACTTGCCAATGTACTACTAAAGCTCTCACAAGATAATGAACTCATTGCTTTGTATGCTCTAGGGCTCAAGGCAAACAAAGTACTACGCTCTTTACTTTTATTAGGGTTACTCTTCTCTCTACTCTTAGCTGCCATCTCTTTTTTAGCGATGCCATTAAGTAAACAGCTCTATAAAGAGTTTAAAAGTTCTAAAAAATCTGAAGCCAAACTAAACATTGTAGCAGGAAAACTAGGACAGAAATTTGGAGACTACTACATCTATGTAAAAGAGAATAAAAAAGAATTATTTCAAGATATTGTCATCTATAACCGTACTAAAAAAGATGAAGAACAATTTTTTTCATCACAAGAAGGAAAACTCAATAAAATAAATGGAGTAACCTCCCTACTTCTTAATGATGGCTATGGTTATACTTATACAGAAAACAAATTGCAACAAGCAAAATATAAAAGTCTTGAAGTCTATGACACTAGTAAAAATAAAAACTTCCATTTTGAAAATATTGTGGCACATTGGAGCAAGGCAACTACAAATATAAATATGCTTCACAGAGTACTCTTTTTTATTTTTGTAAGTCTTATTCCCCTACTTTCAGTCTACCTTGTAGCATCCTTCACCATGATAAACCCTCGTTACCAGTCCAATCGTTCTTTTCTTGTTATCTTTTTAACTACGCTAGGACTCTATATAACTGCTTCTTCTTTGGAAAAATGGGGGACTTTTACTATCTTGGGAGTTAGCATTCTTGTGACACTCTTTTTAGGGAAGTGGCTCTTTAACAAACGCGTAGCAAAGTATTTCTAATGCCACGTACTCGTGTAAAAGCTGTTATTGCCTATGATGGAAGCAGCTACTATGGCTTTCAGAAACAAAAAAGTACCAAACAAACTATTACCCATGACATAGAACAAGCCCTTGCTTCACTACAAATACATAGTAGCATCGTAGGTTCTGGGCGTACCGATGCTGGGGTTCATGCCACAGGTCAAGTCATACATTTTGACATACCTGAGTACTGGGATGACTTAGAAAAACTTAAGCTTAACCTGAACAGAAAGCTTACATCTATACGCTTTAAACATATCACTTTTGTCTCTTCTGATTTTCATGCACGATTTCATGCAAAAAAGCGTATATACCGTTATATGTTCAAAACCAAACAACCCTCTCTTTTTGAACAAAAATTTATCTCTCATTATGCACCATTTAATACTCAATTATTAACAGAGGCACTCAGAATTTTTGAGGGAAAACATGATTTTGATTTTTTTCGTAAAACAGGTACAGATACCCATTCAAGTATTAGAGAAGTCTATAAGGCAGAGTACATACAACAGGGAGAGTATCATATCATCTACTTCCAAGCCAATAGCTTTTTACGTTCCCAAGTACGTATGATGGTAGATGCAGCTATGCAACACGCCCAAAGCAAAATAAACCTCATACAATTACAAGAGCAGCTACATTGTCAAGTCAAATACACTAGTAAACTTGCACCCCCGGAGGGATTGTATTTAGCTAAAATCTTATACTAAGATTTCTTTTATTCCTGTAGATGTTAACGTCATATCTAAAATATCTGCACAATATTCTTTATCACTTTCTATACTATCCATTAGCATATATGGTTTTGCCCCACTATCTCTAATAATATCAGCTATCATACATTCCATACCGTCTAATGATTCTCTTCCATACACGACAAAAGCATATTGTGTATCTTCGACTCTATCCAACAATATATGTTCATCACCTACTGTATCCACACTATAACCCAAGTTTTTTAGCTTACTTGCATAGATATTAATAATCAATGGATGGGAATGATATAACAATATATCTACTTGTCTTTGTATCTCTTTATTGTCTTTTTGTATATCTGCATCTTGTTCAAGTACTTTATCAGTATCTATTTTATCTCTATTTACTTCTCCAGTAAGTTCAACTACTGCTTCTGCTCTATGTATTTTTTCATTCTTAGATAGATTATGAGGGAAATACTCCTGCAGAAGTAGACTTATTTTCTCTAGATCAAAAGGTTTTGAAAGATAATTATCCATGCCTTCATTAATATATTTTTCTCTATCTCCAGCTAAAGCATTGGCAGTAAGTGCAATAATCGGTACATGATGTTTACGTTGTTTTTCTTCATAGTCTAATATCTCTCTCGTAGATTCAATCCCTCCCATCACAGGCATTTGAATATCCATAAAAATCACATCATAATTATTTTCTTTGCGCATTTGCAATGCTTCAAATCCATTATTTACAAGTGTCACAATAATACCAAAACCTTGCAGTACACTTTGAATCAATTTTTGGTTAATAAGATTATCTTCAGCAACCAGTGCATGTATATTATTAAATTGTATATATCGTTCATCTACATTGGATTTTTTTGGTTCACTTTTTGAAGTCACATTGAAAAGTTCAAAAGATGATACAACTTTCGTAAAGTTCATTGGTTGATAGACAATTTTATCTATTTGATCTTCAAGATTAATTAATTGTGTTTTTAAGCTTCCTGTTGTCATCAATACAGTTTTTACATTCAGTGCCAAATAACTATCAAGTTCATTATCTAGCTTACAATATCTATGATTTATAAAAAGTAAATCAGGTAATTTGTCACTGTCAATATCTAACAATTCATTTTCTTCATAAACCGTAAATCTGCTACCAAGATAGTCAATATAATGTTTTAAGTTCTCTTGCATAGTGATATCAATATCTTTATTTGGAACCAAATATCCAATATTCATATTGGTTTTTTTTGTCTTTATTCGTTTAATACTTTCATCTACTTTATCTAAATCTAAAGTAAAAAAGAAAGTCGAACCTTCTCCTTTTTTACTCGAAATCTCCAATTGACCACCCATAACAGAAACAAATTTAGAAGAAATAGCTAACCCTAATCCAGTCCCTCCAAATTTCCTACTTGTACTCGCATCTGCTTGGGAAAACTCATTAAAGATTTTATTCTGTTGTTCTTTTGTAATACCAATACCAGTATCTTTAAACATAAATTTCAACTTACTCGTTGTATCTGTCTCTTCTATCATCACAATAGAAATATCTACACTACCATTCATATCTGTAAACTTAATAGCATTACTCAATAGGTTTGTAAGTATCTGTGATATTTTAGTAGAATCACCCATTAGTGCAGTAGGGATATGTGGATCAATATATACACCCAGTGCTATATTTTTTTCAGCTGCCCTTGCTCCATATGTTTCAACTGTTGATTCAAATTCTTCCAATGGATTAAACGATATATGCTCCAATTCAATTTGATTTGCCCTTATTTTAGAGAAATCTAAAATATCATTTACAATAGAGAGGAGGTTATCTGAACTATGTTCAATTATTGATATAAATTCTTCTTGCTCACTAGAAACTTCTGTATTTTTCAAGAGTTGGGTAAATCCTACAACACCATTGAGTGGTGTACGTATCTCGTGTGACATATTCGCAAGAAATAAATCTTTAGCTTCATTCGCTTCACGAATAGTATCGGCAAGAAACTTATAGATTTTATTTGTCTCACGGTTATCCACAAGATACTTCAATTCTTTTTGCTGTTCTAAATTTAAAACAGACTCTATATCTTTTAATGTATCTTCAAATAGTTGTTTGTCTTTATTTATATTATAATAAATCACGGTTAGAATTAAAAGTAATATTAGACTTAATAAGAATCCAAGTGCATATTTCATTAAAATATTTTTTTTCATTTCAATACTATTATCTAAAGATTTTTTAATGGCATGTATCAATATCTCTTGTCCAGAAATTATCATTTTAGACTTCACGGAATTTATAGATAGCCATTCTTTTGAACTAAGTGTATATTCCCCAGTTAATGCTGAAGTAAATATACCTACACGTTCTTTTAAAGCAATACTTTCAAATTTATTTTTTTTAAAAATATTATTTAATGATGAAAGAATTTTTTTATCAGATATTGTTTTAAACTGTGGGACTAGTTGCTTAGACATAAGTGTATCCCAAACTTTAAAGTCTTCATTACTCATTGGCTTTTCATCATTAATAAGAAAAGAAATAATCGCATTTTCTAGTGCGATATTTTCTCTTAATTTTAGTAAGTTCATATAAATTTCTTTATATGTCTGTCTTTCGCTAGAAGTTTCATCCTTTGTAATTGTTTCTATTCCTCCTACTATTGACATAGTAATATTTTTGTGATAGAAATCAAAGAAAATATTTTTATAATCATCATTTAGAGTATCGATTTTAGTACGTACAAACTTTAAGTTTTTCACTATAAAATCTGCTCTTTTTCTATAGCTTTTCAAGGTACCATCTGTAGATATATCTGTGGCTAAATTACTCCATAGATTATCAACATTCACTCTAGAGATTTCTACTTGTTTAAAATTATTTTTCTCCTTACTTCCCATATAGATTGCACTATCTATTCTTTCTTTGGCTACTGATTTTAAAATCATATCTGACTTAACTATAAAATCCATATCCTTGATATTTTTTTCTGTTTTTATGTAATCACTATAACTATTAAATGTATAATATCCAAAAGCACTAGCCATTAATATTACAAAAAAGATTAGTGTAAGAAAAATATTCTTATTATTTATAATTTTCATTAGTATACCTTATTGATTTTTACGATGATAAACTACTAAGTTATCAACTATTTGTTCTAAATAATTCATAGAAATAAAAATAATATTTGGAATAAAAACTTTCTTTTCATCTTTAATAAAAAATACTTTATTTGCTTGCCATATTTTAAACATATTAATTTTTAGTTTTTCTATTTCATTTGGATACGTATACATATTAATTTTTACAAAATTTTCTTCAAGTTCTACAATAGAATCTTTCATCTGTTCATTATTCTCTATTGTATCAAATCCTAAATTTTTTGCAAAATAATATTTTGTAATTCTTGATAAAAGGTATTCAGCTTTTTTTATAATAGCTAACATTTTCTCTTCATCAGTAAAATCATATTTATGAGCAGAAACCATAGAATGCCCTCCTTCTAGGAGTGTTTCACTATAATCAAGCATTAAAGAACTTTGTTCTTTGTCAATTTTATTTTTTAATATCTCTGATATTTCATCTTTACCATAAGCAAGGTAGTCAAGTAAATCTTTAGTATCACTATTTTTTGTGGTACGCGCAATCATTTTAAGATCTTCATTTAATTGAATAAGTGACTCTTTAAGTTTATCTTCCAGTAGTGTATTTTCAGGATTAGTAGCTAAGAATAAATAATCTTTTACCATCTTTTGACTGATATATATAATGTCCTCAGAAGACTCTATTACTTGAATATCACTTCTTGTAGCAATAATTTTTTTATCTACATTTGATGTAAATATTATATTATCTAAAGCTACGTCATCCAATGTATTATTTGTATCTGCTAACTCTTCTGCAAATACTATACCCATACATAATAAAGATATATATATTATTCTTTTCACTATCAATCCTTATTTATACAAGTCTGTATACATTGCTGTAATTTCATTCATCTTTTTTGTTATTTTATCTGTAGTGTTAAATACAATAAGAGGTAACCCACCTTTTTCAATATTTAGATAAAATTTATAGACTACCTTCCATAAACGTGCAATATCATTAAGTTTACGATTGAGTTCTGGTGTATTGGTTTTATTTTCCATCAAAGTTTTTTGTGCAGCTGTAAAAACCTTAACTGCATTTTGCATTTGTTCTACTGTATTTTTATCTTTAATACCTGATTGATATGCAATATAATATTTTGCTATACGCTGTGCCAATACACTCTGTCTTGATGCAATTACTGCCATATTAGATTCATCAATATTTAATGTCTCTTTTAATGTTGAGACAACATATTCACTTCCCTCTAGCATAGACTCACTTAAGTCTAGAATTAATTGTGCATTATCAAGATTATATGCTTCTTGTGACACTTCTTTAAATTCTTCACTACTCATATCCACAAAAGATAAAAGATTGATAATCTCTTCATCGTTAATTGATTCGACTAATTGTTTTTGTATATCAGATAATACAAGTAAAGATTTATCAAACTGTCTACTTGCTTTACTTAATGCCACTCTATTTCCAATATAAAGATAATCTTTGGCTAAACGTTGTGAGATCATTTTTTGTGTTGATGCCAAGTTTAATAACTTAACAGTATCTTTTATCGCTAAATTATTTGCTTCATCTGCATGAGAGTTTGTAACCATTACTAGCACAGTTATGCTAGATAAAATCACTTTTATATATTTTTTCATTATTATTTTCCTTTACTTTTAATATATAGTGCTGTTATTTTTTGAATTTCCGCATGTATTTTTCCTGTCTTACTATAAATAAGAGTTGGTATAAATTTTGTTTTTGATCTATTCATAATTTCAAAAAACTTAAATCCACGCATCACTTTTTTAACCATTTTTTTATTTTTACTTGTTGTTAAGGGGCTATCTAACATTTTATAAAGCGTATTGTTAAAGAAAGTGATACTTTCTCTCATTTTAAAGTCAAATTTTGGGTCATTGACACCCCAAGTTTTCATCATATACAACGCAGCCATTCTTTCAACGATAACTCCTTGGTATCCAGAAAGATTAATTATTTTATTATTTCCTTCTGAAGAATCAGATAATAATAACTTCATTAATCCACTCATTTTTGCTAAGATTTTATCTGTTTTCTTTTGTAATTCACCCACTTTATTCTTTTTAGGTATTTTTTTAAAAATTTTATTTACAGGTTCCCATATTTTTCTTACTTCTTTTAAATATACCAATGCATCTGGTTTATTTGAAAGATAAGCTTCAAGTTCACTCAGTTCTTCTTCATAACTTAATAAATGCTTTTTCAATTTCTCTTTAGAATTCTTAAAACGATTTTTCATTCCAAAAAATGCGTACTCTTTAAGTATTTGTTGTGTTAAAACTTTTTGATGATTCACTGCATCAATCGCCCATCTAGCATCTTTAGTCTCTTTTGCTTGTAAAACTAAAGTAAACAGCGCTATTATCGTTAAAATTTTTATTATATTTTTTATCATCTATTTTCCTATTTAGGTATTTTGGGTAATGAAATATCTGGTTTTCTACCCTCTAATGATTTAAAAAATGTTATCAAATCATCAATCTCTGTATCTTCAATGCCCGTAACACTCAATTGAATTCTTGACATTTCTTTAATAGCATCTTTAAGTTCTACTACTGTTCCATTATGAAAATATGGAGAGTTTAATGTAACATTACGGAGTGATGGTACTTTTACTAAACCATTTTTATCACCTTTAAAATCACCTATATCTTTAAATTTAAATTCATCTGCTATGGCGAAAGGTTGCATACTACCACCTATGGCTACACCAGTATGACAGTTAATACATCCTCTATCTATAAAAGTAGCAAGACCTTTCTTTTCAGCTTTACTCAATGCATCTTTCTTGCCATTTAAATAATCATCAAAACGAGAAGGTGTAATTAACGTACGTTCAAAAACAGCAATAGCACTTGCAATTTTTTTAAAGGTTATTTTCACATCTTTACCATATGCTTTTTTAAATGCTTCAACATACTCAGGGACAGCATTAATACGTTCTTCTGCCAACTTAGCTGTCATACCCATTTCAAAAGGTGCAAGCATCGGTCCCATTGCCTGATCTTCCAAATTTGGACTACGCCCATCCCAAAACTGTCTTTTGAATAATGCTGAATTATAGATTGTTGGACTGTTCAAATGATGAGGATTTTTTTGTCCTCCTATTCCTACAGCAACAGACAAACCATCTGCACCTCCCTTTGCTAAATCATGGCAGCTTGCACAACTTACCGTCTGATCTTTCGATAATCTTGTATCAAAAAATAATTGTTTTCCCAGCTTCACTCGTTTTGCAGTAATTACCTTTTTAGGGTCAATTAATTTATGTAACTCCACTTTATCAGTAGGGATTGCCTTTAAGCCTGCTCTTTTTACACTTTTTAACAAGCTATCATCTATTGGTACTGCACATGCCATTACTGAAAACAACAATACTCCGCATACTATTTTGTTCATTGAAATCCTTAACTATGATTATTTTAGTTAAAACAATATCAAAAAAATGTCAGAAAATGTCAAAATAAGTCAACTTAATAAGCAAACTCCATCCTTTTATTTATACTAATTGGTTAAAATACTTAATATGAAATATTTATTTATGCTTTTATTATCTCTCTCATCTTATGCAGACTTAAACATAGAACAAGTTTATCTCAAAAATGCCTGCAACTCTTGTCATGGTATGTACGGAGAAGGCACAGGTGCTAGCCCTAGACTTCAGGGGGTGAGAGAAGAGATCTTGTTAAGAAGACTCAAAGACTTGCAAGAAGGTAAAACACGTACTGCCTTTGGTACGATTATGATTTCTTTTGCCAAATCTTTAGATGAAAACCAAACCATACAAATGGCAAAATATCTCTCTACACTCAAAACTGTTGTAGCAGATGACAGATATGATGAAGAGTACGACCCAAATGATGATGGTGGATCATAAATAAAAACACTCTCAGGATTTTTAAAATGTTAACTATAAAAACAACCATTCTCGCGTCAGTAGTATCAAGCATACTATTTGGTTGTGGTGGGGAATCAGTTAAATCTCCTCTTACTGGGGAAGATAAAAACAGTCCCATAACTACCCTTGTTGATAAAACAGCCCCTATCATTACGCTACTTGGAAAAAGGTTCATATCTATTCGCCAAGGTAGTATTTATACCGATGCAGGGGCAACAGCTAATGACAACAAAGATGGGAATGTCAGTGCAAATATACGTACAAGCAACCCTGTTGATACTTCAACACCCGCGATGTATACCATTACATACAATGTCAAAGATGCGAGTCATAATAGTGCATTGGAAATTGCAAGAACTGTAACGGTAACACCTCTTATTGATAAAGTACAAAATTACCCACCAAAGGCCAGTAATGTACAGATAGTTGGTACAGCCAAAGTAGGTGAGACACTTACATTAAATTATATATTTAATGATGAAGATAGTGACACTGAAGGTAAAAGTATTATTGCATGGAGTACCCCCACAAAAGAGTTACAACGTGGTGAAAGTAAAACATTTAAAATCCCAGCGGGCTATGAAGGAGATACCATTGGAGCATGGGTACACCCTGTAGATGAGCATAACTCAGAAGGGGATACTTATGCTGCAAGTAATAATATGCTTTCAATTCAGAAAAGTGATATGGAAAGTCCAAAAAATAATGAACTGGGAGCGCAATCAATACAACCAACCCTTTTTAAGGAAGGTACAATATTTGTTTCGCCTACTGGCATAGGTTCAGGTATATCAGTTGATGATCCTGCATCATTAAATGTTGGATTAGCAAACTTGAAGGAAGGGAGTGTTTTATTTTTAAGAAATGGTACTTATACAGGTTGGTCACGCCTAAAGCTAACGAATGTTAAGGGAACAGCAGAGAATCCTATTATTATAGAAAGTTACCCAGGAGAGAAAGCCATTATTGATGGTGAATATCGTGATAGGTCATCAGGTTTTGAGCTATGGAAAGGAACAGGATATATCTATTTGAGAAACCTCGAAATAACGAGAATGCAACAAACAGCTATACAAATAAAAACATCAAATAATAAAGTAGAAGGCTGTACTCTGCATGACAATCATTTATCTGGGGTACACCTTATGTCAACGTATATAGAGAGTAAGGATACCTATACGGATGGTAATAATATTATACGAAATAATGTTATTTATAATAACTCTGATGCAGGTCTTAGTGGAGGAAACTACAATGATGGAGATAATGCAGATGGTATCGCAATTTCATCAGGTATAAATAATAAAATATTGCACAACACCATACACGATAACTCTGATGATGGAATAGATGCTTGGCAATCTGATACAAGCGAAATAGCCTATAACCTTGTGTATAAACAAGGAAAAGGTACTCAGGGGAATGGAAATGGTATAAAGTTAGGTGGCTTCTTAGGTGAAAGCAAGAGTAAAGGAGTGAGAGCTTACGCACATCACAATGTTGTATATCAAAATAAGCGTATTGGCTTTGACCTAAATGCAGGGAAAAATGTAAGAATTGAATATAATACTTCTTATAAAAACAATGTAGGGTATTCTAATTTACGTAATGGTCAAGTTACTGTAAAAAATAATATTTCTTATGAAGATACGCTTCCTCCTCATAAAAGAGGAACACAAGAAAGTAACTCATGGCAACTACGTGATGAAGTAATAGAATCAAATTACTTTAAAAGTCTGGATCCAAGTTCTTCCGACTTTTTAAAACCTAGCTCATATAACTTTCTTGGGAGTATAGGTGCTTATGCTAAAAGTGAAATTACCCTTGTCCCTTTATTTCTTATAGGTGATTCAACTGTTGATAACTATACAACAAGAGATAAAAAAAGGGTTGAAATGGGCTGGGGAAATGTCCTTGAGCAACTTATGATCAATCCCAATATGAAATATAATCATGCACGTTCAGGTTCAAGTTCACTGTCATACACTACTGTTACCCCTACATGGAAAAGTAATGGATTTTGGGGGGACGGAGCAAGCCTGAATACTCACGGAGGCATGGGTGCAAAACAAAGGATCATTGACACAGACACAATAAAAGGAGGCTTTTTATTAATACAGTTTGGACATAATGATGCTGCTAATGGATCAGAAATTAATGCGACGATAGAGACTGTTCCTGAGGTAAACCTTCAGGCTCTAACCAATGCCCCGTCAAATATAATAAGTTACGAAAGTAATTTACGACGCTATATTGAACATGCATTTGAAAACAATGTAATACCAGTGCTAATTACCTCTGTTTCAAGAATGATCCCTTATGCTCTAGGTTGCCCTGAAACGGAAGAATATGAAGGAATGTCATCATGCCCAAATCAGCATATTTATGATTTAGATAAGAAAAGTCTTCTAGGTAATCCTTTTGCTGGGCAGGTACTAGATTACCCAAAAGCGATGAAATCGTTACAAAAAGAATACGCTAATCAGGGTCAAAAAGTCATTCTACTTGACTTAACAAATGCATCAATGAAAAAGTACCGCACAATAATTGAACCAGGGGAAACCAAAGCAACCCAAGCATCAGTAAGGGAGAAATATGCATATGATGACTTTACCCACTTTAATCCATTGGGTACAAAAATGGTTGCTGGTTTGATTAAAATGCTTGCATGTGAACAAGATCAAAAGCTATGTGCCCAATTTAAGTAAAAATCTATATAAATAATTTATTAAATTTGTATTTTCTTACTTTCAGTTGGGCTATATACTGTATAATTATATGAGTATGTGTTTTATTTTTGTAGATTTTCGATACAATTGAGTTATATAAATGATGAAGGCAATATGATGTTTCCAACAAACTATAAAAAGTCCTTAGGCTTTGTATTTTTACTCTTTTCAGCTGGGTTTGCAGTGTGGTATCCACTTGCAAATTTACTTTAGGATAAACCATGTCTAAAGCAAAACGCTATACTCCAAAAGAGAGACCTACACTTAACTACAGCAAAGGGACACTGCTTTATATATTTCTAGTGCCTCTATTTCTTTCTGTTGTACTCGCATTGTTCACGACCAACATCAAAGCCTTTATACTTAATGGTATTTCTTTCTTTCTCTTTTTAGCAGTAGCTCGCTTGGCTAAAAAAGGGTTTATGGAAGAAGGAAACTACCATGCCAACACTTTTGCCAAAGCACCAAAAGTACCTTACAAGATGATAGCAGGGTACTTACTCGGTGGGGCTACCTTTTTTACAGCCTTTATCACAGGAGGGCAGCCTTTTGTGAAGTCAGCATTTTTAGCTGTCATTGCTACGGTTGGATATTATATGTTTTATGGTTTTGACCCTAAGGCAGATAAGTTTAAAAACCTTGGTGATGTCTCGGCAGAGTTTGTACTAGAAACCATACAAGAAGCTAAGAGCAAAATAGCCCATATAGAAGAAGATATGCAAAACATTAAAGATACACTTCTATATGAGAAGCTTACTGTAGCAGTAAGTAAGGCAGAAACTATTTTGAAAACCATACAAGAAGACCCTAAAGATGTACGTGTAGCTAGAAAGTTTCTCACTGTCTACATAGATGGGGTAGCCAAGGTTACAGACGCTTATACAGCCATGGATGAAAAAGACATTGCCTCCCAAACCAAAGAGAAACTACATACGCTTATGGATGAAGTAGAAATACGCTTCGATAAAGAACTACAACGACTCAAAAATAACAATGAGTTTGACCTTGATGTGCATATAGATGTGTTAAAAGAACAAATAAAAAACTAAAGGGATTTATATATGGAAACAAAAACAAAAGAAATCATAGAAATGGCTATAGAAAAAAAGTCTGAACTCGTGCCAGAAGTGATGGAAAATGAAGTCACCGCCCTTCAAGATGCACTAAATGAACTTGACATCAACGATAGAAAATCCATCATCTACTTTGGCTCTACAGCACAGGAAAAGCTGGATGACATCTCTAACCGTATGATTGAAGGGGTACAAAACAAAGATGTAGGTGCAGCAGGCGCAGCACTTAACGAAATGGTAGCTTCCATTCGTGGTTTTGACATGGAAGAGTTTAACCCTAACAAAAAACTTGCATGGTGGCAGTCACTTTTTGGTTTTACTAAACCACTCGTGAAATTCATACAAGAGTATGAAACAGTAAGAGACCAAATAGACAACATCTCTAACTCACTAGAAAAGCACAAAAGTCAACTTATGACAGATATCGTCTCTCTTGATAAACTGTATGATGCCAACCTTGACTACTTTAGAAGCTTAGAGCTTTACATCAAAGCAGGTGAGACAAAACTCGAAGAATTAGAAGAAAAAATCATACCAGAGTATGAAGCAAAAGTAAGAGACTCGAACGATGACATGTTAGCCATTCAAGACATGAAAGAGATACGTGGATTTAGAGATGAGTTAGAGCGTCGTGTCCATGACCTTAGACTCTCACGTCAAGTGACGATGCAGTCACTACCAAGTATCAGACTCATACAAGAGAATGACAAATCACTCATCTCTAAGATTACCTCTACGTTGGTCAATACCGTGCCACTATGGAGAAATCAGCTAGCCCAGACGGTGACGATATTTAGAAGTCATGCCACAGCAGGTGCTGTGAAAGATGCAGCTGACTTGACCAATGAACTTTTAGAGAAAAATGCTGAAGGACTCAGAGAAGCCAATGCAGAAGTACGGACACAAATGGAACGAGGTATCTTTGACATTGAAAGCATTAAGAAAGCCAATGATACCTTCATCGCTACACTTGATGACTCTTTACGTATTGCTGAAGTTGGTAAGGCTGCAAGAAAAGATGCACTAATTGAGTTACAAAAAACAGAAAAAGAACTCAAAGATGCCCTACTTGCAGTCAAAGCTAAAGCAGAAGAAATCCCTGATGTAGCCAAAGAAATCACTAACACTAAGGAGGCATAAGATGGGTTTATTTTCTTGGTTATTTGGACAATTTATAGATGTCATTGAGTGGACAGACGACTCACAAGATACGATGGTGTACCGTTTTAACAGACAAGGGAACGAGATAAAGTATGGTGCAAAACTTACCGTACGTGAGTCTCAAATAGCCGTCTTTGTCAACGAAGGTGAGATAGCAGACGTGTTGAGCCCTGGTATTTATGAACTTGAGACAAATAACATTCCAATCCTTACCAGTTTACAACATTGGGATCATGGCTTTAATTCTCCTTTTAAAGCAGAAGTTTATTTTTTAAATACCAAAAGATTTATTGACCTTAAGTGGGGAACCAAAAATCCTATTATGGTGCGCGACCCAGAGTTTTCTATGGTACGCCTTCGTGCTTTTGGTACCTATGAGATACGCATTACAGATGCTAAAAAGTTTCTTAATGAAATCGTAGGAACAGATGGGCACTTTACTACAGATGAAATAGAAGCACAACTTACCAATCTTATTACCTCTAAATTTGCCACAGTTATGGGGGCAGATGAGACAGCTGTACTTGACCTTGCAGCTAACTATGAAAAACTGGGTGCTTATATCACAGAACACATTGCTCCTTCTTTTGAAGAGTATGGTCTAGCGCTTACTAAAATGCTCGTAGAAAACATCTCTCTTCCTGAAGAAGTAGAAAAAGCCATAGATACACGTTCAAGTCGTGAAATCACAGGTGATTTAGATAAGAACATCAAGTACCAAAGTGGACAAGCACTAGGTAACTCCGAAGGCTCTGCCTCTGACATGGTAGGTATGGGTGCAGGTATGGCTATGGGACAACAGATGGCTAACAGTATGAATGTTAATAGCACTTCAACACCCCTACCTCTGCCAAATCAAATCGCACAATACTTTGTGGCTATTGAGGGAGAAACAGAAGGACCTTATTCTCTTGAAAAAGTTGAACGAGATTTACTCGCTGGAGACATAAGTTCTGACACACTCATATGGACACAAGGTATGAAAAACTGGGAAGCTGCTTCTACAATACTTGCTACTCTACAAACACCACCACCATTACCATAATCTATGACATTTACGGCTATTAATTTTACTTGCCCCTCTTGTGGGGCTCCGCAAAGGTTTTCTCCAGCGACAGGGAAACTTACTTGTGAATTTTGTCGTACACAAACAGATATAGAAATCTCTACGGACATCATACATGAGTATGAATTTACAGAAGCTGTTGCCGCACTCAATATACAAAAGAACCAAATCATAGAAAAAAATATAAGATGTAAAAAATGTGGAGGCTCATTTACCCTTACCCCCTACTCTTTTTCATCCAACTGTCCCTACTGTAGTACCCCTGCTATTACTGACTTTATACGTGAAATCACACCAAAGTCACTCATACCCTTTGCACTTACACATAAAGAGTCACAGCTTCTTTTTAGAAAATGGGTAGGATCACGTTGGTTCGCACCTAATGCTTTTAAAAAATACTTAGATGGAGACAATACACTCACAGGGTATTATCTCCCCTACTGGACATATGACAGTGATACCACTACCCCTTACCAAGGTCTTAGAGGTGATGTTTACTATGTCACGGTTACAAAGACTATTGTACAAAATGGAAGACAAAAACAAGTACGTGTGCAAGAGCCTCGCATCAACTGGACACCCGTTTCTGGTACTGTGTATGTAAGCTTTGATGATGTCACTATAGGTGCGAGTAAAACCATCTCCCGTGCTATTTTAGACTCTTTAGAACCATGGGATACTACTAGTCTCGTACCCTTTGATGAAAAGTACCTCTCTGGCTTTGAAGCTGAAGAGTATACAGTAGGACTCGATAATGGTTTTGAATTTGCCAAAGCCAAGATGTCACATAAAATAGAGAAAAATATACGCTATGACATAGGTGGAGACCAACAACAAATACAACAAATGCATACCCAACACAATGATATTCGCTATAAAAATGTACTCTTTCCTGTTTGGACAGCATCTTTTACCTGGAATAATAAAGCATACTACTATGCAATCAATGCACAAACAGGAAAAATCGTTGGCGAACGCCCTTATTCTTATGTTAAAATCATCTTTGCGATTTTAACTGTAATGTCATTTATAGGTGGTTTTTTATATCTTAATGAAAGTGGATTATTACAGGAGCTAAGTCATAGCTCCTCTACTATTTTCATACAATTTCCTTAAGTACTATGGGTTCGAAGGAATAATTTCAGGAACAATACTTTTCACTGCCTCTGTTGCTTCTTCTTTCACTGAAGAAAGTACTTT
>Ga0256824_10000122_pt1 | contig 26029 bp, 56 predicted proteins | sample CV67metaG_FD_191570 | JGI IMG/M metagenome (GOLD analysis project Ga0256824, IMG submission 191570) | Hydrothermal vent microbial communities from East Pacific Rise, Pacific Ocean - CV67 | ecosystem: Environmental > Aquatic > Marine > Hydrothermal vents | place: Pacific Ocean: East Pacific Rise...
TACTTCAACACCTTTGTGTCCTGCGTCTACTGTTGTACAACTAATCGTTGCGGCTGTCACTAATAACAACACTGCTAATCCTTTTGCTAATCTCTTCATTCTTTTTAAAAATTTGTAATTTGTTAATATTCAATTTATTGTATAGGAATTCTAATACTTTATACGCCCCTATAAGCGGTAATACCATTGGCCAAAATAGTGATATTGTTAACCATTTCCAGAAAGCAGTACGGGCTACCCATTCATTTCCATATTGTTTTTTGACATAGCGTGTAGTATACTTACCTGTGGATGCATCATATCTAGTTTGTGACTCCATTCCTTGTAAAGTAAATTCAGCGTAGAATAATTTATATCCTATAAAACTTACTACGACCATTATTATTATATATATACCTATCATTTTTTCTTAAATTTATAAACTAAAAATATAATTAAAAGTAACAGTATAATAACTGGCCAAAGCACAGTCACTATACCCCATGTAATAGGGGTTATTATGGTGAGTACCAGTATAAATATAAATGTTATTTTTATAGTTTCGAATATAGATTCTTTTTCCATTTCGAACAGTCCTTCTGCAGAGTTAATCTCCTCTTCTCCAATATCAAAAATCCAATACAGATGTTTTGGAGGTAACCCTTTTTTAGCAAGTATAAAAAGAACATACAATAAGTATGGTATTAATATATCCGCTATTATTTTTCCTATTAATATATACATTATTTCTTACGTTTTAACATTAATACTATCAACCCATATAGTATGACCAAAGGCCATGCAAAAGCAATCAGTGTTGTTGCTATAACTCCTATAAATAAATAAAAGAATTCAAATAGAAAAAATATTCCTGCTCTTTCATACGGAGACACTTCTTGGTCTAGTGTAGAATCAAGAAGTTCTCCTAACAGTGTATCGTCAGTAAATTCTATTAATCTATCTACTTTCTCATTTTTAGTAAATATAAATAAAGCTATATTTATAGCTATTACAATAAAAACCCCTGCAAACATCGTCGCGCTAAACATAAAAGAATATATAGCTATCATACCTTAGGATCTTTAGGTTCTTTATCTTCCCATTTTCTTCTGTTTCTAAGCCACTCCCAACTCATCCAGAATCCCCACATCACGAAGATGATGAGGATAAACATAATTATTCCTTTCATATTTATTATTTTTAATTATTAATTTTTTCATTATTTTTAGATTAATAGTCCTAATATCACGAGCTCTTCAATTATTTAATAGGGATGATGCCCTCGATATTAGCTGGTGATAATAGGACTAATTTAGTAATTCCATTCTTAAGAGGTAGAGATAATAAGGGAGTCATACGACATTAGCTATATCAACAATTTTTAACTCAAATCTCAAATCTTTAATTAATAGCTGTTACTCTACGCCCAGTACTCTTAGTGAATCAAATTATTTTATACTCTTGCGGCTAAATCATCATGACTACAAATCAGATAATTATCACCTATTCTATCAAACCAATATGGAACCATGTATTGAATATCCTCATTAGCTACACTGCTGGAATATATCACCTCTTCTTCCATTAATCCTCAGTCTTAGTCTCTATATAAGATCTATTTTTTGGTATAGGATAATGAGCCACTCCTTGCCCATCTATGACAGGTAGGCCATCATTATCTTCATTATCAAATATAGTCTTTTTAAATACAGTATTTCTAACAAGTTTATCAACCAATTTAAAAGTAGTCTCTGCTCTCATATCAGATTCTTCAAGCCTAATCTCTAAAAGTGTAATATCTATAACCCTTTCTCTTTCAGATACAATATCTTCTCTATTAGTTACTCTTGCTTCTCTATCTTCTAAACTTCCGTGCTTTTTTAGATGTTCGTCTCGTGTTTCAACTTCTTTTCTAAGTCTAGTAATATCATCTTGTTGAGTTTTTACTATTTTTGTATTAGTCTCAGCTTCTTTCAATAATTTTTGTAAATGTTGCCCAACTGCTTGAGGCATATTATTTTCAATTGCAGCTGCTATATCGCTTTGTAATAGATTTGCCATAATATTTTATTTTTTGATTAATTATTATACTGTTTGTTTCATTCATCTCTTCTTCTGGACTAGATATATCCACTATTGTAAGACTATATTGGTCAGTCAAAAAAGAATTATCAAGAGATAAGCCTAAAATTTTTATATATCTATTGATATAGAAATACTCACTAAACCATCGTATAGGTTTTTTATTTCTAAAGAGTATTATTTTTAACATAATGTAGTATTTTAGTGCAAGGGGAAGGATTCGAACCTTCAAAAGCTACTTGAGCCGTGTTTTTACTATCTAGGATACACTAAGCTTGTTTCGCTCAGGGGATTGGTTACCCCCGAAGAATACTGTTAAATGTACGTGTGTCTACCAATTCCACCACCCTTGCGTTATATTATTTAATTCCGTCAGCTATTTTATTAAATAAGCTATACGTGCCTTTTTCACCTAGATCATTATCACTTTCTTCAATAGGATCTGCGACCTTATCCATTAGATAGTTTAAATCCCCATATGTTTTTGCTTTTCTAATTTTTCTAAGTACTAGCCTTCCAACTGAATACCCTGCCAATAATAATGCTTTTTCTCTAGTATTTATTATTTGGTCTTTATTTTTTTCTTTATCTACTCCTTCGAACATGATTTAAATTTTAATTGTTAAAAAAGATGCCCCACTACGGTCAATATCCTTCAATGTAGTGGGGCTTTTTTGTGTGTAAAGTGTTCATAACAGATCAAGCTAATGCTGTATAAATCTGATGAGATACCAACTTCTCCAACTGGCCTAATTACTCTATTATAGAGGCCAGTACGGGACTCGAACCCGTGAACTCAGTTTTGATTCCATAGTTATGACTTCACAACAATAATGCTGAACATAACGCTGTTGACTCGACACTCATGCTAATTTCCTAGAATGATAATGCTAATCTTAACGCTAATGCTTCAGTCAAATTTTTATCCTTTTAAGATGTAATTGAAGATCTTAGGACCATTAAGGTCAGACCCAATGGCCTCAACTTCATTACATACTTTTAATGCCTCAATTGTTGCTACATAAAGCTTATTATGTCTCTTTAAAGCCTCTGCTCTTTGTCTTTGACTCCATTGGCCACTAAATTTTTGAACAGTATACTCACCAAGCTCCATAACAGTAGTCTTTTGAGCTACTTTTGCGTTATAGTTAGGTGATTGATCGCTAACATTAGGATCCTTTAATATGTAGTCTTCCTTCACAGTTGTGATATTAGTCCCTTCTAAAATAGGGGCCTCAAAGATATATCTATTTATATAAGCTTCTTGAGTATTAATATCCCATTGCTCTGCATCACTCCTTACAGGAATAGCTCCAATCATATTACTAAAACCAGAATTTTCTAATAATCCTTTAAGTCTTAATAACTCTAAGGAGGAAAATGTCCCCCAGCTATTTCCTTCTACTATAAGCTCAGCTATAGCGCTTCCAGAAGAATTAGTTCTTTCTTGGGCGAATAGTGAATCTATATATTCAGCAGATGTATCTATAAAGTATTCAAATTTTTCATCAACTGTAGTTTGAACGTTGATATTTCCACGTCTAGAAGGCTCATCAATTGTTCCTTCTTTAGGGGCGTAAGTCCTTTTCTCGCCTAAAAAGGCACCTTGAGATTTATTAAAAAATCTTCCATAGTCATTTATAAGGTTTTTAAACCCCACGGCAAGAGCATCTGTCTTTGCCAGTAATACATTTAATTTCATATTATTCTTATTTTCTTATTATTATTATAAACGTTTAATTTATTTTATTATTGTTTCTTTATAGAAAAATTGTTCCTGGTTTCATAATATCTGTTGTAACCTTTTCAACCCCAGGATTAATAGGTTTTCTTTCAAAAATATGCCATACAAGATGTCTATTTGTAATACAAGTTCCTATATAATGTCTTTCTATTGATTTATCTTCTTCTATAGATCCTCCAGTAGCTATTATTTCTACTTCTACTGTTTTAAAGTCTTTATCTTCAGTATCTACTAATGCCCATAAATATAATCTATCTTCTATAGCGCCAACATGTAATATAGTACTACTTACTCTCATATCTATAGTTTGAATTTCTTCAAGTTGTAAATAATATTTATATATCTTTTTCATTGTCTAAGTCTATTTGATTAAACACTGTATCAATAGCCTCCATCATATGTTTATTAGTGATTTCTTTTCCAGAAGCTTGTAAATTCTGTATTAAAATTCCAAAATATGCGATATCTACACCCATAAGCTGATCAGCCAGCACTACAGGATCTTTTAAATTAAGCAAAGAGGTCTGAAATAACATTTTAAGAATTTCTCCAGCACTAATTTTCCAACCTCGCAATACAAACTTCTTCATTCTAATTACACTAGTTAACGGATAAAGGCTACCTTGATAATATAGTTGTTTAGTTAGTAAACTTTCTACAGCCTCGATGTTGGTTATTAGCCCATCGTAATAGGTCCAGTAGTTAGTAGCGTGCATAAAATCAAAATTCTTATGTATCTCAGTATGATCTCCACTGAATCTTGTAACTACTTGAAGATCATTAGTTAGACTTATAGCATTTTGTGACATAAATACTGGTGTATAAATATCATCTGCTATATTAGTTATTCCTGGCACATCAAACTTTTTCCCTGAATCAGCTACACCAAGTTTAACTTGATCTATAGCTAAAGCTTTTAAAAATACTGTATACTCAGATAAATCTTCCCCATGTATAGCCTCTAAACCTGTTTCATCTTCACGCTCTCTAAGGTATTGTTCAAGATATCTACCATCGTAACATTTAATATCTTTACCTTTTGTATAATGTTCAGCTAATTGCATTAATACACTCATATCCTGTATATAAACATCATAATCGTTAACTGGCTCTTTTAAAAATAGAGTAGCAATACATCCTCCACTTACTAATATATTAGGTTTTACCTGTTCAGCAAGTTCTTTAGGTAATGATGCAAGCCATGCATTCATTTTTTTTCTTATTATTTTATCTATAGTTTTCTTTTGCATTTTGTAATTTTTTAATTCTTCTTAAAAATTTATTTGTATCATTCATTAAAGCTTTCATATCCTGTATACTACTTAATTTAGTCTTAAATATTTCTTCTATATCAACATGTTTTTTTGCTGGATAGTATCTAAGTTTTTTATCATATACAGTAGATATCTTACAGTTTTCATGTATTCCTATATAAAGATAATAATGTATAGATACCTCGATATCTGTTATTGAAATTGTACTTGAAGTACTATTAAAATAGACATTATATCTAGCAACAGCAGGATATTTTTCTATAACTAATTTATGAAGACGTTTGTATATGTAATATAAAGCAAGCATTCTAGTACTTTCTGATTTATATGATCTATCTTCATTTTCTTTTTTTATTTTGGCTCTTTTTAATAGCCTTACAGCACTTTCTACAGAAGAATCATTAAGTTCAATTCCTCTTTGATTATTATTTATAGATAATTTATTATTAAAAGACCCGTTTGAAGATACATTTTTTTCTATTATTATTTTAGAGTTAAATAATTTATATGTATAATCAGCTTCCATAATTAGTCTTTAACGTCTAAATATAGAGCATAAGAGAGCATTCCTCCAAATACCACTAACCATGTAGTAATGATGTATGGCACTTCTCCTAGAATAAATAAAATACATATTAATGTAAATATTATATGCCCATAAATCCATAACAAAGGCTCTATATCATGTTTATCGTCAATTTTAAATGCTATATATAACAGTATTGCTACATATATAATTACTGCCGTCATAAAAATGCCAGCAAATACATAATCATTCATAATTTTAGGTATTAAAAAAGCCCTACCGTTAAGTAGAGCTTTATATTATTAATATTAAAAGTTATTTTCTATCATCGCTTTGATGATTTTTCAATTTAACTTTTATCTTTCTTCTTTCTATATTACAAATATGTAATACATTTTTTAATAACTTATCCTCACTAGCTTTTAATACAACTACTTTAGCGTATTCTTTTTTATCAATCATTACAATAACCAAGAAAGAATGTTGGTAATCTTTTGTATTTTCTATTCTAAAAGATACGTTACATTTGTCTTTATAATCATATGTTATATGAAGCATTGCAAAGGTGTCTCCAACTTTGTTTTTTAAACTAAAATCTTCTACAAGGATCTCTTGTGCATTTGTGCTAAGTGTAAACAGCAATATTGCTGCAATAAGTAATTTTTTCATCTGTTCTCTATTATTTTAATAATTATTTTCTTCTTAATTTGATCACAATGCATAAATGCATCGTCAAAATACATTGTTTCTGTAGCAGCCATTTTTATCTCTCCAATAGCAACTACCTTTTTTTCTATTATGATATTATATCTAAAATTGATACTATCTTTTAAAAAATTTATAACAGTATAGTTATTACTACATGTATCTCTCCAGTCATATGAAAATGAGAAAGTGGCGGCTTGTTGTCCATACACTTTCACAGCAACCTGACTATATTGAATATCTTGTGAAAATAAAAAGGTCGAAATAAAAAATAATGTTATTGTTAAAAACTTCTTCATCTATTTATGGCCGATTTATGACCGATTTTATCTATTTATGGCTGATTTTATTTTTTTCTATCTGCAAATCATACTCTTGTTGCCATTTTTGAATCCTATTTTTATTAGGACTTTTCTTAAACTTTTCTCTGAGTATTTTACTAGAAAGGGTTTCTAATATATTTTTCATTTGTTATGTTTATTAGTTACGTGATCTTTGACTTTTCCTTTGTGTAGGTCTAGCGGGAGATATAGTAGAACTTGTATTACGGCGAACACGACTAGTATTACTATTTTTGTTCGTCCTAGTATTTTGCGTATTTGCATTACTTCTATAGTTATTATTTCTATTATTTGTGATTGTTCTTTTTCTTTTTGGGGGTGGTATATAAGTATCTCTATACATATAATAGGGTTTATACCAGCCATTTGGATAATAATATGTGTTATATCTATTTAAATAATAGAAGTTAAACCAGCTCATATCATTATAATATCTATAGTCGTTAGTTCTCACCTCTACAGGTACAGAAGTAACCTCACAACTCATTAATAATAAAGCAATCCCAGCAAATAATAATAACTTCTTCATAGTATAATAATACTAATTTAAATTCTATTTTTCCTTTTTTTCATACTTTATTTCTTTTCCCACTTGAACTAAAGTATATTCTTCTGGAGTTACAGCTTTTAAATTTATACCACAATCACTACAAATAAGGGCAGGATAAGATCTTCCTGGTCTATCTGCCCATGTACCTATATGTGTTTGTTGATGTTTACATATACTACTTCGTATAAAACTTCTTTCTTTTTCTAACATCTTTATAGCCCCATTTATAAGGTCTACTCTTTCTTTTATTTTCATGATTAAAATGTTTGTGTAGGTAAATCGTCTATTTTATCTGCTAAATCTTGCCTATATTGTAAAGTATAAAGATCATCAGGCCTAACAGCTTGACTGCCAGTTTTATCTATGAATTGTACAAAAGCATAAGTATCATTAACCCTAGTAACAACACCTAAATTTTCATCAGCAAGTCTACCATTAGCATCTGCTGTAATCATATGTTTAGGAATATAAACTACTTTATCTCCTCTTTCTATATTTTTTAATTCCATAATTTTAATTTTCCACATGTTCATATTTTCGATTCTACCCAGCGTCTAAATGCAACAGCAACATTCTCACTATTTACTTCTAAAGGAGATGCTGTGTCTAAAATATCTTCAAAACAATATTGAACAATATCTTCATAGTTATTAGGAGTGTCCATACCTATTTTACTCCATAAAGATATAAGTTGCCATTCTACATCATCTTTTAATTTATTATTATTTTCAGATGCATTTAGAAATTTTAAATATTCTTCAAATACTAAATGAGCAGTTTCCCAAAATCTATCCTGACCCTCTTGATCTATGTCATGGTGAGGATTTCTAGAATTCCATAATTTTTTTAAGCCTTTTAAGTCTTTTTCCATTATTTATAATTATTAAAAATAGTGCTGAGGTTTTATAGGAGTATAAATTAACTCAAATCCTATAATTTTAAATGACCTCCCTGCCTCAGCCCCTATTTTAGTTATAAATTAAAAAATCTTTAATAGATTCTGTAATCTTTCAATTCCATTTTCAAGATACTCTATATCATCTTCTTTATCGAAGATCTCTTGAGCTGATAGCGTTTCCTTCGACATAAGTTTCTGCAATGACTGTTTTTCTGACGCCAGCTGCTTGCGGGTTTCTAAAAGATCTGATTTCACCTGTAATTCGTTCTGCTCGTTGATGAAGCTGTAATCCTTTTGTTGGTCGTTGTCCTTTGCTTTTAGCAGGTCTACGTACTTTACTTGTTTTTTTGAGGTATTTCCCATTTTTCGTTATTTTACTAGTTATTAATTTATTTTTATTTTTTTCAATTTGTTTTTCTATATAATCTACTGTTACTATAGGGTCTGCCCATACTGCACCAGAAGAGCCAGTTATGTCTTCAGTAAGTATTGTTCCAGTGATTGCAGGAATTAAAGATATTTCTCCACAAGGAAATGCTGTATCTGTAGATATTCCATCTTTACCAAATACTTTATCTACTGACCTTTTTATTAGATAATCACTAAGTTGTTGTACTGAATCTAATAAAATAGAAAATTTAAAAATGTTATTTTGTTGTTTTCCATTTTCTACTCCATAATAGTTATTAGGAAAGTATGAATTTCTACAAGGAATCCCACTTACCCTACATTCTCGTACATATTTTTTCCACTCAGCTCTACTATCAATATAAATACAAAAATTGTTAATATCAAATCCTTTTGGTTTTATCCCTACCCAATTTCTAGCTACAAAATCTATAAAACTATCTAAATCTAAGAATAAATTAGCTTCTAAATTATCTGGATAAACATCAAACCCCATTGTATGAATGTGACTTAGACCTATAAATTTATAAATTGTACTACTTTTAATAGTTCTATAAATACCTATATCTTTAAAAAATCCTATTATTGAATGTCGTTTTTTACTATATCCTTCAAATAAAGGTTTTCCTATTTCAATAACTATTTTAAATTCTTTAGGTATATGAAGTTCAAAATCATTAATGTTTCTATAATTATATTTAAATAGCTTTTCTTCAAATTTAGTTGCGAGTCTAAAATTTGCTACAATAGTGCTATCATCACCAATAAAAACCATATCTCCTTCTTCTCTAAGCCCGTTTGTCTGAGTAATTACTATTATTTTTCCCATTTTATTTTATTTAAAACACAGCAAATATACCAAGCATTCCTTATTTGGTCCCTCAACCCAGAATACTTGTACTTTCCCTCAAATTATTTCCCTTGTACTCTAATTTAATTATTTTGTATATTTACTGTGTAAGTTTTATATTTTATCTTTTTCTTCTTCAACAAGTTTTTTAAGGGTCTTGTCAGAGATAGTATTTTTGTCAATTATAAGATTAAGATATACATTTTTATATGCTATTGCCTCTTTTCTTCTTTCTTCCCATAAAGCATGTGCTTTATTTACTTTATCTATAGATTCCCAAAATAAATCATCAGAATCAATAGTTAAACTTAAACCAAAGCCATTTAAAAGCATAAAAAAAGCTACTATAAGTGTAAATATAGCAGCATTTTTAGCTATCACAGGAAAAAATATTACTAATATTAATGAAAGTACTATAAATAACCATCCAATAAGTAATATATTTATTAATCTTTTTAATATAAGTCTATTCTTCATTATTACAGTTTAAGGTTCTTACTATAGTTTTTTGTGTATATGGCTCTCCTTGTACACTACATATTTGATCTTCAAAATATCCTTCAACTTGATCAGCTGACCAAAATACTTTTTTAATCTTATAACTAGATCCTCCAGCATATTTTAATTCAGTAGTATATTTCCAAAAAGGAGTAATAATACCAAGCCATATTCTTTTTCTTTTAAGATGATATATAGGATCAGATTTATTTCCAAATTTATCTACAAATATATATTCTTCTATATAATATGTTTTATTATCGTGTTTTAATTCCACCATCCTTGTCCATTTTCTTCAATTAATTTAAATATCTCTTTCCACTCTCGTTGTTCAATAACTTCAGCTAATCTGTAAATAATATCGTCATTTTCTCGTTGAGCTTCTGTACGTTTGTCTATCATTTCAAATAGATTATCTTTATAGGGTTCAAAATCAAAACTAACTCCAGATACTTCCATTGTTAATTCTTTTTCAGCCATAGTAATATAATCACTTTTAGACCTATTTTTAATAAACTTTATAACTTGTTTAATATCAGCTTCCTTAGGTAATTTATCTTCATCAATCTCATAATTAGGATATGTAAGATAAATTTCAAGCCCTCTAGCCATAAGCTCTAAATTATATACAAAATCAAACCCGCGCCATTTCCAAACAACCCAGAAGAATTTATATAAGTTTTTAAACCCATATTTAAGATTATACCATATATCCATAAAATCAAAACCTGCCCCCATTTCTGTAAGCCCAAAAGTAGCTCTATTAATCATTTTTTGTATTTTATAGTCCATGACTTTCTTTTTTAAATTCTTTCTTAAGTTTCTTTTTAATCTTCTTCCAACGAAGTATAGCAGGATTATCAGTTCTTCCCATACCAATTTCATCATCAACTATATATTCAGAAAGATTTTTTAATACTGTTTTCGCAGTTATAAGAGCACAATAAACTGCCTCATATCTGGTCATTCCTTTATAACCATCGGGATATTTTATGTCCTCAAATTTAGTTATAAGATCTTTTACTTCTTTTTTAATATACATGATTATATAAGATTAATAGGTTCAATTTTCTTTCTTGTTTCCTTCATATATTTATCTATGGCGGCCTCGCATTCTTCTTTCCAAGTAGGATTTCCAAAAGCTGCTATAGAAGGTATTTTTGTTTCTGAATTAATATGATTATTCTCAACCCAATCATCATCTAAATGGAATATAAAATCACCGTGATTTTTAAAATAGTCTGCTTTAAGTTCCATATTCATGAATACAATTTTTTCTCGGCGTATTCCTAAAATATCTACTACTTTATATAGTTCTTCATTAGATGGATGTAGTTTCCATTTATGTTTATTATGCTCATCATAACGAGCAGTTGTTACACGTACATCGTAACCGCGTTCAAGTAATTCTTTAGCATATTTTTGTACCATAGGTTTACTTAGTGTTCCATCAAAATCAAAACTTACTTTCATTGTTTATAGTTTTTAGTCATTAATCCATTATATGTTAAAATTCCTATTAGACAAAATATACTATGTCCTTGTGTATAAGTAGACATTTCACTGAAATAAATACTATATCCTTCTGTAGTTACTAAAATACTACATGAATCATTTATAAATAAAAATTCATTAGACTCTTTAAATCCATTTTTTATTAAGAACTTTTTTATTAAATCACTTATTCTTAATAATTCTTCTTTTTCTTCTTTATCCATATTTAATAAGCTTGTATATGTCCGTTTACTTTTCCCATGATTCTAAAGGTGTATCTAAGCCACTAAGGTCTGCTTTTTCCCATACCATCTTAGCTTTATATGTTTTACGTCTCCAAAATTGAATCCATATATTTAGCCATAATATTTGTAATTCAAATGCTATAGCATATTTAGACCATTCTGTTGTTCTATATATTCTTATGATTATACCAAAGTCTAACCAATCCCAAAAGAAATTTATACCCATTATACTCCTTTTACTGAGAATACTAATCTCATTAATATTGCTAGCCCCCAAGCATTTAATGGAGTTATCATAGGTGACCCAAATAATCCAGGCATTAGATAATTCCAAAGCCAAGATATAGGATAAGCTATTAAAAACCCTACCCCTATTATAGTTGCTAACCATATTAAGATGGCTTTACCTATTTCTTGTATTTCTTTTTTTTCTTTCTCTTGTATTTCTTTATTTTCCATCTTGTCTAGTTCTTACTTCTTTAATTAATTCTTTTAATCTTCTGAATCCATTGTTATTAGAACTACAGTCACTCTGTAATTCAAACATAAAATGTACATGTTCTAATGTCCTAAGATCTAGGGCAAAACTTTCTATTCTTTCTATATTTGACATCTTTACTTATTCTTTTATTAAATTCTTCTACAGTTCTAGCATCTATTATCCTGCCTTTTTTATCAAGTATACTTTTAATAGTATATGACTTTCTTTCGCCTTTTAAATCCTTTATTATTGATCTAAATTTATGTAAGAAATCTACGTTTTTATTTTCTTTATGCACATGGATCATTCTATCATGTAACCATTCAAGATGTTTAATATCATCTTCATTTAATTTTGCCATAATTTAAGTTTTTACTTGTTATCATAATTTTAGTACAACACGTAACAATAGTAATCGTACTGCAGTTATTAATAGTATTAGTACAAATGACCACATCCATTACATAAACTAAGTACACCATTATATTTTTTACCTACAGGAGTTGTATTTATTGCAATAGCACATTCACTTGGATATCTATCTAATTTACATGTAATACTTTTAGCTTCTCCAAATAAGACAAATAATTCTCTTTGTGCTTTATTTAAAGCTTTTTTACCTTCCATTACATCAGTTAATATTTTTAATGTCTCTCTTTTTTTCTCCATTATTTAAGTTTTAAGCATTAAAAAAGCCTCCCATTTCTGGAAAGCTTTGAGGCGCTAGACGGGATCGAACCGCCGTAAGGGCTTTTGCAGAGCCTCACCTAAACCACTCGGCCATAGCGCCTTAAGTGTTCTTATTATATTAATATACCTTTGGTAAATGTTACCATACCATATTTCATCCTGGTAGAAGAATGGTTGCATTTTCCATATGATGCCTTCTTGATGAACCTCATTATCGAGATCATATAGAGAAGACAAATAGGCTTTACCGCCACTCATTAATAATAGACGATACCATTTACCTTGGATATTAATTATTTTAAATTGTTTCATTTTACTTTTGCTGGACACCATTTAGGTATCTTTACTTTAGATTCTTCATGCCATTCTACATAACCTGCTATTTTCTTATTTTCATTTTTCTTACAATACCAGTTGTATGCTTGTTCCCAAGAATCAGCTGTATAATATCTTTTTCGTTCAAAAAAAGGACATTCTTGGCAGCTTTTGATTTCTAATTCTATTTTCATCGCTATTTTCATTTTACCAATAATCTGCGTGATAATCATTTTCCTCCTCATCAGTCATTTGATAAGTATAGCCCTTACCATTACAATGAGGACATTTAACTGTTTCTTTTGCATCATCATGTGGGCTGGTCAATACTTCCATATATCCAGTTCCTCCACATGGCTGACAGTTTAGTCTTGTAGCCATCTTAATCTTTTATAATAAAGATAAATACCAAGTGCAGCTCCTATTACAACCATTAACGCATTTCCTAAAATAGGAAGAGGCGCATATTGTGGATCCTGTGGCACTGGTGGCACGTGTTCTGTTGATGTTTTATACATAATTTTAAAATTTAGTTGCCCCTATGAGATTCGAACTCATGACCTCTTCATTATGAGTGAAGTACTCTAACCAACTGAGTTAAGGGGCGATTTAAAAATAGAGTGGTAGCGTTTATGGGATCTGGGTCTCCAGCCAACGACGGCTGAACGCTTCACGCGGCATAAGAGCATTACTAACCGTGTACCGTTCCTGTCTCTGCTCCGAGATTCTACTACCCTGGGCTCTGTGTTACTCTACATTACTTCATCTATATAAGATATATTATTTACCATTATTATCTTTTTAGTGCTATCCATATAAACACTAACTTCTAAATAATGATTACCATTTTTTATCAATACTCTAAGTTCTGAATAATCATCAGATACTCTTAAGATTTTTCCTGTTGTTAAGTGTATAACCGCTCTTATCATCTCCATCTCCAATTTTGACTTAATACTACTCTCACAACTTCTTCTTGTGTTGCAAATCTAAACTCTGCAGATAAGTCAGGATTATTAAGATAATTACAAAATACTTCTTTATTCCATAATACTTTTACCCATTTTTCTGTAGGAAGATCTTTACCTTCTTTATTTTTAGTAATAAAGTGACCGTGACGTGTCCATCCATCTGCCATAGATACTAGTGTTGTAATTTGATTAGTATTACCACCAATCTGCCAATTATTAGTAATATACCCTACTTTATACATTATAGTACTAAGATAGCTTGTATTTACATATCCAGGAAAATCTTCTCCTTTTTCAGTAAGATGTCTTTCTTTTGGCCCCATTCTTATTAAATATTGACCAGCACCAGAAAGGTCTTCTCTTGTAAAATTTCTCATTTTGTTTTATTTAATATTTATAATTTACATATCATCTAACATTCCTGCTACTATTGATATAACTAATAACATAAGGTGCCATCTCCAAGCTATAAAGCCTAAAAAATCACCAGTAAAATAATAATCAATCCATATTACTTTAAAATTCATTAAAAATCCTTCTTTTGTTTCGACCCCTAAAATACCAACAAATAATATATTTATTATTGTCAGTGTTATTGGGAATACTAATGTAAGAGCATATAATCTAAGCCCATTAAATATTTTTCTTTCCATTTTAGTTTTATTTAGTATTAAAATAGTACGCCCAGAAGGACTCCAACCTTCAACCGCTGATTTAGAAAAACAGTGCTCTGTGCAATTGAGCTATGGGCGCAAATAAGGGGGCATGTACTTCGATACCCCTTGTGTCAGCTAAAGTTTTCTCAATAAAGAGGCGGGATGCTGCTTCCTTTAACCCGTACATATCGAAGGCCGCGAACCCCTTCTCTTGTCAGCTGTAGTTTTTTCCACTTAAGGAGCAGGTCGCTGCTATCCTTTAACCCGAGTCGCTTATGATCTTTAATGATAGTAAGAAATACTTCCACACCACCCACAAACTTCATGATCTAAATTCTCAGGAATATATCCTTCATAACCAGGGCAATAACTTATAGTAAAAGGATAACTACTTCCTCTATATTTTTTTGGAAAGGCTTTTTTTCTTAGCTCTTCTAAACTTTCTTTATCCATAATTATTTATTTTGTACTTCCTATAGGATTCGAACCTATGACTTCCTCCGTGTAAAGGAGACACTCTGAACCAACTGAGTTAAGGAAGCGTAGAGTGCAGTGAGAGTCGACGTCTCTGTAGCTACTACACATGTGTGATCTACTTTGTTGGGACGGTGAGACTTGAACTCACGATCTTCTAATTATCAGTCAGATGCCTTAACCAACTTGGCCACGCCCCAATATATTATTTACTTTTACTTGCTACATATATTATACCCACAAGAGCTACAGTAGACAAAGTAGCACTTATTGCTAGATCCATATTATTATAGTACAAAGATGTACTTAATATTATTACTCCAATAGTTATAATAGCAATTAATTCTTTTTTAAATTCTTTCATAGCATTTAATTTAATTTGTTGGGATAACTGGACTCGAACCAGCGACTTCATGATTATGATTCATGTGTTCTACCATCTGAACTATATCCCAATATAAAAATGGAGGACTACCTTAACCTCCACGTCACTAAAGTTTTGATTGTCTACAATAGCAGACGCATTAGGAAGTGCTTTTCTTTAACCTAAGGGAATTTTAAATAACACATTCTTTATTCTAGCTTTTAGAGAGGGTTTGTTCCACCTCACCTGTTACCATGCATGGAAGAGCAGGGTCTCAAACTGTATCCTAGTTACACATGCGTCGATGATCAACCACGTACGCCTTCTAGTGTCTTTCAATACGAATAACTTGTATCTTCAGTCTTTGTGTTATTATTTAATAATCATTTTTTTAATATAAAATATACCTTTACCTTCAATAAATACCTTTATAAAAAGTATTTTATCATATATAATAGGTATATTTTTATACTTACCTTTATATAATTCTTGTCCTAGTGTGTTATAGACAGCACAAGTATAATTAGCAAGTTCTTGTGTAGTATAGTATTCTTTAACACCTAATGCACTTTCACCACATACTTTTATATCTAAATTTGCATCTACATAAGGCCCATCAATAGGATTCTCTGTTCTACACTTCTCAAATATAATTTCAGGGTTATAATCATCAGCTGTTCTCCAATCATAAAATGGATCTCCTGTTATTGGATTTGTACGTACAAGTGGAATTGTATCATTCAAAAATGTACCATCATCTCCATATTTAATTCTACCAGTGCCTTCAGAGTACTCTCGTATAATAAGTACAGAATTATCCTGCATTAATATAGTTGAATTGTTCCTCAAGGTATCTATTATAACAGTTTTTCCCTTAGCTATTATCATACCACACTGAGGTACTTCTAACGTTTGGGCAAATGTTGTAATAGAGATAAAAAATATTAAATATATTAAAGATCTCATGGTAGTTGTTATTGGTTGTACCCCCAGAGAGATTCGAACTCTCGATCTTCGCCTTAAAAGGGCGCTGCTTTAAGCCAGACTAAGCTACGGAGGCAGTTTAAAAAAAGACGTTACAGTTTAATATAACGTCTTTTCTAATATTATCTTTAATTTAATTTTTATGGATCGATTCTTACACCAAACGCTTGAACTCTTGTGTCATCGTTTTGTATATAAGGATCAAAAATTAGCATTGCCATATCCCCAACTTTAGGGTTATAGTCGGCTACACCAGCTGCATATGTCTTAACAGACGCAGTAGCAGGGCCATCAGCACTAACTAACCACCAGATCATATCTTGAATATCCTTAGGGCTAAATCCAGCCGCTGTAAGGTCATCTAAATGATTGATGATCCAATGAAGTTTACCTGCCATAGGTTTAATTCTGTTTAATCTAGTTTGATCAGGAATAGATGCAATATCTAAAAGAGACCATACTCTAGCTTCATACTGAACTCCAAAATAAATAGAGGTATCATAGTCGACACACCATCCATGGAATTGTCCAGGAGCAAAAGCAAAATTACCAGTAAATCCACCTACTTCTAGGTTATAGAAGCCATCTTCAGCTCCTACTTCACTTAATAATTTAAACTGTACTAAACCTGTTGGAAGAGGTAAGTAAGCTGGATAATTAGCTTCATCAGAAGTATTACCACATTCACCTACGTTAAAGTTCCAAACACCGTCGGATCCTCCAAAGTTACCAGCACCTGCATCGTCAGAATAGGCACCGTCGTCGAACGGAGTCTTGTCTTCTAGTACAACTGAACCAGTAGGAGTAATTAATGTAAGGGTAAATGCAAATTCTTCCGCGTCTAATGTCTCATTATCAACATATTCTACGCAAAGGGGACTCCCTGCAATACCTGTAAAAGAACTTCCATCTTGATTAGATCCAGTAGCAATAGATTCCCATGCTCCAGTACCGTCTTTTCTAAAGATTTCTACTTCAATTGCAGCAATAACGTCATAGTCACTAGCTCCAAAATCTTGGTAAAATTTAGTACAAACATCTCCAAAGAAACATAAAGTCTTTACTTGGTTACGGTCAATTTCAAACCAATTCCAAGCTAAAGGTTGATAAGAAAATTCATGCCAACAAACTACATCTACTGTAACTTTAGTTTTTGTGAACGCTCCTAAAGTAACATCAAAAGGAACTCCTTTTAAACCGCCACTAACTACTTCATCACTTCCTACTTCTGGTGCAGAATATAGAGGCCCATCTGGCCCATAAACTGTAAATTCTTGCACACTGTAAGTACCTTCAGCTAATTGAATAACTTCAGTAGTACTGTTTCCAGGTAAAGCTGTGAATTCTACAGTATATTCAGTACCGTCGATCATAACTTTTACATAAGTAGCTTCTGTTGTAGCACACTCAGGATAAGGAATTGTAGTTCCATCATTCTTAGTAAATACTTCTTTGTTAGAGGTTTTTACACCGTCAAATTTATTACTTAGATTTAGATTCTCTAGATCAAAAGTAACATCAACCATTCTTACGTCGGGGACATCAACTGTGTCATCGCACGCTGTAAAACTGATCATAATTAGAGCCATCGTGAAAAGGCCCATTAATAATTTTTTCATATCAATATATATTTATATTATGGGAATTGTTTTTAAAGTATGCATAGCTCCCATTCACTACAGATACTCTTATTAATAATACTAAATTTAAAACTAAATAGAAAGGAAAAGTTCGAAAAAGAAAGTTAAGCGCTCTAACCAACTGAGCTATACGCTTTTCATCAAGATACACGCAACGGGACTCGAACCCGTGACCTCTCGATTAAAAATCGAAGTAACTTTTTCTGTCACCATTTATATTTAATTTATATTGTTGGGATAATAGGACTCGAACCTACAATCTCCTGCTTCTCAGCACAGGCGCCCTACCAGTTAGGCCATATCCCCACGCTGGTATCGGATACCAACGCTTTGTTTTATTGATTTAATAATGCTTGATCTAGCGTTACTTTTCCAGCAATAGCTTTATAGGTAGTATTACCCATACTTGCAACAGTTTTTGCTTGACTAAGTGTTATATCTCCATCTATATATTGTTCCATAGAGATAAGCATCATTTTAATAAGTTTTTGTAATTGTTTTGACTCTTTTTTTAAATTTGCTTGTATTGTAACCATAATTTCTTTTGCTTTAATTTTATTTATTTTATTTCTTATTATTCTACCAAAAAGTAATAAAGTTTTTTTAATAAGTACTGTACTACTATTTGCTACAATATTTTCTCTAGTTACTACTCTTTTTATATAGACATCTGGTAAATTATGTATAAGCCTATCATTATATTTTTTCATTGCAGCAAGAATTTTTTCATGATTATTTTTTCTATATGCAGCTACAAATTTTTTTACTTTTTCAGGATTGTTCTTTTTATATAATTTGCTTTTTTCTAAAGCTTCTTCTCTGTTATTATAGTAATATTTTTTACTTTTAATTCTAGCCGCTTTTTTAACTTTCTCAGTATTATTTTGATAATATTCTTTTTGTTTTGCTTTAAGCTTTTCGAAATTATTTTGAGAGTACTTTTTCTGTATTTCTTTAATCTTTTCAGGGTTGTTTTTACGATATAACTTACTATACTCTGCCTTTCTTTTCTTTTTTTCTTCTTCAGAAGGTTTTTTTCTTACCATAATTTAATTTAATTTAGTAATAATTTGAGGAAGGAGTGGGATTCGAACCCACGGAGCTTTAACACCCTCTAGTTTTCAAGACTAGTACCATAAGCCAGACTCGGTCACCCTTCCTGGGTAAAAAATAATTTTTAAAGGAACATCTAGCAAGTATATAAATATACTACTCTACCAGCTGAGCTACAATAACCTAAGTTACAGGTCGGACTCGAACCGACGACCTTTTGTGTATGAAACAAACGCGATGAAATACTTATCTATCACCATTTAAAAATCATTGAGCGAATGAAGGGACTCGAACCCTCAACAGTCTCCTTGGAAGGGAGAAACTCTACCAGTTGAGCTACATTCGCATTGTAAGATATTCTGGCCGCCAGTTGTCATCCAGATATTTTCTACATAAATGTGTAGACGTCATTTATATCTTATTAAAAAATAGGGGAATAGTTGAAAGAAGAAGATTTATTTCAAGTTTGCAATTTGACGAAGTATCTTCTTTACTTACCACCTATTATATTTAGACTGCAGAAATCGCTATATCGAACGGATATGCTTGTGCTATATTTATATATAAATAATGATATAGAGTCATTTATACATAAGGATAATAGCTGCGATTGTGTATCCTATTTCTGCAGTACCTACACGATGACTCTCTTCAGAAATCAGTATTTATGTGTAGGGTTAGTGTGGTACTTCTGGGGATCGAACCCAGGACCAACAGATTTTCAGTCTGTCACTCTACCATCTGAGTTAAAGCACCGAATGCGTACTAAAGTTTCGTTAAGGATCCTATTACCTGTAGGTATCTACTTCTCTAGAAACGCGAACTTAGATATAGCCGTCGCTATAAATGTTATTATTAATTTCTTTGTAATATTTTATATTTAATTTTCTTAAAGGTTTTTTCATCTTCTTCGTCTCTATTCTTACCTCCAGTACAAACCCAACATTGACATTTATAGCGTCCTTTTTGTAGATGCTTGCCTTCATTGAATTTCTTACCTAATTTATTAGTTCTAATAGTTCTGCTCATAATATTAATTTTGAGGCTTGGGTGGGGATTGAACCCACGACCGATTGGTTAACAGCCAATTGCTCTACCACTGAGCTACCAAGCCAAATACGTACTAATGATACGGCTACAATAAAGAGCTACTCCATTAGTACGTAATTTTAAATACCAGGGTAGCGCACTCCTGGGGTAGGGTCATGACTCCCTATTTACAACATAGTTGAACGCTTATAATATAATAACTTGCTTACTAACCAAATCTATTTCAAAAAGGTTTCCATTGCTGGAGGGACCATACTTGAACTGTCCGTCGGTCATACAAGCTCCGTTACTATATACTATATTAAAGCCTGCCATTTTATAGCTACCAGCATTACGAATATGGTCAACATCATGAATGTGACCAAAGCATACTAGCTTAGGCTTTATTTTTAAAATTCTCTTACCTAACGCACCGTCTCCACAAGACTCAAGGCTACCATCTCTATTAACAGTAACATCTAAAGTACCTTTCGGCGGCCCATGAGTTACTATAATATCTGTATCATCAGGGACACTGTCCCAAACTCTACTGATTTTACTTCTATCTTTCATGAAACTCCAGTTGCCATACCTTGGCGTAAAGGGCGAGCCCCATATCTGTAGTCCATATATATTGATAGTATCGTTAAATAAGTAATCAATACCCAATTTGTCAAATAACTTTTTGTGCCATAATAAATGCTCTACAGCACTATCATGATTACCTGCTACATAAATCTTATTGTGAATTGGTAATGTAGCATACCAATTAGCAAAGTCTCGTATCTCAGGGTCACTTCTATAAGGATCCCCCGCGTTCCCAGCATCTCCAGAGTGTATAACCAGGTCAATATTCTCTGGTATCTCTATTTTAGAATGAAAGCCGTGTGTGTCTGATAAATGCCAAACTCTAATCTTACTATCCATTCTTAAGCTCTTCTTTATCGAATTCAAAATAGCCCATCTTTTCAAGTCCTTTCAATAGTAAGTTAATATCGTCCATATGCATCGGTATTAGTTGAGAGTCACACTTGTCATCTGAAAGAATAACATCATACCCCTCTCCATTTTCCCATGCAACTATACTCATATATGAATGATGATACTCTCCACCACCTATTGGAGCTTTAGATTCTAATGAAAATGCTTTAAGCTTTTTATTTACTACAGGGTTCCATTCATGTCCTAAAATTGCAGGATCACTAACTAAAACCTCTTTAGTGAACTTTTTAGCCTTCTTTAAGGCCTTCTTCTTTTTGTTTTTTCCCATATCTTCTTATTTGCAGATAATAGGTTGGTTCAATAAACAGATAAAACTCTATTTTGTATAATATATTCTCTATGTTATGCACCAACTGTTTCATCTTATTCATTTTTATGTTATTAGGCCACCCCTTGGGTAGTACGTTATGCTACCGCTTCAAGGTGATTAACCGAGCACTCTACTCTGAGTTACAAGGGGTTAGCCCGATAGTACCGATAGAGGGAGTTGAACCCCCGACCTCTGCCTTATGAGGACAGCGCTCTGACCACTCTGAGCTACATCGGTATGGGTGCGGGGGATGGATTCGAACCACCGACCTCAGGGATATGAACCCTACGAGCTGGCCACTGCTCTACCCCACGATTTATTTTTCACATAGTTACGTTTATATTTCTATAAAGAGGCTTTACTATGCCTATACTTTGGTACTGCCGAAGAGAATCGAACTCTCGTTTTAAGGATGAAAACCTTATGTCCTAGCCATTAGACGACGGCAGCGAATGTTGTTGAGATAGAAGGATTCGAACCTTCGCTAGAGCCGCCAAAAGACCCTGTGCTACCGTTACACTATACCTCAATAAAAAAGACCTCTAAAATTAGAGGCCTCTATTATATAATAATAAATAAACCTCGCGTTCACGTAATCATCCCAATAACCTGCTCGCCACAGAATATCGAATTTATAATCACTGTATTTTTAAAACGTCTATTAGTCACTATTATTGTATTTATATTATGAATAAGTTTATCTTACTCACATAATACTCTAAATAAATCAAAGTATAAGCCAGAAAGCAAAATTAATCTAAAAAAAGATACATTCTCCACTCTTCGGGGATATAATTCAGCTGTTTCATAAGCATTAAGTAGTGAGGCCTCTTCGGAATAGGAATGTCTTTCCCATACTCCTCCAACGTCAAGTCGCTCTTCTCTCCATTACATTTCTTACACGCCGTCACAAGGTTATCCCAAGTATTAGGACCACCCTTAGCCTTAGGCACTACATGGTCTAGCGTTAATAATCTCTTTTCAGTCTCACCACAGTATACACAAGTATAATTGTCACGCTTATAGATATTCTCTCTATTTAGCGCCACCTTGTTATGCTTGATCTTAATATAAGACTTCACCCTAATAACTGAGGGCTTGTATATAATAAGATCAGGGTCAACAACACCAAATGTTATTGGATGATTCTCAACAAGCTCAGCGTTACCCTTATATAGGATACTGAAAGCTCTAATAGTTGTGATGATACTCCTAGCCGTGTAGGTATTGTCTACCACCAGTGTTTTTGAATATTTCTCCATAACTATTGTTGTAATACTTCAAAAGACATATTACCATCTTTTATTTCAACAACAACTTTGAAGTTAAATCCTCTTATACCTTCAGCTGCTATAAGTTCATAGTCTTCTCCTTCATAATTTATAGCTATAATATCTCCACCATATACCCCATTATAAAACCCATCAGGAAGTACAACGGGTACTGGGATCTTTTTTGTAATACTTATTATTTTACGTTTCATATCTTTTTAAATTATACTATAATTATCAACACTAGTAGGGTACCTCTTATAGAACCCTTCATAGTCACCCTCATCAATATCCTCCCAAAATTTGAACCTCTCTTCTGAGAGATCCCAATCAAACATAGAGGATAATCTTGAATTACCTTTAAATTGAAGACTATAAGTAGGACTATATCTCTCCCAAGCCAATCTAGCTATTTCATATGGTAATACATTTCTATTATAATCAAATATTTTATTCATACTATCTAAATTATACTATAGTTATCAATTAATTTAGGAGTTTCACCATACCTATTATAGTATATGCTAAAATCACCATCACAGATATACCTCCAAAAATCTTTTCCTTCTTCAGTTTTATACCAATCAAACATATCTCTAATACACTCTGTTCTAGCAAATGTATTAGCATCAAAATGTCTATCATATCTCAGCCAAGCTAGCTTATTTATATCTTCAGGCAGTTCTTCACCTTTATCAGTAACTATTCTACCACTCATCCAAACATCCATTTACCAATTAGCCATAATATCCAAATAACAGCAGCACTAGCTAGTAACTGTGCTATGACATACAAACATCCAAGACTTACAGTAACACCTGCCGCTGCAGCATCCTCCTTATCATCGCCACTAAGAAGTGCTCCTATATATGTGGCTAATCCTAAAAATAAGATACCACCTATTATTATCCACCAGCCCATTATTGATCAATTCTAGGGTTTCTAACAATCATAAATATGATCCATGCTATTACTCCAAAGAAAAAAGTAAAGATACCCCATCCCCATGCATTCATCCCACGCTTACTCGCATTGTCTGCTACAAACACAATCAATACTACTCCTATTACTAATGCTAATACTGTTTCCATCTTATTTCTCGTTATTAATTATTAATTGATAGTCCACAACAGTACTATCCTTACCATACAGCGGTATCACTATAACATCCTCTCTGGCCACCATCTGGTAAGCCACATCTCTTTGTGAATACATACCGACTATCCCAAGTAGAGATATTAGTATCATTATCATCATTACTTTATATGCCACAGGGTCTATCTCGTCTTTATCACTTACTATAAATATAATAACAATAAAAGCAATAATTGTCCCTATAAATATTGACATAAGTAACACATATGACATCGCTAATAAAAATTCCATAATCTTTTTGTTTTAAATTAAAGGGCCACGCACTCTCACACACGCGGCCCAATCCACTATATTACTATAGCTTCTATTTCCTTAATCATAGTCTTCGGGTCCATCTCAACCTTCTTTGCCATCTCATAGATATCTGCACCATATCCAAACAGTTGTACAACTCTATTATTTGGCTTGAACATAGTTGAACCATAACCAGTTAGGTCAATGGTATAAATATAGGGCATTATGCCACCCGCCTTATATTTATTATAATAGGTCCCTTTAACCAAGCTATCTCCACCCTGCAAGTCAGATATAAAGAAGATTCTGTCATAACGCTTAGCTTGCTCGCCTAACGTCTTGAATATCAAATCAAACATTGTACCATGACCAACATTGCCTTGCTCTCTCATCACACCTTTTTTAATAGTATTGACAGTGTCAAGTCTATTGAAATCCAGCTCCTCAGTATATGAAGCAAATTGAAACAAATCCGCACCAATCCCTTTAGCTAAAGTCGCACCAATCAAGGCCGCCTTTTCTATAGGACTAGCATTCGTACCTTGCTTACCAATTTGACACATACCACTCCACCCACCTTGCATGGAACCAGAGGTATCTATAACTACAGCCGTATTTCCGTTAGGGAAGAGCTCCGATAGGTTAGGTATAGCAAGTGTGTAAGATTTGTCAATAGCCTCAAGAATAGCTAGAGGAACTTTAACGTCCTTCAGAGCTAACATAATTTCCATAGCCAAATCAATTTGGTGAGGAAATACTAGCGATTGCTTAATAAGCTTCTCATTAGTCAGCATATCAGACATTAATCCCAGAGTCTCAGCATTAGGACCAGATTTAAGAATATTACGCAGATTACGAATCAATGCGATATACCCAATCTTTTTTGTCTTGATAAGTTCAGCAAAATTATCTCTCTTAGCTTCAGTAACCTCTACAATAGCTTCTTCAGCTGTAATAGTACCACTAGCTATCTTAGCAGCTACCTCTTGTCCAGACTTGGTGTTCTTATCCTCCACAGTATTAAACTGTTTCAAATCGCCTGCAATAAGTTTTTCAAAAGTGTCAATCATACTATCGTCAGGTCTTGGGTGAGTTATTCTAATCAAATCGATTAAAGATACTTCTTTTCCTTTTCCTTGATATTTTGCTAACTCATATGTGTCAGCATTTTCCAATGCATTTCTAAAACCTTTCTTAATAGCAGAAGGCAGAGTGCTGTCAGGATTCAAATGAAAGTACGCCGCAGCGATCTCAAACATATCATCCAAACGATGGATAATTCCACCAGTCTCACCCTTTCTATCTCTCTTACTGAAGAATTTCTTCCCCAATTCCATACCAGACAAATGAGGTGTTAAGCCTACAGCTGCAAGGTGTGTCACAGAGCGCTGGCCTATCACTGAACGCGTATAAATTAATGCCTTAGCTACAAACTCAACATCCTTAGGTTTCTTTGCCACCTCATCAACAAGGTCCAGCAAACGCTGACTTCTGTCGTCAAGTGACTCGTAATACTTATTTCCAGAGATACCTGTCGCTAATAGACTGATAAGCTCTAATTTTGGACTCAGCTTGAATCCTTCGCCTCCTTGATGATTCTTAATCACCACAGGGGATTTTCTTACTTTTTGGTTGTACATTGCCATTTTTACTTGTTTTAAATTAAATTATACTATACTCATCAATACGAATAGATGGACGTTTTGGAACCTTTCCATTATTTATTGTATTCCAAAACTCATGGCCATCTCCTGTTCCTTTCCACACAAATGCCCCACTAAGGGACTCAAATGTAGCTTCTACTTC
>Ga0256824_10000123_pt1 | contig 26028 bp, 29 predicted proteins | sample CV67metaG_FD_191570 | JGI IMG/M metagenome (GOLD analysis project Ga0256824, IMG submission 191570) | Hydrothermal vent microbial communities from East Pacific Rise, Pacific Ocean - CV67 | ecosystem: Environmental > Aquatic > Marine > Hydrothermal vents | place: Pacific Ocean: East Pacific Rise...
TACGCTATGTTGGCTTTTGTCATACGTTCTACCGAGTCAACTGCCCCTGTAAAGTAAGCAGGAGCTCCACAACAGAGTTGCTCTTTTGGTATGAAAATATCTATATTTAATTCTTTAAGTATCTCAACTAAACTTTCACCAATTCCTAAGTAGTTATAGTTTCCTAAACATCCTATAAAAAGTGCTATCCGTATGTTTTTTTTCTCTTGTATTGGAGCTGATATCTCTTCTGGGTGTGCGTTTAAAAAACTTACTTTAGAGAGAGAAGGGATGAGCCTTCCTTTTCTCATCATCGGCATAGAGAATCTGGCACGAAGTCCTTGACCTTTTTCATCTTCTGCTAAGGCACAGGTTTTAAACATAAATCCAAATTTCATGACGATGTCCATAACTTTACGATGCTCTAAAAGATAAAAAGCGATACGTTTAAACCATGCGATTCCAAACTTATCTGCCAAGTCTGCACGAACCTCTTCTATGACCATGTCGGTAGGAAGAGAGTTGGGACAAACTTCTGTACAGGCTGTACATAAAAAACAGCTCTCAAAAATATCTTTGGCATTTTTGTCCAGCTCTAGGTTTCCTGCTTGATACTGTCCAAGTAGGTCGATGAATCCACGAGGAGAGGTTACTTCATCGGCGTTTACTTGGTGAATGGTACAGACGGGAATACACTTTCCACACTTTACACAGTCGTCTGAAGTGGCTTGGAAATTGAAAATATCTTCTGGTTTTTTTGTCATTTTGTTTCTCGTAGGGTGTAGTCCCCGACTACACCGTTAAATTTATGTTTTTATTTAATATTTTTATTGGTGTAGTCGGGGACTACACCCTACAGTTAAACGGTCTTAGAAAAAGCTTTTTTGCTTTGTGCGTATTTTTTCATGTAGGCATCAAACGGCATTGCTATGTTTCTGATGAGTAGGGTTCCTGTGGTGCTAACCGATATTTTATCATCTGTTATGGTTACCAAATCTGCATCAACGAACTCTTGTAGAGCTTCTAGTGCATCAGCGAAATACTCTTTAAAATTTATGCTATGCTCTTCATCTACACGTTTCATGTCTATCGAGAAGTTTGCCATAAGCTCCATGATGACAGCTTTTCTTAGAAAGTCATCGTCATCTAAAAGTACACCTCTTTCAAAAGGGAGTTTTCCTGCGTCTAATCGTGCTTCATACTCTTTCATATCTTTGGTGTTTTGAGCATAGTAACGCTCACCTTCACCAATGCTTGTTAGACCTATTCCTACCAAATTTGCACCACCTCTTGTGGTATAACCTTGGAAGTTTCTATGAAGTTCACCTTTTTCTATGGCTCCAAAAAGTTCATCTTCTGGTTTAGCAAAGTGATCCATACCTACCATTTTATACCCATGTTTTTCAAAAAAGTCAATGGTGTATTGAAATATTTGTAGTTTAACATCAGGAGTTGGAAGGGTAGTTTCGTCAAACTTACGCATGGTTTTCATAAGCCAAGGTACGTGAGCATAGTTAAAGACAGCTACTCTATCAGGGTTTAGTTGAGTAGAGAGTTCAAGTGTCTTTTTAAAGGTCTCTAGTGTTTGGTAAGGAAGTCCATAGATGAAGTCAGTGTTAATTGAGTTGATTCCATATTTACGTGCCAGTTCAACAGCATTTTTTGTCAAATCTAGTGGTTGCACACGGTGAATCTCTTTTTGTACTTTGTCATCTAAATCTTGCACACCAAAACTGATTCGGTTAAAACCATGCTTTTGGAAAACTTTCATTTGATCTTCATTGAAGTATCTTGGATCAATTTCACAAGAGATTTCAGCATCAGTACTCCAGTTGGGGAATTTTGATTTGATATACGTAACAATTTCATCCAGTTCAAATGCTTTATAAAAAGTAGGTGTTCCTCCACCAAAGTGAAACTGAATTACTTCACGGTTTGTATCTATATGTTCTGCTAAAATATCAATCTCTTTTTTTAAGTACTCAATATAACGACTTAATTTCTCTTCTTTTGAAGTAAAGACCACATTACATCCACAGAAGTAACAGGCACTTCTACAAAATGGGAGATGAACATATAAAGAGAGTTTTTCTGTTGAGTTTTCAAGGAACTCTATATATTTGTCATATTTAAAATCATTGTTAAACTCTAAAGCTGTTGGGTAAGAGGTGTATCTGGGTCCCGGTCTAGAGTATTTTGAAAACTTCTCAAAATCTATATTGCTCATGTTTGTTTTTTTCCTTTTTTGTTGTATCACTTACTATTAATTATCACGGTGTTGGTCAAGCCAAACCATGATTCCTTTTTGTGCATGAAGTCTATTTTCTGCTTCTAAAAAAATTTCATCAGCATGTTTTTCAAATATCTCTTCACTCACTTCATAGTCTCGGTAAGCAGGTAGGCAGTGTAAGAATATAGCATCTTTTTGAGCCAAAGACATTAAAGATGCATCAACAATGTATCCATCAAATGCTTTTACTCTCTCTTCTTTTTCATCTTCTTGTCCCATTGAAACCCATGTGTCTGTGGTAACTACATTTGTACCTGTGACAGCAGTTCTTGGGTCATGACCAAAGGTAATAATGGCACCACTCTCTTTAGAAAATTCTAATGCTTCTTTAACAATAAGTGGGTCACATTCATAGTTTTTAGGTGTGGCGATTCTAAGTTCAAAGCCCATTTTTGCAGCCAGCATAAGCCATGAATGGGTCATATTATTTCTCCCATCACCTACATAGGCTACCACAGGATTCTCTATACCACACTCTATCATAGTAAGATAATCAGTCATTAATTGAACAGGGTGGTAAGATTCTGTTAATCCATTAATAACAGGAACTTTAGAGTACGCAGTAAACTCTTCTATTTTACTATGTTCAAATGTTCTTATCATAACCATGTCAACCATACGACTTATGACTCGGGCTGTATCTTTCATAGGTTCACCACGACCAAGCTGAATGTCATTGGACGATAAAAAGAGCCCAATTCCTCCAAGCTGATAGATACCTGTCTCAAAACTTACGCGTGTTCTTGTAGAGCTTTTTTCAAAAATCATTCCAAGTGTCTGTTTCTCTAAATAGGGTACAAATTTTTTTGCTTTGGTTTCGGCTTTTATTTTTTGAGCTAAGGTTATCATCTCTAAAAGTTCAGTTTTTGTGAAGTCTTTGATGCTTAAGAAGTGTCTCATTGTGAGTTCCTGATTGGATTTACTAATTATAAATAGATAGATATAAATTATAATTTAAGGAAGCTATTTTACCATGAAAATGTTATAAAGAAATTAATCGTTAAAATCAAAAAGTAGATTATAGCTGAGTTCACCTTTTTTTTGTCTATTTTCAAAGGCTACGGAGTGAAAAATTATACGCTTGTTTTCTATAATAGCACAACTTAGGGTATTTCCATATATGGCAGAGGTGTCTATGCATATTTTATTTTTATATTGTCTTATATTCGGTTGCGAAAGGTGTCCAAAAATATGATAATGTTGGGTATCTTGTGCTTCTTGATGCGCATAAGGAAGTAGTTCATCTAAGGGCATTTTAGGATTTTTACTTCTTGAAATACATTTCATCATTTTTTTTCTTGAGGTTTCATCTTCTTTTGCTAGATATTTTTCTTCACAAGGGGCATGTGTTAAGGTTACAGAGAAGTCAGAATCTTTTTTATAGTGAAGATAGGTATCACAAAAGTCATAGAGTTCTAAAAAAAGTTTTTTTAATTTTGGCTCTTTTTCTAAAAGGGCTACGGTGTTATAATATAGTGCTTTATTCTTTATGCTTTGAGGAGTAACCATAATTGTAGGGTCATTGGTAATATAACGATAAACCATATCTTCATGATTGCCAAGAATAAGATAGAGACGTTTTCTCTTTTGATTTAGATGTTGGTAGTTTTGGTAAAGAAACTCAATGGTTTGGGTTAGTTTTTCATCGGAGGCTTTGTCAACAAAGTCTCCCAATAAGATAATGGATTTCTGTTCATTTTCAGAGGTGATTTCTATAAGCCCCTTATTATTTGTTTTGAATCCTTGTTCTCCTAAAAGAGTTTTTAGTTCATCAATACAACCATGAACATCACCAATAATTATGTATTGGTGATTGTTGGGAATAAGTTTAGCTTCACTTCCCAAATAGCGCTCAGCCACCGGCAATATTTATATCTCTTCGTGCAGCATTAAGTTCAATAATAAATCCACCTGTAGCATCAATAAGTGACATCATAGCCAAGATAAGAAAAGTTGAGTTTTGTGCCCATGAAACCATAAAGAACATAACAATGAAAACCATTGAAACAATAAAACTTAACAGTGTCTCTGAAGCACCAAACTTGTTAGCTGTGGCTGCTTTTGCAATCTCTATAAATAGTGCAAATGAACCTACAATTAGAAAAAGTTCTCTAACTCGTAAAATAAAGGCTCTATCTGGGCTAATATGGTGGGTAAGTATGATAGTGTCAAGACTCAAATCTTTAAATGAACTGACATAGTCATGTCCTAAATGTAAACCTACATATGCAAGTAAAACCCATGTAAATGTTGACATTCCTGTTATAAAAAACATATTTTTTTCCTTTTTTGTTTATTTCGTATCGGCTCGTATAGAACGAGTCATATATTCAGCATTCATAACTTTTTCCATAGGTTGTTGTACATCGGTTGGATATAAAACAAACTTCGAGTTACTAGATGAAGACAACTCTTTCATAGAATCAATATATGCTGTTTTTGTCAAGAATTGCATAATTTTTTCATCTGATAAATCTGGCATTAAATCTTTTAAATCTTTAATTACTTTGTGTGTTGCTTCTGCACGTTTTTCAATAAGAACACGTTCTGAGTCTGCAAGAAGTTCATGTACTTTATGATCTCCTTCAGCTTTAAGAATAGAGGCGCTTTTCTCTTTTTCTGCAACAATCTCTTTTTCCATTGCAAGAATAATACTTGGAGGAGGAGTGATGCTTTCAAATTTAACTTGGATAATTTCTACACCCCAACGTTTACTGTCTTCATGCATGAGGGTAATAATGTCTTTAGAAATTGCATCAATTTGTGTTTGAATCTCAACCAAATCCATCTGTCCCAATCTGTTTAATACAGAGGTTACAATTAAAGATTTAACAGATTTTTCATAGTCATCAACTTCCATTACTGCATCTAAAGGATTAATAATTTTCACGGTAGCAATCATATCTACATCAATTTTAATATTGTCTTTTGTAATAATTGACTGAGAATCAGGATCAATAGTATGCTCTTTAAGTGTTAACTCTCCCACTACGACTTCTATCCATGGTAAATAGCGATTAATTCCCTCTGTAATAACTCTATCTTTCCCTAGACGGTTATCTATAATCATTGCTTTTTGTGAATCTACAATCATAATTGGTAACAAACCTTGAAAACCAATAGTATAGTTAATCACGACAGCGATAGAAATAATTGCAAAAATAACTATCATCCAAAATGTTGCTGCATCCATAATTTTCTTGTCCCTTTTATATTAAAATTATAATAACACAAAATAATAACATTATCTGTGTGGAATTATTGAGTTAGAGTATTATATCAAATAAATAGGGTTCTGTGGTAGCAAATATGTAAATAATATGATTTAAAAGATATTTTATTGAATAATATGTTAGAATATTCGTAATAAATTAAAAAAATATTCTAAATAAAGGAACGGTTTGTTCAAAAATAACAGAGAAGATGAAGCTGATTTTTGTGAGTCTTATAAGTCTCAGATACTCAATCAAGATACAGAGGAAGATGAGTCGTCTATAGTTTCAATATTGACTATTTTATTTTTATTGGGTTTGATTATTGCACTTTCAATTTTTGGGTATAATTATATTATGGATAATAAGAGTAGCGATACATCCGCAAGTGTAGTGAACTTGATATCAGATGATGATTTAAAAGTTACAGAAGAGGATGTATCTCCTAACCAACTAAAAAAAGAAATTAAAAGAGATAGTGTTAAGTTATTTAAGGAATTACCAAAATCAGAAAGTTTAGATGTTAATGACTTGGCAGATCAAATAAAAATAGACATGTCAGAAAATGAAGAAGAGAAGAAAAAAGTAGAGGTTCCTCTTTTTTCAGTAAGTGATAGTCTAAAAAGTACCTATGTAGAAGATTTAGCAAAATTAACAGCAGAGATTGATAAAGAGAAAGATTAGTCTCTCTTTATATATTAAAGTTATTTTCTTAAAAGTTCAGCTACCTCTTTGGCATGATAAGAGATGATAATATCGGCTCCAGCTCGTTTAAATCCTATCATGGTTTCCATCATTACTTTTTCATAATCAATAACCCCAGCTTTTGCAGCCATTTTTAACATAGAGTATTCACCACTTACATTATAAACAGCTAGAGGAAGTGAAGAGTTTTCTTTAATATCTCTTACGATATCCAAATAAGCCAATGCTGGTTTGACCATTAATATATCAGCACCCTCAGCCTCATCAGCAATACTTTCCATAATGGCTTCTTTCCGATTTGCTGGATTCATTTGGTATGAACGTCTGTCACCAAAACTAGGACTACTTTCAGCCACATCTCTAAATGGACCATAGTAAGCAGATGAAAATTTGGTAGAGTAAGACATAATAGGTATATGCGTGTATCCATTTGTATCAAGACCTTCTCTTATGGCTGTTATCATCCCATCCATCATTCCACTTGGTGCTATCATGTCAGCTCCTGCTTTGGCATGAATCACAGCTTGTTTTTGTAAGTTTGTTAAGGTAATGTCATTATCAACCGTCTCTAAAACAGGGTCAAGTACACCACAGTGACCATGGTCAGTATATTCACAAAAACAGAGATCTGTTACCACAAACATATCTGGGTGAGCCTCTTTTATGGCACGTATACTTGAAGCAATAATCCCATGCTCACACATAGCATCACTTCCAACTGAATCTTTTGTATCGGGAATACCAAATAGAATAATAGCGTAGATACCAAGTTTTTTAAGAACATCACACTCTTTTAAAATTTCGTCAATACTCATCTGAAAAACACCAGGCATGGACTCTACTTCTTTTTTTATACTTTTTCCATTTTTGATGAAAAGAGGGTAGATAAAGTCATCTACTCTTAAATGAGTCTCTTGTAAGAGGTCTCTTAACACTGGGTTGAGTCTTTTTCGTCTAAATCGTGTAAACATAGTTTTCCCTTATTTTAATTTGCTGAATTTTATCATAAACTGATATAATTTTGCCCATGAGACAGATTGATATTTCTAAAGTTGCAAAACTCCCAACCAAATATGGTATATTTAAGATTCAAGCCTTTAAAGAGGGTGATAAAGAACACCTTGCTATCTTCACCGATAATTTAAGTGATAATCCAATTATTAGAGTCCATTCAGAGTGTTTAACAGGTGATGCTCTGGGTTCAGTAAAGTGTGACTGTGGAGAGCAGTTGGCATTTTCAGAAGCATTGATTGCAAAAGAGGGTGGAATGATAATCTACCATCGACAAGAGGGAAGGAATATTGGTCTTTTAGGCAAAGTAAATGCTTATGCTTTACAAGATACAGGGTTGAATACTGTAGAAGCAAATCATCAACTAGGATTTAAAGCCGATGAACGTACCTATGAGATAGTTGAGTATATTTTAGACTATTTTCATATAAAAAAGATTCAATTATTGACCAATAACCCTACTAAAATAGAGTTGTTGAAAAATGTAGAAATTACAAAAAGACTTCCTATCTTGATAGATTCCAACCCCTATAATGAAGAGTATTTAGAAGTAAAAAAAAGAGAAATGGGACATCTACTCTAGATTAATTATTTCATCTTATTTTGTAAAAACAAAATTTTTAATGGTTCTTGTTGCCAATTTAAATTTAAATTTCATATTCGATAGTTGACTTAAAGAGGCATCAATACCATGGTCACAATGACATTTATCTAAATAGATGGTGTCTTGAATTGTAGTAGACTCGTTATTTTTAAGTAACTTTGTAATGTCATAATTAAAATCTCGAATAGAACCCATTAAATATTTATCTCTATCAAGATTAGGATAACCTAACTTTTCACAAGGATAAATATCTCCATTTGGAGACATGACAACACGTGTGGTTCCTGCCATACAGGGGGTAGTGTATTTTGGATTTTTGTAATACTCTGAAGTCTCTTCACGAATAAGAGAACGAAATGCTTTTAGTAGGGCATTATCCTTACTTTTATGTTTGAAAAAATATTTTATGGCGTTATCAAATCCATCGACATCGAGATAAGGTTTGTAATCTCCATGTTCTCGTACCAATTGAAAACTAAAATCATCTACCCCTATATCGTCCAGTAAAAAATCTATTAATTGTATAAAATATTGTTGATTATATTCATTATAAGTTGTGAGTGCCACCAAAGTAATATTGTCATATTTAGCAGTGATTTTTTTTGCTTCTTCCACACTTTTACACCAATTTTTAAAACTATTTTTTACTTGTGTAAAGTTATCCATATCCTCAGGAATAAAAGAGTTAATAGAGAAGTGAATACGTAAGGTACCATATCCTTTCTTCCCAAATGCTTCTATTGTCTTGAGAATATTTTTAGTGAACCAACCATTGGTTGGAATACAAATAACACCTGTTTTCCAGTTTTCTGAGAGGGCAACAACCAATTCAGGCATATCTTTCCGAATAAATGGTTCTCCACCCCCTAGATGAACACGTTGCATATTGGGTATATACTTCCCCATTTTTATAATCTCTTCAACAGATAATAGAGGTTCAATTTCACTATTTAATTCATCCATAACAAAGCAGTGTTTACATTTCATATTACATGTATTTGTTGTAAAGTATGTCAACTCGGTTAATCTGTTTTTAAATAAAAGAGGTGTTACGTGAGGGATAATTTTTTTCATTGGGTATAACCTTTATATTTAATTTTAGAGACAATAAGAAACTCATAATAACTTTCTAGTAAAACATAGTAGATTCCTCTACGACCATCAAGAAAAGAGAATTTAATAAAGAAGTTATAGATAAAAAATATCATCCATCTAAAGGGCATTTTTCTATATATAGCATTTAAAAATTGTCGAAATTTAACGGGATTGGTTGAGTAAGCATTTTTTATCTCTATTTTATATCCGTACTTAAGCTCCTCTTCTGCTGAAAGAGAAGAGAATCTATTCCGTCGTGCTATCCAATGATCAAGACCCTTAGAGAAAGGATAGTGGTTAATATCACTGGATAATTTTTTTGATACTCCATCATAGTGAAGCTTTTCATGAACTTTGCCATAAAAAGAGACCTCTTGAGGTTTAACCAATCGGTCAATCCAAACATTATACATACTGTTATGCTTTAACCATTTATTTGCAAAAAATGTTTTTCTTCGTAGACTATAAACAATGGCTTCTTTGTTGCTTTGAAACTCTTTAGAGAGTAACTCCTCTTTAAGTTCATTGCTACATGTCTCATCAGCATCAAGAATTAAGACCCAAGGATTTTTAAATTTTAAATTTTTTAAACCATGATTTCTCTGATTAGAATAGTTTTCAAACTTTTTTTGAAATGTATGAACATTTTTAAATGTATGTGCAATAGATAGGGTTTTATCGGTACTAAATGAATCAAGAATAATAACATCATTTGACCATTGTACAGAATCTAAACATTGTTGAATATCTATCTCTTCATTATAGGTAATAATAAAAACTGAAATATTATTTTCTCTTAACATCTTGACCTCGATATTATTTAGTATTGTATTATATTATATTTTGTTCTATAGAAACTTATTTTTAATTAATTTTTTTATAACTATTTAGCTATTTTAAAAGAGAGAAAAGAGTTATATTAAAGATAAGTTCTAATAAAACTCTATATAATTTCAAATCAATAAAGATAAAAATATAGGGAAAAATGACTATAGATGAAAAATAAGTTAAAAAGATTTACAGAGCTACTTTTAGAGTGGAATAAGATTCATAACCTAACAGGTGCAAAAACACCACAAGATGTAGAGAAAAACATAGACGACTCTCTTTTTCCTACAACGTTTATAGATAAGCCAAGCTCTATCTTAGATGTAGGAACAGGAGCAGGTTTCCCTGGGATGATACTTGCCATAGCCTACCCAGATGTAAGAACAGTACTCTGTGAGCCAAGAAAAAAACGTGCGATTTTCTTAAAATATGTGGCGATTGAATTAGAGCTTGCAAATGTAAAGGTGGTAAAAAAGAGAGTTGAAGATTATATTTCTGAACCTTTTGAACTTATTAGCTCTCGTGCTGTGACCGATACAAAAATGTTACTTGAACTCACAAATCATCTACAATCAAATGCTACAAAGTATCTTTTTTATAAAGGGGAGCAGGTTTTCTCTGAAATAGAAGCTGTTGACTCCTCTTTAGATTATGATATAATTGAAAAACATCAGAGAAATTACTTATACATCAAAGGATTGGTATGATATTAAAGTTGATAATTTTCGCTGTGATTGCAGGGTTTATCTATAGATTAATGGGTGGAAATATTCCATTTATAGATAAGCCAAAGCCAAAAAAATCAGAGCATGAGTTTGGAGAGATAGAGGCTACATCTGAGTGTGCTACCTGTGGAACATATATGACGGAAGATGATGCACTTATTTACCATAGAAAATCTTATTGTTCAACTGAATGTGTAGAAAAAGCTAAAAGATTAGAATAATTTTATGAAAATATTTGGACATCCTTGGATAGCGAGTGAGATACTCTATAGCGTCTCTAATATTGAAGAGATTAAGCAGACACCATCAAATGCTCTTTTACAAATTGATATTTTTTCTACTAATATAGAGCTGGTTCACTATTGTCACAAAAATCATCTACATTATGCTGTTAAAATATTGGAGATTAAAGAGGCTATTTTTGCTAACAGTTTAGGAGCAAAATTTATTTTATGCTCACAAAAATTGGCCAAAGAGTTAATGCCGATTGCTCAAAATTATCTTTTTGATGCTCAGGTTATTGCCTATATTTTAGAAGACTCTGAGATAAATGAGATGGCAAAAATAGAGGTAGATGGGGTAATTTTAAGCAATAATGGTAAATTTTAATTATTAATTTAATATTAAAATTAAATATTAAGTTAATTTATTATATAATACAAAAGATTATAAGATAATCAATAATTATATTTAAGGGTAATAATGAAAAACACACTGATGTTACTTGTATGTTTAAGTGTACAAAGTATGTCATCTCCGAGTTCTCCTTCTGAGGCTGAAAGAGAATTTAAAGAAGAGGTTATTCAATTAATTCTAGATAAAGAGTTAATCATAGAGAGAGAAGATCGTAAAATACGTGTTTCACGTCCAGAAAGAGTCTCTCGTCTAGCTAGAATGGTACGTCCTCAAAGAGAAGTTTCTTTTGGATCTTCAACAAATGTAAAGTCTAAACCTATAGCACTTAAAACTTTGAATAAAAAAACAAAAATTAGTCTCTCTTTAAACCACTAATCGTTCTATATCTACATGCAGTTGGGTTATCATTTCATAAGAGATGGTTTCTAACTGCTTTCCAGCACTGAGTGCATCACTAAAAATACATATTTCCTCTTTATCCGACTCGATAGAGATATAATCCATAGATACCCGTCCTAAAATAGGTAAGCCTTCAGTTGTAATAAATGGTTCGAGCGTAGAACTTCTCATCCAACCATCTCCATAACCTAAGTCATAAGTAGAAACGGTCATATTTTTAGGAGCTATAAATGTCCCTCCATATCCTACTCTTTCACCTTTTTTGAGCTTTCTTGTAGAGATTTTTTTTGCCCAAAGAGAGAGTACAGGTTTTAACTTTAATGTTTTATAGATACTTGGTAGCTCAGAGTAGCCATAGGCTCCGATTCCGAGTCGAATAATATCTTCTTCCTTACAGGGTAGACGTAAAGAAGATGCAGAGTTAAAAGAGTGGTAACGTATATTTTTAAACCCGTGTGACATGGTCACACCTACGACTTTTTCAAAGTTTTTTTGTTGCCAAAATAGTTCTGAACTTAACTCGTCAGCAGAGCGATTGTGGGTCATAACACCTACGAGTATTAGCTCTTTTTTCTCTATAAGAGTTAATGCCTCTTCGAGTTTATTCATAGCTATACCATTACGGTGCATTCCTGTGTCTACTTTTAGTTCTACCCTCGCTCCCACTTGAGCATGTTCAATGTCATTTAAGCTATTAAGTGTAAATGAGCAGGAGTCATCAACCACAGCTTTGTCACTTAAAATAAGTATCTGTTTGAAATAGGGTTTGATAATTTTTGCTTCATTATAACTTTTAACAACTGCTTGAGTAAGTCCAAACTCTTGGGAAAATTTTGCCATAAGTTCTAAGCCATGACCATAAGCATTGTCTTTTAAAACGATAGCAATAGATTCTTTTGAACCAGTTTTTAATATAAATTGAGATAAATTATGAAAAAAGTTTTGTTTGTTTATTTTTATAAATGCCATAGCAGAATTATATCGAAGCTTAATAAAAATTGAAGGATGCTTTTATGAAATATCTACCAGCTGAATGGCAAAAACAGAGAGCAGTACTGATGGCTTTCCCACATAAAAACTCTGACTGGAACAATAACTTAACGTCAGCATTGGTTCCATTTATACGAACGGCACAAGCGATTGCGTACGAAGAACCAGTTTATATTATTTGTGATAACAAAGAAAATATAGCCAATTTGTTTTGTTCAACACGTAATATGAGTTTTATAGAGATAGAGACCAATGATACTTGGATTCGTGATTACGGGTATCTTTCTATTATTGAAAATGATGAAGTAAAGCTGTTAGACTTTAGATTTGATGCTTGGGGTGGGAAGTTTGAAGCATCATTGGATAATGCAGTCAATAAAACTTTGTATAAAAAAGGTTATATGGGAGTAACTCCACTTAAAAATATTAACTTTGTGTTAGAGGGTGGAGCAATTGAGTCGGATGGTTTGGGGACGATTATGACCACTTCAGCTTGTCTTTGTAACCCAAATCGTAATGGTGGATTAAGTAAAGAAAAAATTGAAGAAAAATTGGCAGAGTACTTGGGTGCTAAAAGGGTACTTTGGCTTGACCATGGGTATTTAGCAGGTGATGATACAGACTCCCATATTGATACTTTGGCTCGGTTTGTCTCTGAAGATACTATTGTTTATGTGCAGTGTTTAGATGAGGAAGATGAACACTATGTTGAACTTAAAAAGATGGAGCATCAGTTGAAAGTTTTTAAGACTTTTGCTGGTGAGTATTATAATTTGGTTCCTTTACCTATGCCTACAGTAAAATATGATGAAGATAATAATCGTCTACCTGCTACTTATGCAAATTTTCTTATAAGCAATGGAGCTTTGGTTTACCCAACTTATTCTGTCCCTGAAGATAAAATGGCTCATGAGATTTTTAAAAGATTGTTTTTAGATAAAGAGATAATTCCTATAGAGTGTTCTAGGCTGATAGAAGAGGGAGGTTCTTTACATTGTTCAACCATGCAGATACCTTTTTAATGGTAATACTACTGCACAGCACCCTGAGAAAATGTGAAATTTAAGCGTTTATTTTATTATTTAAGTTGCTTTATTGGTGGGTGCTGTGAAGTACTATTTGTTTATTATTTTCTTTTGCTCCCAAAGTTTTGTGTCCAATAGATACCATAGGTACTATCAGCTTTTGTTACAATAGCAACACCAACTTCTGTGTAGTTTGGATTCATAATATTTTCACAGTGTCCTGGACTTGCCAACCATGCTTTCATAACTTCTTCTAGATTTTTTTGTCCACCTGCAATATTTTCACCTACAGAGTAGTAATTACTGTATCCATTTGCAACGATTCTTTCATAAAAAATACTTGGTTTTCCATCTCCTGTGATATCAGATGAGGTACCTGAGCCATAGTGAGAAAAGGTATTACTTTGAGCTAAGTCTGTACTGTGTTCAAGTGCTGAAGCGTATAGGTTGTTATTCCAGTAAAGTTTGGGAGAGGGTCCCATGACTCCACGACTGTCATCATTTGGATAACAGTCTCTTTTAACTGAACGGGCATGGTTAATGGCTTCTATAAGTTCTTGTTGTTTAACCGAAATATCAATTTGTCTATTTTTTACACCAGCAATAACCACATTGTTGTCTGTTGTACCACAACCTATAAATAGGCTAGAAATAATGATGATGGATAAAAGTTTTATAGTTAATATTTTGTTAAACATTGTTTTCTCCTTTTTCTTTAGAAATTATAACAGTTTTAAACTTAAAATAATATTTAACAAAATAAAATAATTTAAAATAATATTTTAAGTAGTATAAACTATTTATGCTAAAATGAACATAAAAAAGTAGATAGATGAAAATAGCATTGATTCAAAAAAAATATTTTGCTAATAAAAAGACTATTATAAAAAAGACTGTTAATGATATAAAAATAGCTTCTCTTAATGGTGTGGAGTTGGTTGTTTTGCAAGAGTTACATCAAAGTGAGTACTTTTGTCAAAGTGAAGATGTAAAGTTTTTTGATTATGCTTCTTCTTGGGAAGAGGATGTTGCTTTTTGGTCAGATGTTGCAAAAGAGTATGGAGTTGTTTTAGTAACTTCTCTTTTTGAAAAGCGTACAGCAGGACTTTATCATAATACAGCCGTTGTTTTTGAAAAAGATGGCTCTATAGCTGGGAAGTATAGAAAAATGCACATACCTGATGATCCAGGATTTTATGAGAAATTCTATTTTACTCCTGGTGATTTGGGTTTTGAACCTATAGAAACTTCAGTAGGAAAGCTAGGAGTTTTAATTTGCTGGGATCAGTGGTATCCAGAAGCTGCACGGCTTATGACGCTTAAAGGTGCTAACTTGCTTATTTACCCTACAGCCATAGGTTGGTTTGATGAAGATAGTAAAGATGAACAGAGTAGACAAATTGACTCATGGGTAACCATACAACGTTCTCATGCCATAGCCAATGGTATACCTGTTTTATCTTGTAATAGGGTAGGGTTTGAAAAAGACAGCTCGGGTGTTATGGATGGCATACGATTTTGGGGTAACTCTTTTGTCTGTGACCCACAAGGTGAAATATTGGCTAAAGCAGGAAGTGAAGAAGAGATACTTTATGCAGAGCTTGATCACAACAGAACCAAAGAGGTAAGAGATATCTGGCCATTTTTACGTGATAGACGAATTGATGCTTATGGTAACGTGTTAAAACGCTATTGTGATTAGAGAGAGATTATATATTTATATTTATTATAATCTGATAGAATATTTAACTATGAGTTAAAAAACAGCAAGGAGTAGTTAATGAGTTATGAAGTTTCAAAAGTAGACAAAGGTGCAGATGTTGCTTTTACAAATCCAACAGCAGCTTTTTATGATGCAGTAGGTGGTGAAGAGGGTATGCAGGCTCTAATGTATGATTTTTATGACATTATATACGAAAGTGACATTGCACACTTTTTTCCACAAGATGAAGATGAGTTTCATGAAGTAAAAGTAAAAAATACCAGATTTTTTGTTCAGATTTGTGGTGGACCAAAAGTGTATGAGAGCGAAGCTGGTGGTATGAATTTAGATGAGTTTATGATTCGACTTCATGATGATTTCTCTATTACAGAAAAAGCACGTTATGAGTGGCTTGGCTGTATGGAAGAGGCATTAAGAAAAGTAGAGATGGATCAGAAAATAAAAGATGACTTTTGGGCATACTTAGAGAGCTTTTCAAAATTAACAGTTAACTCTTTTTCAGATGGTTCTGTTTACTATGCTGAATATAACCCAGGACAGTAAGAGAATCATTTAGAGTAATAGATTAATAGCCCTTGAACTCTATCTATGTTAGAATATTCTTTCTTATTTAAGGAGTAAATTTTGGAAAAAGAGTTTAAACATTTTGAATTTGAAGGAAATGCAAAAGAGTATTTTCGTATTTGGATAGTCAACATCGCTTTGACTATTTTGACTTTTGGTATTTACTCAGCGTGGGCAAAAGTACGTACCAACCGTTACATGTATGCCAATACCTATTTAAATGGTTCTAACTTTGAGTACAATGCTGATCCTATTCGAATTTTAATTGGTCGGATTATTGTTTTCTCTTTTTATCTTTTATTTATAATATTTGCAGAGCATTTAATGATGTTTGAAGTGGCTGGAGGTATTGCACTTTTGGCTTTTTTAGCGATGCCTTGGCTTATACGTCAAGCTGTTAGTTTTAAACTTAGGAACACTTCTTATCGTCATGTTCCTTTTCGCTATGTAGGAAAAACACGTGACTTTTATGCTTTTTTTTTACTTCATGGACTACTTAATATTTTTACTCTTTTTTTAGCTTTTCCTTTTTCTTACGTACGATTTAAAGAGCTTGTACTTCGTAACTCATGCTATGGTCAGGGGGAGTTTGACTTTAAAGGAAAAGTTCAAACTGTTTATGAGATTTACTTTTCTGTTATAGGTTGGATTATGCTTATAGTTATTGCAGTTTCACTTGTTGTGGCACTTGTATCAGGTATTGCATTGGAGAGTAGTGGGGTAGGTATGGATGAAATTTTAGCATCAAGTAATATGTTAGAGAGTGAAGAAGTTACAGTAGAAGATATTGCCCCTGTGGCAACAGGAGTTGTATCTATATTGATGATTTTTATTTATCTTCCTCTAATCTTTGGGCAAAAAGGTTTAAGTGATGCGTATTTTTCTAACTATGTACGTAATCACACATATTTAGAAAATGCACCATTAAGAGGAGAGATTAATCCTTTTAGGTTGGCTTGGATTTCTATTTCTAATGTTTTTTTAATTATTCTCTCTTTGGGTTTACTCTATCCTTGGACACAGATACGCTACTTGAAGTATAAGTTAGAGCAGACCTCTTTTGCTTGTAAAGATTATGAGCAGTTTGAGTCCCATGGATATGAGCAAGGTTCAACTGTAGGTGAAGAGATGGTTGATTTTTTTGATATAGATATAGGATTATAAGAATGTTAATAAATGCACTGCTTTATGATGGAAAGAGTTCAAAAGAACATAAAGTTATTATTGATTTTACAGTAGATAAGCGTGTTGTCATTGAGTCACATAATATAGATGTAGCTTTATCAGAGGTAAATTTTGAGTCAAGACTTGGAAATACACCCCGAGTTTTAAGTTTTTCAAATGGGATACGTTGTAAAAGTAGAGAAAATGATAAGATAGATCAAGTTTTAAAAGAGTTTGGTTTGAGTAAATCAAAAGCCTATAAAATAGAGAGCTCTTTAGGTTTAACATTGGGTTCAGTTTTCGTAACCATTGCTTTTGTATGGTTTATGTTGACAACAGGTTCTACGTATACGGCTAATATTTTGGCTAATATTTTACCTGCAAGTACTTTAACCGAGGTAAGTGACGTTACTATGAATCAGTTAGAAGATAGTTATTTGAAACCATCTAAATTAAGTGATCGTCAAAAGAGAATTATTCAAGCGCATTTTGATAAGCTGGTAAATGGTGAAACAGGTTATCAATTACATTTTCGCTCATCTCCTAACATGGGTGCAAATGCGTTTGCTTTGCCTTCGGGTGATATTGTTTTAACAGATCAATTGGTTGTACTTAGTCAAGATAAGGAGTATAGAGATATTTTGGGTGTTTTAGCTCATGAAAAAGGTCATGTAGTCAAAAGGCACTCTTTACGTATTGCTATAAAAACAGGTATTTCAGGGGCTATTATAGGATATATTACAGGGGATGTCTCTCTACTTGCTTCTACGCTTCCTACGGTGCTTATTAATAGTAGTTATAGTAGAGAGTTTGAACATGAAGCAGATGTTCAGGCGGTTAAGGAGTTAAAGAAAATGAACATATCTACGAAGTATATTGCTACATTGTTTGAAGCCTTAGAAGAGAAACAAGAGGAGAATGCTACTGTTCTGAGCATGTTTGCTTCTCACCCTTTAACTTCTAAGCGTATAGATTATTTTAAATCTTATATGGATTAAATAATTAATATAAAATATTAATAAGACTGTTAGTTTATTTCTTCTATACTAAATTATATATTTTACTAGGAGAAGAAATGAAATCTACAAAATTATTAGCAAGTCTTGGTTTGGCTGTTTTACTTATGGGAGGTTGTGTTCAAAAAACAACTGAAGTAAAGTATCCAGAGGATATTAAACGTCCGACACTGTCTCAGTATGAACTCAATGTTATAGCTGAAAAAATTTATCAGAATGAGACATCTGGAAACCCTAAATATCTTATGTTTTGGTCAACAAATGAAGATTTTGCTTCATTGGGTATAGGTCACTTTATCTGGTATCCAGCAGGTGCAGTAAAACGTTTTGATGAGACATTTCCTGCAATGATTGATTATTATCAAACTAAAAAAATAGAAATTCCTGCTTGGTTGCACCATGCACGAAAAACAGGTGCTCCATGGAGAAATAGAGCTGTTTTTGAAGCTGCTAGAGGAGATAGAGAATTTCAACAGTTAAAAAACTTATTGATGAATACCAAAGCACTTCAAACTCAATTTTTCTTTGATAGATTACACTCTTCTATCCCCGAAATTGCAAAAAATGTAGCTCCTCAATATAGAAAACATATTGTAGACAATTATAATGCTTTAGTTGCTACAAAGGGAGGGTTATATCCATTAATTGACTATATCAACTTTAAAGGTAAGGGTTTGAAGTCCACTGAACGTTATAATAATCAAGGTTGGGGACTACTTCAAGTTTTAAAAAATATGAGACCAGTACAAGTGGGTCCTGCAGCATTAAGAGAGTTTTCTAGTTCTGCACAGGCAGTATTAGAGAGACGGGTTCGAAACTCACCACCAGAGAAAAATGAGCGTAAATGGTTACCTGGTTGGCGAGTGAGAACAAGTGGATATGCTACGCCAATTTTGTAGTTCACTTCTCCTTTTTCCCATTATTAAATTGATGGGAATCGTATATTCTTCTCTTGTTTTTCTTTATAAAAATCTCAGCTTACTAATATACAAAAATATATATAATGCTTTCTTGTAGATAAAAAGGAAATATTGTGAAACAGGTAAAATATATTTTATTTCTATTTGTAATATTTTGTATTCAAGTTAAGGCAGAGGACAACAATACAAAATATTCAGATATAAATCAAACATTGGCATGGGATAGGCTTAGTAGGATTGATATGAATGAAAGTAGAGTAAAAATAATTATTCCTCCTCGAAAATCATTGTTAGAACTTGAAGCTGAAGCCAGAGCAATTATTGCTGAAGAGGTTGCAAAAGTTGAGATTGTAAAAGCAAATGCTTTGGCAGTTATTGCTAGAGTTGTAGCATCGATTGAGATAGCAAAAATAAGAGAAGAACAGCAAAAAGAGAGTGATTCTGATCTTTTTTAGTCCAATTAAAAAAAAATATAGTAGAAAAAGTGAGATTTAGATACACAAAATATAATATTAATGATATAATGAGATTCTTGTTAATCAATTATGTGTTGAAAATTATTTTTATATAATTGTTTCTAAGGAAATTAAAGGAGGGAGGTAGAATGAGAGAAATATTACTTGTTAGTATATCAGCACTGTTGGGATATATAATTTTTTCTGCATTTAGTTCCACTTCAACTTCTGAGGAGGCATTTCGTAAAATTTTGGAACAGCCTCATAGTGATGTTCATCTTAATGAAGAGATGGCTTTAAGAAAACTCAGCAATGATAAAGAATCAAATATAATAAAACTTGATAATGCTTATAAAAAAGATCAGCTAGATACCTATCAAAATATTAAAATTAATGAAAAAGAGAACAATACAAAAGTTGAGTTAAAAGAGATAGATGCTCGAACCAGCTCCTCTTTAGCCAATATGAAACTTCAATCAGATATTGTTCAAAAGAAGCAGGATAACTACACTTACCTTGCTATGGCATTTTTACTGTTTTTAATAGTTGTACTCTATTTACGTTATCAAAAACATTTAATACAGATGGAATTGAATCAGAAGCATGAAGAGAATGAGTTACTTGCAAAAAAAGAGTATGCAGAGAAAATTCTTACTCTATTGGCATCTGGAAACCTTACATTTGAAACAGAGAGAAAATTTCTAAGAGTACTTGATGAGCTAAATGGACATCATATGGAGAAAAAACCTGATATTATCTATCATCCTAATCCAGAAATTTCTCAATTAAATAATTAATTAAATTATTATAGTTTAAGTTCAAATATATTACTGTTACTTTTGTGGTAATAGTTTAATGTATAGTCCAAGCGTTGAGCAATATTATTTACTATATATAATCCCAATCCAAAACCACTATTTTTTTTCTCTTCTTGGGTAAATGGTTCTAAGTAGTAATCAAGTGGGTATTCAAGACTTTTTCCTTTAGAAATAATTTTAATACTATTATCATTAGCAATAACTGTTGCTTTCTCATCATTACTATACTTTAGAGCATTATCAAGTAAGTTTTTAATAGCTAAAGCAAGAAGTTTGGTATCTGTAAGTAGAGTTTGATTTGTAGTTTTAATGGTAAGATTATTTCTATTACAAAGTAGTAAACTGATACTCTCTTCAATAATGGAATCTAGTTGAGCTTCTTTCATCTGTGGTTGAAAATTCTGAGTTGTCAGTCTTTCTACATGTGCCAACTCTTGAATAAGTTCATTCATACGTTCAAATGCACGAATAAGTGTCTGTTTACTGGTTCCATCTTCTACCATTTCTATGGCGATACGACCTCTAGTAATAGGTGTTTTTAGTTCATGCATCATGTTTCTCATAAAAAGATTTTTTGATTCTAGTAGGGTACGTATATGGTGTATGGCATGGTCAAAACTTTGAGCAATTTTCCCTATTTCATCGTTAGACTTTTGTGTAATTTTTATATTCATATTACCATTTGCAAACTCTTCAATTTGCCGATTTAACTCTTTAAGAGGTGTCATTTTACGGATGATAGCGATATATAGGAAAATAAATAATGAAGCAATAAGTAGTGCAATCAAAAGAGTAAGTTGTAGACGTAGTTTTACAGATTTGGTATCCTGTAACATAAGGTTATATCCATAACGTTTTAAGTAAATATATTTGTTTTTCCCAATAGAAAAAATTTGCATACGTCCATAAACTGATTCACTTTGAAATATATCCTCACCTTTACTTGACATAAGGAGAAGACGGCTCTCATTATCTGATATGGGCTTAACATCAAAATTTTTATAAAACTTCTCTTTCTCTTTTTTACTTGGATTTAGTTGTGCAGTAGAGAGAAGAAGATTTGAAATAAGTTTATATCGAGTAATTTCATCAATTCTTTGCCTCTCTTTATCCCACGAAATAAATTGGAAGAGGGCGGTTAGGAGTAGTGAGAGAACAAGAGTAAAAAGAATGTTTATAAAGGTTGTAACCGATACATTTCTTAAGAGATTACGCATTATAAATTCTTTGTATTATATTTTTTCAGTTAAAAGATATCCAATTCCTCGAACAGGTTTAATATAGCTATGTTCATTATCTACTGTTGCAAGTTTATGTCGAATACGAGAGATAATAACGTCAATATTTTTAATAGAACTGTTATCATCAATATGTTCACTATCATAAAGAAGTTGCTCTCTTGAGACAGCAGAGTTTATGTGTTGTATTAATATAGCTAAAATATCAAACTCTGCAGCGGTAAGTTCTAAGAGTATATCTTTAAAGATAATATGACGTGCTTTATGATTGAGTTCAAAAAGTTTTTTTGAAGAGGCTTCTTCTTTACTTGCATTTGTTCTTCTTAAAATAGTTTTTATACGGGTTACAAGTTCTCTAGGGTCATAAGGTTTTGGCATGTAATCATCTGCACCTCGTTCCATAGCAATGACCTTGTCTGTTATATCATCTCTTGCAGAAGAGACGATAATAGGTATGGAAGAGTTTTCTCTAACTTTAGGAATAATTTCGAGACCATCTATTCCTGGAAGTGTTAAATCTAAAATGAGTAAATCAAAGTCATGTTGGGTTAAAAGAGATAAACCCATATAAGGCTCTTCAGCAGCCATAACAGTTATGTCAAATTTATTGAGGTATTCAGTGAGAATTTGAGAAATTTCATAATCATCTTCTATCATTAATATTTTTATAATAATAAATCCTTGGTTAATATAGTTTATTATACCATTTGAAGAGTTAAAAAGAAATACCATCAACATTGCTCACGAGAGCTATTACAAAGGAGGTCTAAATATGTTCTATCAAGGGAGTATATTTCAAAGGAGTTCAATTACATACTTAATCCCGTGAACAATGTTGATGGTACTTTGTGTTTCTTAGTTGAATTATAATGCTTTTGTGTTAATACTCGAACAATGAATAATTAATGAATAGTTAACAGTCTATACTACTGTATTGATAGCACTTTAAAAGGATATAAATGGAGTATTGGAATCATATATATGAACATTTTAATCCTGTAGTATTTCATTTGGGAATTATACCTATACATTGGTATGGAATAATGTATGTTTTAGCACTTTTAGTAGCTTTATGGTTTGCAAAATGGATAATAAAGAAAGACAATATAGCCATATCTGAAGATACTTTAGATGATTATTTTATATGGCTGGAAATAGGTATACTCATAGGTGCTAGGATTTGGTATATACTTTTTTATGATCCGTATACTTCTTATTATTTAACTCAACCTTGGCAAATATTCAATCCTTTTTCTCCCGATGGTGAGTTTAGAGGAATTAGTGGTATGAGTTATCATGGAGCTGTTATGGGAGCTACTATTGCTTCTTATCTTTTTTCTCGACAAAATCCTAAAGAGATATATAAACTTTTGGATGTTGTTGCTTTGGCTGTACCTATAGGCTTTGTTTTTGGTCGAATTGGAAACTTTTTAAATCAGGAATTAGTAGGACGTGTTACTGATGTCTCTTGGGGAATCTATGTTAATGGTATATTACGCCACCCCTCTCAACTATATGAGGCTTTTTTAGAAGGAATTTTAATTGCTATGGTTATCTATATATATAGGAAAAGAAAAAAGTTTGATGGAGAATTAATTGGTATTTATGGCATGCTTTATGGAATAGCAAGATTTATAGCAGAGTTTTGGAGAGAGCCAGACATTCAGTTGGGTTATCTATATTCTGATTGGCTCACCATGGGACAGGCTCAGAGTATGATAATGATACTTTGTTCTTTTCTTGTATATAAGTTCATGAAATATTATTAATATAATAAATTATGTTTTATTTTATTGCAATAATGTTATAGTCTGTTTAGCAAACTAAGGAGTTTACTTATGAAAAAAATAAATTTGTCGTTACTTGCAATTTTAGCAAGCAGTAGTTATATTTATGCTGGTGGAGATATAATTCCTCCAGTATTTGAAACAGAGGCAGTGGAGATTCCTGTAGAACTAGCACCTCCCCCTCCACCACCTCCACCACCTCCACCACCTCCACCTCCAGTAGTGACAGCAAAAGCAGCAGTTAAAGATATTTTTGTCAATGGCTTGTATGTGGGATTAGGTCTAACCGCTGCTCAGTTTAATCCAAGTTGTGACTGTCCTATAACGGGTGATAAAGATACATCAGCAGGTCTTATCGGACGTATAGGTTATGACTTTAATCCGTACTTTGGTGTAGAGGGAAGAGGTATTCGAACCAATTGGAAATCAGAAGGTGGTAATATTAAGCACGTAGGTCTGTTTTTAAAGCCAATGTACCCTGTAGCAGATGCTATTAATGTTTATGGTTTAGCAGGATATGCAAAAACAACTACAGCTGGTACCTCCAGACAATATGTTAATTCAAATGCCTTGGCATGGGGTGCAGGGTTAGAGTATGACTTAAGCTCTGATTCACCTAAAGATGGTAGATATGACAGAGCATTCGATGGTTATGGTGACCAAGAGGGTGGGTTTGGATTGTTTGCTGACTATGAAAGATTAATTCAAAAATCAAGTTCTCCAGATTTAGATACACTTAACTTTGGTTTAACATACGACTTTTAGTCTTTATGGGAACGTGGAGTTAAAATTCCACATTCCTAAAATCTCTACAGAGTATCTTTCCCATAAAGGTTAATATATACTCGTGAAATAGCAATTAAAAATGAAGTAATGGCTGGTCCTAATATCATTCCCCAAAATCCATAAGAACTCATTCCCGCTAAAATAGAGAAAAAGATAAGTAATTCATTAATTTTTACAGAACTATGAAGTATATCATCCTTAATATATTTTATAATCATTGGTTTGATAAAGGTGTCTGCAATAATTGAAATAACAACTACAGAATAAACGGCGATAAATAGAGCAATATTGGGACTAATAACACTCCATGCAAATAGTGAAACAGGCACCCAAACAACAGCTCCACCTATAATAGGTATAAGTGAAGCAAAACCATAAATAATCCCAAGCAATAAACCATTAAATCCAAAGAAGGATATCATAATTCCAAAAAGCATTCCTTCAAAAATAGCTGTAACTATGATAGAGTAGAATACTATCTCCATAGTCGATGAAATTTCTGTTACAATTTCATTTCCCTCTTCAGCCTTTAGGGGTAGAAGCTCTTTCATTAAAGAAAAAAGATTCTCTCCATTTATATTTAAAATATAGTAAAAGATGATAACAAAAAATACATTTTTAATAAAGTCAAACCCTTGACTTCCAGCTTTAGTGAGTGTTGCTGTAGAAGTTTTGATAAGTTCTAAAATCTTTGTATTGCTAAGATTATCATCAATCCAATCACTTAAATATGGGATGCCTTCAGCTAATGAGGATAGCTTTCTAGTTGTATTTGTAATGGTTTGTGCATCTATAGCCGATATATATTGAACTCCAATTGTTGCAATGTAGATAATAGGTACAAAAAGTATAATAAAAAGTCCAACGGTAAGTATAAGTACTGAGAGATAATTTGATTGAATACGTTCAGATACATGATTGTGCATATTGCTTGTTGCCATAGTGAGCAGTAAAGCTACGACCATAGAGAGTAAAAAAGGTTGATAGATGCTGTATGCTCCCATAAGAGCTAAAGCAAAGAGTATCGCAATAATATAATCCGTTTTTTTCATTAAGTTGTTCTTTTATTATTTATTGTGGAGGAGTTAGTCTAAAGTGAATATATGACTTTTCTGTAGCTAAACGTCCTCTAGCTGTTCGTTCTATGTATCCATTGGCAAGTAAGTAGGGTTCCAATACATCTTCTATAGTTCCTTCATCTTCACTTAGTGCAGCAGCTATGGTGCTTAGTCCCATTGGTCTTCCTTTAGCAGAAATGAGAAACTCTAAAAGACGAATATCTTCTTCATCAAATCCTATGTCATTGACACCCAGTTGGTCTAACCCATATTGTGTTGTTTGTAAATTAACCTCTGTCTCATTTGCTACTTCTGCAAAGTCACGGACTCTTCTCAGTAGTCTAAGTGCCAGTCTTGGTGTTCCTCTGCTTCTTTTTGCTATTTCGTGTGCAGCCTCATTATGGGTAACTTTTTCAAGCTTTATAGAAGCCAAACGAACTATTTCAGCCAGCTCTTCTGCCGAATAGAATTGCATACGAAAGTGCATTCCAAAACGTTCACGAAGAGGGTGTGAGAGCATACCCGCACGAGTAGTTGCCCCTATAAGTGTAAAGCGTGGTAAATCTATTTTAACAGTTTGAGCAGCTGGACCAGAACCAATGATAATATCTAAACGAAAATCTTCCATAGCAGAGTAGAGTATCTCCTCTATGGCAGGTGACATTCTGTGAATTTCATCTATAAATAAAATGTCACCTTCCTCAATGTTGGTTAGTACAGCAGCTAAGTCACCAGATTTTTCTATCATGGGTGCTGCTGTGGTTTTTATGTTGGCTCCCATCTCCGTAGAGATAAGGTTTGCAATGGTTGTTTTACCTAAACCTGGAGGTCCAAAAAATAGAATATGGTCAAGTGCCTCATCTCTTTTTTTAGAAGCCTCAATAAATACTTTTAAATTCTTTTTAATCTGACCTTGACCAATGTACTCATCCCAAGATGAAGGGCGTAGCGATATCTCTTCTATATATTCATTGTCAAATTTTTCTATGTCTACTATGCG
>Ga0256824_10000124_pt1 | contig 26020 bp, 19 predicted proteins | sample CV67metaG_FD_191570 | JGI IMG/M metagenome (GOLD analysis project Ga0256824, IMG submission 191570) | Hydrothermal vent microbial communities from East Pacific Rise, Pacific Ocean - CV67 | ecosystem: Environmental > Aquatic > Marine > Hydrothermal vents | place: Pacific Ocean: East Pacific Rise...
TTGAAATATATGGCCCTGAGTCTTCTGGTAAAACAACACTTGCTCTACAAACCATAGCTTCTGCACAGAAAAAAGAGATGGTATGTGCATTTATAGATGCTGAACATGCCCTTGATGTTGTCTATGCAAAAAACCTTGGTGTAGATACTGACAACCTTCTAGTCTCTCAACCAGACTTTGGAGAGCAAGCGCTTGATGTACTAGAAACTCTCGCACGTTCAGGAGCAGTTGACTTAATAGTTGTCGATTCTGTAGCAGCACTTACGCCAAAGACAGAGATAGAGGGTGACATGGGAGACACACACGTAGGACTTCAAGCAAGACTTATGTCTCAAGCCCTTCGTAAACTTACAGCCATCTTGCACAAGACAAACACAACGGTTATTTTCATTAACCAAATCCGTATGAAGATTGGTACGATGGGGTATGGAAGTCCTGAGACTACTACGGGTGGTAATGCTTTGAAGTTTTACTGTTCTGTACGTATAGATGTAAGACGTATCGCTACACTTAAGCAAGGAGAGTCAAGCATCGGTAACCGTGTTAAAGCGAAGGTAGTGAAAAACAAAGTCGCACCTCCATTTAGACAAGCAGAGTTTGACATCATGTTTGGTGAGGGTATCTCTTATATAGGCGAGCTAATAGACTATGGTATCAAGATGGATATTGTAGACAAGTCTGGTGCTTGGTTCTCTTATGGGGCTGAGAAACTTGGGCAAGGTAAAGAGAATGCGAAAATTACCATAAAAGAAAATCCAGAAATGATGGCTGAGATAGACAAAAAAGTGAAAGAAGCCCTTGGTTTTGGTGAATCGCTTACTGTAGATGAAAGTGAAATGCAAGAGTAAATTATAAAAGTGTGGAGTGATACTTTACACTTTAAGGGTTAATCCTTTTTGTCCTGAGCGAATACTATAAAATAGAAGAAGTTGGCGAACGAGCTATCAGCAACTTTTAGATAAAATAAGAGCATTAATTATAAACGTAAGGAAATATCAATGGTTTTTATCGATGAGATTGTAGCAACAGAAGTGATGGATAGTAGAGGAAACCCTACAGTAAAAGTAACCGTAAGTCTTAGTGATGGCACAGTAGAACATGCTATCGTACCAAGTGGTGCAAGTACAGGAAAACGTGAAGCACTTGAACTTCGTGATGGTGGTGAGCGTTACATGGGGAAAGGCGTACTTAAAGCCTGCGAAAATGTAAATGGCGCTATTTATGATGCACTTGTAGGACTTAGCCCATTTAACCAAGCAGAGATTGACCTTACTATGAAAGAAGTAGATGGTACAGAGAACTATGGAAACTTAGGAGCCAATGCAGTACTTGGTGTTTCTATGGCAGTAGCACGTGCAGCAGCAGCAAGCATGAAGATGCCATTGTATCGTTACCTTGGTGGGGCCAATGCAGTAGTCATGCCAGTACCAATGCTCAACATTATCAATGGTGGTGAACATGCAAATAATTCTGTTGATTTCCAAGAGTACATGGTCATGCCAGTAGGATTTGATAGATTTTCAGAAGGACTTAGAGCCTGTGCTGAGGTATATCACAATCTTAAAAAAATTATTGATGGTATGGGTGAGAGTACAGCAGTAGGTGATGAGGGTGGGTTTGCTCCAAACCTAAGCTCAAATGAAGAGCCACTTCAAGTGATTATGAAAGCTATAGATGCCGCAGGGTATAAAGCGGGTGAGCAGATAGCAATTGCACTTGATGTTGCTGCATCTGAACTCATTAATGATAAAGGACTTTATGTCCTTAAGTCTGAAAATAGAGAAATTACATCTGCTGAGTTAACGGCATACTATGCCGATATGTGTGAGAAATACCCTATTGTTTCCATAGAAGATGGACTTAGTGAAGATGACTGGGATGGTTGGAAGCACCTTACTGAAGTACTTGGAGATAAAGTACAGCTTGTGGGTGATGACTTATTTGTAACCAATGTAACTATTTTGTCTGAGGGGATAGAAAAAGATATTGGGAACTCTATCCTTATCAAGCCAAATCAAATTGGTTCTGTTTCTGAAACGATGCAAACGGTACGTCTTGCACAACGTAATGGATACAACTGTGTAATGAGCCACCGTTCTGGAGAGAGTGAAGACACCTTCATCGCTGACTTTGCAGTAGCACTGAACACGGGGCAAATTAAAACAGGTTCAACAGCACGTTCAGATAGAATTGCTAAATACAATAGACTCTTAGAAATAGAAGCAGAGCTAGGGCAGTTCGAATACTTAGGTGCTTCTCTTTTTTCTAAATAACGAGCTATAATGGCTAATACGCAAGAAGTAGAAGCAATAGCTGGATTGTCGATAAAGGCACTATTGGTGACTGCTATTGGTATTTTACTTTTTGGTATTTATGTGGGTATTTTGATTTATGGAGAGAATTCATTGATCGTATTAAATCAGTTAAAAGAGAAAAAACATGGACTCACACAAGAAAGAAAAAGCCTCAAAAATGAGAACCAAAGACTCCAAAAAGAGTATTTTGAGTTAAAACAGTTAGAACCTAAAGAGTGATAATTTAAGGAGAATAGATGAAAAAATATTTGTTAGTGGTAGCATTCTTAAGTCTTAGTGTATGTGCAGAGAATAACCCTTTTAATTTACAAGAAAATCTTCAAAAAATAGATCAAGATCAAGATGTGTTACTGTCTGCACTTAAAGAAATGGCAGGGGATAAAGAGATAGAAGTAGATGATTCTATCAATGAACCAAGACCTGTTACAGAGGATAATCTTGAAGCTCTTCCTGATGCGATAAAGAGAGAAGAAGTAGCCGACGTAACGGAGATATCAGACAAAGAAGTAAAAGCTAAAAAGCAAGATATTGATCAGCTAGCTATGCAAAAAGCTGAGGAGCTGAGACTTGAAAAAGTGAAAGCAGAACAGATAAAAATAGAGCAAGAAAGAGCAAAAAATGCTGAAGAATCACGACTTGTACAAAAACGCAAAGAACGTTTAGAAGTAGAAGCATATGAGGCAAAAAGACTTGCTAAAGAGAAAGAAGAGAAGCTTACACTAGAAAAGAAAGCCCATGAAGATAAGGTCAAATCTGAGAAACTAAAAGTTGAAATCGTGAAAGAAAAAGCGCAAGAGAATGAACATCGTGTGGCAGATATAGATATAGATAATGAAAATCGTATGGCTAAGAAACTTGCAGATAAAGAATACTTGGATGCAATAAGAGAAGTAAACTAAATCTTTTTACTTTGAGTTTGTAGTATTTTGATGATAATCATCGAAATAAGAATCTCAAATATGCTTGCTAAAATGAGTTGATAATAGCTCAGTAAGTCTAAAAGTTTCGCTTCATATCCTATGGTGGCGACTGCAACTAAAAGAGTAAGAGGCATTGATAAGGAGAGGGCAATAAGCAAAGCATCTCTTGACCCACTAATGCTCTTTAATACTACTGCGGCAAGAATCCTTGAATTTATCATTAAAAATGTAATGAGGAGGGCACCAGAGATAACGCCTTCTAATGCCAAAGCTCTTAAATCAAAAGAAGAACCTACATGGATAAAAAAGAGTGGGACTAAAAAACCAAAACCTAAACTAGACATTTTTTCTTCTAAGGCTTTTTCATGATGAAAGAATGCAGAAATTGCAACACCTGCAATAAAAGCGCCTAGTGCAAGTTCTAACCCAAGACTTAACATAACGGCAATCATGACAAAAAATAGAGACATCGCGAGACGTATATCTTGGTCTGAGGTATCTAGTTTTGGCATAAGTGCATTTTTAAGTTCAGGAAACCACCAAAAAAGAAGATGTAAAAATCTATAGAGTAGGTAGATAACAAAGATAAAGAGTAATAAGTAGCCTATTTTACTAAGAAGTTCAAGACCAAACCCTGTATGACTGGCTGCATCAAAAATAGTCAAGGCAGCGATACTCCCTATCTCACCTAGCACACCTGCTATAAGTGCTAGACGTATCCATGGTTGTTCCTTACCATAGACCTTAGACAAAGAAGCAAGCAGACCAATGGAGATAAGAGGCATTGAGATAATAACAATCGTATTAAGATGAAAGAGAAGACCACCTACAATGGAGAAAAAAACCATCAGGACTAGGAACAATATGGATTTTTGAATAACTTTTTTAGGACTTCTAGTAATCTGTTTCAAGTCAACTTCCATACCTGCTAAGAACATAAGATAAAGAAAACCAATTTCTGCAATGAGATAAAAATATTCATTGTCTCCGATAAGACCAAAATAGGTAAAAACAGAACCTAATATAATCTCCACAGGGGGAATAGGGATACGCAAAAGTTTTGCAACAAATGGGCTTCCCCAAATGAGTAGGGAAAGGGTAAGGATAATTGTAATATTAGAGTGTATCACAAGATGTGGCTACCTCATAGCCTAATTGGGATAACATGACTTTATCTTTAGTGGGCGTTAACCCTTCTGTAGTAAGATAGTTACCAATAACCATTGCATTAGCCCCAGCTTCAAACATTGCAGCTTCTTTTTCATTAAAAAGTAGCTCCCTCCCTCCTGCAACCATAAGGAGTTTACCTTCGCCTAAAAGTTCTCTGGCTTTACGAATAATTTGAAGTGCTTCATTAAATTCTATATTGCGTGTTTTTATGGGGAGGGCTGGGTTGGGGTGGTAAAAGTTTAAAGGGGTAGATTCTGGTGAAAGAGAAGCTATGGCATGCAAGAGAGCATCTCTATCTTCTTCTTCCTCCCCCATACCAAAGATGCCACCAGAACAGAGTGCTAATCCTACAGATTTAACATTTTCACATGTTTCATAACGTTCTGACCAGGCATGTGTTTTACAGATTTCTACATAGTAACGCTCTGATGTTTCTAGGTTATGGTTATAGCTATCTATACCATGAGCTTTGAGAAAACGAAGCTGCTCAATATTCGCAGTACCGTTACATGCAATTAGGTTTAACCCCGCAACTTCCTCTTTTATAGCTTGTGCCGCGCGGGCTACAAAATCTACTTTTTTATCGTCAAGACCTTTGCCTGCTGTCACCAAACAATAACCTAAAGCACCATGTGCTTTGGCTATTTTTGCCTCTTTCACTATTTGATCTATATGTTTATAACTGTAGCGTTCAATGTCTGCATGGTAGCGCACAGATTGGGTACAAAACTTACAATCTTCGGCACACGTACCTGAGAGGATATTGTTAATAGCACATAAAAATATTTGTTTAGAACTAGACATAGTATGCCTCATTGTGGAGCATATAGGAGTTCGATATTTTATCTGTTAGTATAAGTATATTCATGCCCAAATTATAGCCAAAGCTTGTATTAATTAGTTTAGGAAAAGAGGACAAAATTTATTTTTTATATTATGCTATAATTATTTACAACCAGAGGTCTAAAATATGGAGAGAATGAAGTATGAGAATATTAGGAATTATACTACTTCTTATACATATGGTATATGCGCAAGATATAAATAAGAAAATGGTTATTTCTACACATCTAAAGACAGAAGAAGCTGCAAAAAGTTTATATATTTTGGAAAAATTTTTTCATGAAGATATGCAAGCCCGTGACCTGAAACAAACCCATCACTTGATTTTAGGGATGGAGTTACTTGAACAGTATGTTCTTGTAACTATTAAACCTATAGAAAAAATTATTGTAAAAAATACACTATTTGCTTTGCTGCATAGCAAGTTTCCACAAAGTTTTGTTGTAGATAATTCAAAGAGGTATGTAGTAAAACCCAACAGTATAGAAGAGAAAATAACAGAAAAGGTTGCACCCTATAGAATAGAAGGAATTATACCTGAATATGGGAAGAAAATTAAAAAGTTTTGGTATGGACTTGACAGCGAATGGCTTGGTTTGATTCTTTTGGCTTTAGCAGGATTTTTACTGGTTTTTAGGAGTGTAAGACAAATGATTAAGATTAAATCTTTACAAGAAAAAGTGAGTCAATATCAAACAAAAGTAGAAGGGGAGATGAAAGGTATGGGAGAGAAAGATGCGTAATATAACGATTTTTATGACCCTCCTTATCTTCTTGTCGGGCATACTCACCGCAGCATCACAAAACTTCATTGTTTTATCTTCAGACAAATCGAAAAAAGTGTTGCTTAAGCAAACGGGATTTTATCATAAGGTGATAAGTGAGAGTAAAGTACTTCAGGAGATAGAAGAGCGTGAAGGCGTGAAAACAATTGTGAAGCCTAGAGGCGATAAATATTTCCTAGAGCTAGGACCATTTAAGAGTGGTGATGCCCTTACCTTAATGTATTTGGAGCTGCACAGTACTTTTCCTCAAGCCTTTGTGCTAGAAGGTGTTAATCATGTAAATAGTGTTAAACCAAAGATAGAGTATCGAATCAAAGAAGTGATAGTAGCAGAAGAAGATGAAACACTATGGACTGCACTTTTTGGTTTAGCAATTATTGGGATTTTGTATATGTTCCTCTCTTCCGAGAAACTGAATACCCTTACCCGTCAACATAAAAGTATTCATGAGAGACAAGGAGAGATAGAAAAAAAGCAAAGTCTCATGCTGGAAAAAATGGGAGAAAAGATACAAACTGTTGCGTTGAAAAATGTCAACACTGAGAAAAAACTTTTAGAGACATCTTTAGAAGATATTGACGTAAAAGAGATTAAAACACGTATAGGAAAGATTAAGAAGTATGATGAAGATTTACTAAGAACGACTTATGAGATGATAGACTTTTTAAAGATAAAGTCAGGAAATATTGTGATTAAGCAAGAGGCATTTCAATTAAGTAATATGCTTCATAAACTCACCAATGCCGTTGCACCTGAGTTAAAAAGTAAAAACCATACATTAGTGTATGATATTCACAACAATGTTACACGCTATCTTGTAGGAGATACGGTACGTATTTTTCAAATATTGCATAATTTACTTTCCGATATTTTAGAATACAAAGAGAATTGTGAAGTCATTCTGAGTATTGCAGTGAAAGAAGAAGAGAAGCTTTTATTTACTATTAAGAATAAAGACCAATTTTTTAGTGAAGAAGAAATTGATAGACTCTTTATCCCCACGTCATGGGAAGAAGTGCAAAATACAAACAAAGAGTTTGGATTTTTTGTACTTAAAGAACTTATCTCCAATATGGAAGGGAAATTTCTTGTGGAGAGTGATAGAAAAAAAGGTACGATGTATGAACTCTCTTTACCGTATATTCAAGATGTTGATAGTAAAAGTAAGAAAAGTGAATTAAAAAAATTACTTTTATCTAAAAAGGCATTGGTAATAGACGAGAGTGAAGAAAAGGCAAAGATACTAACACATATTTTAGAGTCTTTTTCTATTGATGTATCCTTTGAATCTTCAAAAAGTTTATCTGTGCAGAGACCTTATTTGGAGGGATTTGATTTTCTGATACTTAAGTCCGAAGATATCGGTCAAAAAGTATTTGATTACTTAAAAAATATTGATAAAAAGTACGATATAGATATTATTGTCATTAATAGTATCTATGAAGTGGACAATAGTATTGAGATTACTTCATACATCGCAGATGTGGAGTTGTTTAGTCCTCTTATCGTAGGAGACATTGAAGAAGCATTACGACAGCTTTGTCTTAAAAAAGAGAAGAAGAAAAAAGACATTATAAGAGAAGAATTAGGTAAATTTAGAATCTTAGATGTAGCAAAAGTCTCACGTACGGACTTTCAAAGATTTAGAGCTAAAAAAATCTTAATTGTAGAAGACAACTTGGTAAGTCAGCAGGTAATGAGAAGTATTCTGAGTGCGTCTAATCTGGATGTATACAAGGTAGAAAATGGTGTCCAAGCCTTACGATTTTTAGAAGAACATGAGCAAGTGGACTTGGTTTTTATGGATATGAGTATGCCAGTGATGGATGGATTTGAAGCAACTAAAAAAATACGTAAGCATTACAAACATAAAAATGTCCCTATTGTGGCGGTAACAGGGTTAGGGTTTAACTATGAGATGGAACAGATGATCTTGGCAGGGGTGAATGCTTGTGTGGTTAAACCATTTAAGGTAGGACAACTCTACATAGCACTAAAAAGATTTTTACAGCAAGATGGGTTGAATGATGTTGAAGTAGAAATAAAAAGTCCAGCATATAATGAAAAATCAAATATCTTAGAGGTGACAAAAGGTGTTGAATATGTACGTACTGAGACTTTTTATCGAGAGATAATTACACAAGTTTCCTTGGCATTAAAGAATTCAGATACCCTTGTAAATGGGATGATACAAAAGGATGAGATAAAAGCGCTACGTGCATTTTGCGTAGATACTTTGGGTCTTAGTGCGACGATAGGGGCAACAAGTTTTGTTGAGGTACTTTATGAGATGCTAGAAGAGATGACAAAAGAAGAAGATATTAGGATGAGTCGATTTATTATTTCTTATCATGAAGAATGGAAAAAACTAGAGGAGGAGATAAAGAGGTACCTTACGAGGTAACCTCTTCTTTATGTTTACACTTGAAGCATTCGTATATATCTCCAGCCTTGAGTGTCTTTTTACCCATAGTATAGTCACACTCTGGGCACTTTTTATCTACAGGTTCAAAGTTAGCAATGAACTTACATTTTGGGTAGTTTACACAGCCAAAGAACTTACCACGTCTGCCTTCTCTCTCTTGTAATTTACCCCCACACTCAGGACAAGGTACTGTGAGTTCAACAGCTGGTTCAAGCGACTTTGCATTTTTACATTTAGGGTAAGCCGAACAAGCAAGAAACTTTCCACGTTTAGAGTTCTTTATGACCATCATGGAACCACATTTCTCACACTTTTCATCAGTCTCTTCAGGTCCTTCTACTTCTGTACCATCTGTGTTCTTAGTGTACTTACATTTAGGGAAGTTTGAACAAGCGATGAACTCACCGTAACGCCCTTTACGTAAAAGAAGCTCAGATTCACACTTAGGACAGTTCTCTCCTGTAGGTATGGCAATTTTTAAAGACTTAATATTTTTCTTGCCATCTTCAACTTTTTGTAAAAATGGTGTGTAAAACTTTTTGAGTATCGTTTGCCATGAAGTTTTACCTTCGGCTACTTCATCGAGTGTTTCTTCCATGTTTGCTGTAAATCCAGAGTCTACTATCTCAGGGAAGTGCTCTTCTAGCATCTCGGTAACTGTAAAGGCTATTTCGGTTGGGTGAATACGCTTTTTTTCTAACTCTATGTACTTACGTGTTTGCAGAGTAGTTACCGTTGGGGCATAGGTACTTGGACGACCAATACCCAGTGACTCTAGCTTTTTAATGAGACTGGCTTCATTGTAACGTGCAGGGGGCTCAGTGAAGTGCTGTTCTTGTTTGATATCATCAAGACTTACGTTCTGTCCTTTAGTAAGGTCTGGAAGCAGTTTATCTTTATCTCCATGTCCTGTAACTTTATAAAAACCATCAAAAAGAAGTTTACGCCCAGAGGCTTTAAAGGTACACTTGTCACCCTTAAAGAGTATGCTTTGTGATTCCATTTCTGCTTCGGTCATCTGACAGGCTAAAAAGCGGTTGTAGATGAGTCTATAAAGCTTGAGTTCATCTACAGAAAGGTAATCTGCAGCCATCTTAGCATCAAACTCAACCATAGTAGGACGTATAGCCTCATGCGCTTCTTGCGCACCTTTAGACTTAGTTACATAAGACTTTGCCTTAGCTGGGAGGTATTTGTCCCCATAGGTAGCTTTTATGTAATCTCTAGCAGCTGTTACAGCTTCTTTAGCAAGGTTCATAGAGTCTGTTCTCATATAGGTGATGACACCCATCGTACCTTGGTCAGTCTTTACACCCTCGTAGAGCTTTTGTGCGACCATCATTGTTTTCTTTGGAGAAAAACCTAGTTGCGTTGAGGCAGCTTGTTGGAGTGTAGAAGTCATAAACGGTGGTGGTGTTTTTGTCTTACGTTTGGTTTTATCTAGAGATGCTACCACAAAAGACTCAGACTTAGCAGAAGTGACTATCTCTGTAGCATCTGCTTCTGTCTTTATGGTAAGTTTGTCTATCTTTAAACCATTATAGTCATAGATAGATGCATCTATATTTTTCTCAAACATCGCATCTATAGTCCAAAATTCTTCAGGAACAAATGCTTTGATTTCGCGTTCTTTTTCTACCACAAGCTTAAGTGTAGAACTTTGTACTCTACCTGCACTTAAGCCCTTTTGTATCTTGGAAGCCAGTAAAGGAGAGAGCTTGTATCCCACGATACGGTCTAGCATACGTCTTGTCTGCTGCGCATCTATGGAGTCCATGTCTAGTTTTCTAGGGTTCTCTACTGCGTGGATTATGGCAGACTTGGTAATCTCATGAAAGACAATACGTGGAAGCTCAGTAGGTTCTTTGCCTATAGCCATAGCGATATGGTAACCTATGGCTTCACCCTCACGATCCTCATCGGTCGCGATATAAACAGTTTCTGCTTCTTTAGCGAGCTTTTTTAGCTCTTTAACGATAGGATTTGCATCTCTAGGTATGGAGTACTTTGGAACCAAGTCGCCACTTTTATCATCTAACGTGATACCAAAGGTACTCTTAGGAAGGTCACGAATGTGCCCTTTAGACGCTATGACCTTATAGTCTTTGCTTAAGAAGTTGGTAATAGTTCTTGCTTTTGCTGGTGATTCGACGATGATTAAATTTTTCATGCATACCTTACTTTAAATATATAGGATTTTTGGCATTGTAGCACATTTGTGAATAAAAGCAATAGAAGAGTCGTTTTGCTTTTGACAAAAATGTGCTATCATCTTTTATAAAATAAGTACTTGTAGGGAAAATAATTATGAATATACTTTTTAAAATGATGTTGGTGTTGAGTACTGTGTTGCTTGTTGGTTGTGGTGGGGGAGGTGGTGCTTCTACTCCATCAGTAGTAACTACAGATGGGGATAGTAATCCTCCTGAAGTATTAGAAACAATATATATAAATCAAAAATTGCCAGTAATTCAAGAAAATAGTATCCCTGATACTTTATTAGAGGTGAAGACTAGTAATTCTAAAAAAACTAAAAAACAATATAAAGAAATAGGTGAGCTAAGTTCAGGATACACGCAGTTAAAAATAAAAGCGGCTTTCTTTTATAAAAAACAACTTCAAATGAATTTGGAGTTAGGCTATATGGACTCAATATGGGGACAAATAGAATCCTACTGTAATGGTAAAGATATTTGTAATGTTCCAAGTGGAAAAATAACGTTTACATATACAAATGCACTTTACAAACGTGATATTGAACTAATTACAAAATATGAAGAGAAGACGGGTATAGAGTATCAAAATAATGGAATTTTAAAAGAAGATTTAAAAACTATCATCGGACAGTCAGCAAAACTCTCATCAGCCAAATTAGTCACAGATGATGTGGCTGAATACAAGTATGTATTAAGTACAGAACAATTAGGAGACCAAGAAGAGAACCCAAATAGTGAAAGAAGCATTGCAAAGTGGAACGATGATAATAATAATTATCTTATGCGTGTAGAAATAGGTGAGACTAATGGAGAAATAAGTTATAGTCAATTTGAATATATTGAAATAGATGAAGAAAAAAGAAGTAGATTTACAAGTAATCATCAGGGTTTTTATGATGAGTCTTTAGAGTTTAAGGAAAAAGAAGATGGAAGTATATATTTTGTCCAGGATAATCCAGATGATTTTGTGACGTATCATGCAGAAGGGTTTTTGAATGAAGAGGGTGGAAAAATGACTTTTTCCGATACAGAAGGTTACTATTTGTATGAGACATTTGGAAAAGATGGAAATATCTTAACAACAATAAGTTGTCATGGAGTTATTAATAATCCTCAAGAAATATCAGATACTGATAGTTGTTCAATTCAAGACCCTAGTATAATTAAGAAGATATTAGTAGATAATATATATAGCTTATCGCAACTATTTTGGGATGTGAGCAACGCATTACCAACAAGTGGACCAGAACATCAAACAATGTTGAAATTTGATGAGAATAATTCCTTATTAGCTATTGTAGATTGTACAACATTTAATGCAGATTATAATGTAGAGGAATATGGTATTAGCTTTTCAAATATAAAAAAGATTATTGCAACAGATCTCAAATGTTTATACCCACAAATACAGGATAATTTTGAAACAGTAATTAATAAAGGATTACCTTTTATGAATGCAGTTGATAACCCAGTACCAGGGAAGAGGCACTTTAATACACTATTTGGATTTTTCCCTAATTTAGGTAGTGTAAGTAGAGCAGATTTTAATCTAACAAAATTTATAGAAAAATTACATGCTGACAAATATGTAGATTCTCCATTGATGAACAGTGTTTTTAAGATTAAGTCTATACAGGATTATTATCATAAAGAGGGAGGGAAACGTTATTTGTTAATACATACTCCCAACATTAAAATAGAAAAGAAAAAGATAATAATTGACCTACTTGATGCAACGTTTGATGCAGATATTATAGTACTTGATCCAACGCATATTAAATTTGTCAATATAAATAGAGTGAAGAAAAGTAATGTATCTTATCCTGCAGATAAAACAAATAGTGACAAGGTATTTACAAATGTTATTGAAGAGTTTTTGAACGAAACTATTGAGGTGTCTTTAGCAACAACAGACTATGCATTTATAACTTTTTCTGGGACTAATCTCACGTTTAGAGGAAGTACTATTCCTGTCAAGCCTGTGGTTAAATCATTAAGGTTAACAGTTGGAGATAAGTATACAGAATCAGTATATAGCCCTCATGAAACTCCCATAGTTTTACTTGATGGAACAAAAGATATTACAAATGTAAGTATTAATAAAGAAGGAAACATTGAACTTCAGGGAGCTGATGCTAATTTGTTTTCATTGAGCAATAATCAGCTTTCTTTTGCAGTTGAAGTAAATGCAAGTAATCCTATAGATGCAAATGAAGATGGCATTTATGAATTAGAGATTGTGTCTACTGACAATGATGGACAAACAGTACGTTATGATGTGTGGTATAAAGTTTATATCCCTGGAACTATAATTGTACATGAGGTGCAAGATATGGTAGGTGTATGGGATTTTTCAGAAGGCTATAATCGGATACACTATAAAGAAATACGCGAAAATGGTAGCATTCAAATATATGATTATGATGATGCTAGAAAATGTTATGACATTGTAACAAGTGCAATAGCTATTCGTAAAGGAGCACAAGAAGGTATATTTGAAGAGTATGATGACATCAATAAGCGTATTTCTAGTAGTTTTGCAGCAGAAATTTTGAATAATACTTTAATTCGTACACATATCAATAATTTGAGTGAATTTCCTAAAATTAATAGGGTATTAAAAACTGCAGCCGAACTCATGCAGCAAGAATGTCCCTAAATAACTCTTTCGTTTCTGCTCGTTCCCATGTTGCACATGGGAATGCATACTTCAATCCAAACTACCAAAATCTCTCAACTTCCAATAACCCACTCCTCCCCTCATAATCTCTAGCACTAGAGTATCGCCAATGAAGTGCTTCATCAACATAGCCACGTTTTACAGGGTTATGATGGATATAGTTAGATACAGCTAAAAAAGTTATAATACTAATACTAATACTAATACTAATACTTACACGCGGGAATGAGAAACAGTCAACGATACATGGGATTATAAAAAGGATGACAAGATGAGATACGATTACGTTCACCTGACCCCTAAACTTTCTAAACTTACTCACCTTAAAGAGTGTGAGTTTAGGTTCAATCATGGAGGTGAAGATTTATACAAAATTTTGTTAAAAATCTTTAGAAATGAAACTCTGCTCTAGTTATGACACTAAAAAATTATAAGTTAAAAAGGAGGGACGCTAATTGTTATTTAATAGTTATGAATTTATTTTTATGTTATTGCCAATAAGTTTCTTTGTTTATTTCTATCTTATAAAAAAAGATTCATAGTTACTGCAAAAGTTTTTTTAATTTTGACATCTTTATTTTTTTATTCTTGGTGGAATATCAATTATTTACCCATTATTCTCTTTTCCTTATTTTTTAATTATATTATAGGTGGAGTACTTAATGGAAAGTATGTAAAAAGTAGAATGGACAAAAAAATATTATTAGTTTTTGGAGTTGTCTCAAATATAGTATTACTTGCTTACTTTAAGTATACAGATTTTTTAATTGAGAATTACAATAGTGTATTTGATAGTGCTATACCCCTTTTAGAGTTGGCATTACCTTTGGCAATTTCGTTTTTTACTTTTCAACAAATTGCATATTTGGTTGACTCTTATCGAGATGAAACATCCGAATATGATTTTTTGAATTATGCTTTATTTGTTACTTTCTTTCCTCAGCTTATTGCAGGTCCTATTGTTCATCATTCTGAAATGATGCCTCAGTTTCATTCACGTTGGAACTTAGTAAAGAATTATAAAAATATAGTACTTGGACTTTTTATTTTTTCTATAGGTTTATTTAAAAAGGTAATTATTGCAGATACGTTTGCTATTTGGGCAACTGAAGGATTTGATATTGCGGTATCATTAAATTTCTTTGAAGCATGGGTCACTTCTTTATCTTACACCTTTCAACTTTATTTTGATTTTTCAGGGTATACCGATATGGCAATAGGTGCAGCACTTTTATTTAATATAAGGTTACCTATTAATTTTAATTCACCATATAAAGCTATGGATATTCAAGATTTTTGGAAAAGATGGCATATGACACTGTCTAAATTTTTACAAGCGTATGTATATATTCCACTTGGTGGAAATCGTAAGAGCTCTTTTTTGACATATAATAATATCTTGATTACTTTTTTAATAGGTGGGATTTGGCATGGTGCAGGTTGGACTTTTATCGTTTGGGGTGTCCTGCATGGGATAGCGGTAGTTATACATAAACTGTGGAAATCTTTTGGAGTGAAAATGCCGAAAATTTTAGCATGGTTTATTACCTTTAATTTTATTAATATTGCATGGGTTTTTTTTAGAGCAAAAGATTGGGGCAGTATATTGAAAGTTTTATCTGGTATGTTTAATTTTGATATAAATACAAATATTGACTTTTATAAAGTAGTATATATTTGTATATTTTTTATTGTTATTCTTTTCCTTAAAAATAGTAATGAATTAATGAATGAAAAATATCCTCAAAAACTTATCTTATTTAGTACAACATTTTTGATGTCTATATCTTTATTGCAATTAACAAATATATTAATACGATCAGATAAGGTATCTGAATTTTTGTATTTTAATTTTTAGGGATTGATATGTTTAAAAATATTTTAATTATGGTTTTATCTATAGTTTTTGCTCTGGGAATATTTGATTTTTTTTTAAAATATTCTCCCTATGAATATGGAGTGACTCCTGTGGAATATGATAAAAAAATAGGTACATGGCATAGAAAGAGTTATGAAAATTATGCTATCAGTGAGTGCTATAAAGTAAAATATATTTTTGATAAAAAAGGATTAGTAGCAAATATATTTGAACATAATAATACTAAAAAAGATGTTATATTGTTAGGAGATTCATATGTAGAGGCTATTATGGTTAAAAATGAAAATATCATACATAATGCTCTGGCAAGGGAACTTAATCAAAAATATAATTTTTTAAATTATGGGTTAAGTGATTCAAGTCCTATTCAACAATTTATAATACTTCAAGAAAAAGTGAATTTGAAAAACACCAAATATGTACTTCAGTTTATAGGATTGGAAAATGACTTGAAAGATGTATTATATGAAAAGGGAAAATCACGGAGAAGACCAAAGGTATATATAGATTTTAAAAACTTTAAAGAATATGAAATTATAAGACCAAGAAATCAAACAATCTTTGACAAAGCTGGAGATCTTTTATCAGAGTATCAACTTTATTTTTTTTTAAAGAGAACATTTACATATTTTAAGAAACATGTACTAGAGAGAGAACGTTCGGAATCAAAAAAAGTGGAGAAAAAAGATTTAAATAAAAATTGGATGTATTTTAAAGGAGTAATATATCAGACAAAAAAATATTTGAAATCAGTAAATTTTAATATTGAATATAAAATACTTATTTCAAGTGGGAATAAGAAAAATAATAAAATAATGAGAGAATTCTTAGACAACGAAAATATAGATTATATTTTCTTAGAAGACGAAGCAAAAAGGTTAAATAAGCAATTAACCAATTTTACTTGTGATAGACACTGGGATGATCAAGCACATATTAATATTGCAAAAATAATTCAAGAATCAGGTTTGATAAAATAAGGATGAGAGTGTCACCTCTTTACTATTACCCATTTAACCTCTCTTTAAGATCATATAGGGAGTCATAGAATCATAGGGGGTCAGTCGCCACCTTAAAAATTGTTACTTGAAGTTGCAAAACGCTACCTTAGGAGGTAGCAGGAGAAAGAGGATTAAACCACTAACTCTGGTATACGGATAGCTTGACCTGGGTAGATAAGGTCTGCATCTTTGATGACTTCTAGGTTGGCTTCTACAATTTGCGGGTATTTACTACCATTTCCGTAGAACTCTGAAGCAATGCCCCATAGTGTGTCACCTTTTGCGATGGTGTAAAATACAGGTTCAAATACTTCTCTTGTATTGTCTGAAGCGATTTGCTCCATGGTTACAAGTTGTTCTGCATTGACTTGAGAGATGCCTTCTACATTTCCTGCGATGAGGATAGCTTTTTCTTTAGTGGCTACATCGGTAGCTACACCACCAAGGCTTACTAACTCACCATCTACTTCTACTGCTAGACCTTGAACTGGAAGTTCTGCAAAAGAGTTTTCTATTTCTGCTTTGATTGCTCCTGCATCATCACCTGAACCCATTATCTTTTTACCTGCACTGCTTAAAAAATCAAAAAATGCCATTCTTTTTCCTTTATTGTTTAATTGTAAACTATTATACTAAGATTTCTTTAAAATCCTAGGAAGGGTAATACCTGTCTGACTTTGGTACTTACCACTTCCTTTATGAAAAAGACACTTTTTGAACAAAGTCCAAAAAATTACGCTGTCGCTGAGACTACTTCAGCAGTAGGCTCATGCAACTAGTTGCATTAACTTTTTTTGAGAATTCTAGGTAATGTAATACCTGTCTGACTTTGGTACTTACCACTTCTGTCAGCGTAAGTTACTTCACACTGTTCGTCACCTTGGAGGAAGAGTACTTGGGCTATGCCTTCGTTGGCATAGATTTTGGCTGGAAGTGGGGTAGTGTTTGATATCTCTATGGTAATGTGCCCTTCAAAGCCTGGCTCAAATGGTGTAACATTGACGATGATACCACAACGTGCATAGGTACTCTTCCCTAGACAGATGGCTAGAGTGTCTTTGGGCATTTTGAAGTACTCCACTGTGCGTGCTAAAGCAAAAGAGTTGGGTGGTACGATACAGACATCCCCTTTGAAGTCTACGACATTGTTTTGGTTAAAGTCTTTTGGGTCTACCACTTCTGCGTTAATGTTAGTAAAGATTTTAAACTCATTAGAAACCCGTATATCATAGCCATAAGAGCTAAGACCATAACTTACTACACCTTCACCTATTAGTCCCTCACAAAATGGTGTTATCATTTCTTCTTTTGTTGATTTTTCACGTATCCATGTATCGGATTTTAATCCCATTTTTTACCTTTTATTATTTATCTTAGTATTTTTATATCTGCGCGTGTTCGGAGCTTTTCAAAGTAATCTTTGAGCGCTTTGCCTTGCTGTTCTTGTTTCCATTTCGCCGCAACTGCACCTTGGGCTGCCTCATAAGGCATACTCGTACGACCTTGTTTAGAGAGTACGTTATAGACGATGTATCTGTCCCCCGCATTTATGGGGGTGGTATATGCGCCATTGGGTGTTTGTAGGAGCATGGTTAAGACGCTACCTTCAATGTTTTTGATGGATTTTGTTTTTTTTCTAACTTTCACGTAAGAGGTGTTACGTGTACGTAGAAATTTGTTCATTTTTTTCTCAGAGCTTGCTGTGTACTCTATCATGCGGATATTTGTAGGAAGAGTAAACTCTTTTTTATGGTTTTTATAAAATAGTTTTAGTTCATCTGGACTAGGTGTTGGAGTAGAGGCTACAACTTCGTCTTGGTAAAAACGCTCTTTTTTAAGGGCATCTCTAATGCTAGAGCGATACTTAACCCAAGGTGTCCCTTGTTGTTGTAAAATCTTTTGCATTTTAGGAATGGTGACATTGTTTTGTAGGGCAATTTCAGAGATTTTTTTATCGATATCTATTTCAGGAATACTGATGTTTTTCATCGCAGCTTTTTGCAGACGGTCTTGTATAAGTAGGTCAATGGCTTGAGACTTACTTACAGCCATTTGTGTGCGGACGGCACGAATCTCTGCTGTAGTAACGGCTTCACCTTCTACGATGAGGGCAATGCCGTCTATCATTTTAGCAGGGAGGCAGGCACTAAGCGATATAAGCAAAATGAGATGTAAAAATGTTTTAGTCATAGGTCTTCCATTTAATAAAGTTAAAAATTATAACATAAAGGGGTAAATCTAATATGAATACGCGCTATAATACAGTAAATGTAGGAGTTGCGTAATGAAAAGTAATATAAGTGTTTTTCTAGGATTGTTTTTTTTGTTGACAGGATATGCTGTAGCTATGGAGAATGGTTGTCTGCATTGCCATGATGGTTTGGCATCTATTCGCGCACATGACTCAGGTATGATGCAAGCTATTTTACAAAAAGCAGAAGAGGCAGGAGCCAAAGGCAATGACTGTGTGGTATGTCATGGAGGTAACCCTAAAGCTGAGAAAAAAGAAGAGGCACACAGAGGCACACTGCAATACTTTCTTGAGCATGAAGGGCCTAAGGCTTTTTATCCGTATCCTGCCAGTCCTTGGATAAATAAAAATACTTGTGGGATGTGTCACCCTAACCAAGTCTCAGCCCAAGAGAATAATCTTATGGCAACTGAACAAGGTAAAATCCATGGAGCACTTTGGGGTTTTGGGGCAAAAGAAGGATACAAACATACGTACACTAACTTTGGTGGGAAGTCACCAGATTCACATAAGCGTTTGGGGACAGAACGGTATAAAAAATATATGAATGCGCTTGCAACACTTGAACCTCAAGGGTTTCTTACTGAGACAAAAGAACTACCTCCTGCACCTACAGCCGATGAGGTAGAGAAAGATCCATCGCTCTCTGTCTATACTTACTTACGGCAAGAGTGTCTACGTTGTCATACAGGTGGTAAAGGACGTAAAAGAAGAGGGGACTATAGAGGGATAGGCTGTGCTTCTTGTCATGTACCTTACTCAAATGCAGGGCTCTATGAAGGGAAAGATAAAAGTATTTCTAAAACAGAAGATGGACATATGCTTATTCACTCTATACAGTCTTCTCGTGAAGTAAAAGTACATGTGAATGATGTCAATTATTCGGGCATTCCTGTTGAGACTTGTACGACTTGTCATAACAGAGGTAAAAGGATAGGGGTAAGCTATCAAGGGCTTATGGAAACAGAGTATAAAGCGACATTTGACAGCCAAGGTAATGGGCAGCCCAAGCTACATACTAAACGGTATTTGCATTTAACCGAAGATATACATTACTCTAAAGGGATGCTCTGTCAAGACTGTCATACCTCTAATGACATGCATGGAGATGGATTTTTCAGAGGCGCCAACTTGGGTGCGGTGGAGATAGAGTGTCAAGACTGTCATGGTACTACACAAAAGTACCCTTGGGAGTTACCCTTAGGATACTCTGATGAGTTTGCAACCAAGCCTAAAACAGGTAAGCCCAGAGGAACGACTAAGACGCTTGCAGAGTACCTTAAACAAGGTGCTATTCCTTCTGACAAAGGTGATGGCTTTTTGCTCTCTGCAAGGGGTAACCCACTTACTAAAGCAGTGCGTAAAGGCAATAAAATTATGATGCATCTTGCTTCGGGGAAAGACATCGAACTTAAACCTCTTAAACTACTCAAAGAAGAAAATAAAATTTCCAAAGAGGGGTTGGTCGCTATGGACCAGATACAAGCCCATACAGATAAGCTTGAGTGCTACACTTGCCATGCTACATGGGCGCCACAGTGTTATGGGTGTCATGTGAAAGTAGACTACTCAGGTGGGAAACAGAACCCAGACTATCTTGCAGCATCTAAACATCATGTCAATGGTAAAACGGGTGAGGTTGATACACTTAAAGATTTTTTAGTTGATGGTAAGGTCACAGAAACGCGTAGTTACTTACGATGGGAAGACCCCGCACTGTCTCAAAATGGAGAAGGGCGTATCTCTCCTACTATACCAGGGTGTCAAGTAACGTTAACTGTCATCGGTAAAGATGGAAATGCTTTACTTCAAAACCATATTTGGAAGCTTAAAGGTGTGGAAAATAATGGTACAGTAAACACGGAAAAAGAAGGTGTAAATTCTATTGTAATGTCACCCGTACAACCGCACACGGTGAGTAAAAAATCACGTACATGTGAGAGTTGTCATACGAGTCTTAAAGCACAAGGTAAAGGTATAAATGGAGGAAAATATTTTGCAGACCAAAGAGAGACTACTATCGTAGACTTAATGCGTGCGGATAAAACACTTTTAGTAAAACAAGTAGATGAACAAATCCCTGCCATACCAAACCTTAAGCATGATTATTCCGTGATGATAGATGAAAATGGTACACAGGTGCAAACCGTAGGAAACCACTGGAGGCTCTCCCAAGCATTGGACAATGAAACCCGATCAAAACTAGACCGTTCGGGAGCATGTTTAAGTTGCCATAAAGAGATGCCTAGTGAAGATTTGGCTGTTTCGCTAATGGTGCATACGTCTAAGTTCGCAGGGGTGAAGATAGACAATGAAATGCATAAAAGTATAGTGGCAAAGAGTATTTTACTTTCTGCTTGGGTACAGGTACTGGGAGGCTTACTCCTTGGAACAGGGCTTGTGTATATGTATATGCGGCACAGAAAAAATCGAAAATAATCAAAGTGCTTAAGGCTAAACATGTTGATGCATTGTTAAAAATAACGCCAGCCTTTACAAGAAAAGATTCGTTATAATCTTTACTAAGGATTTTAAATCCAAAATTATTTCTAAAGGAAAAAGAATGTTTAAAAGAATTATCGCGGGGTTTTTAATACTTGCTACAACAACACTATTTGGTATGAGTTTATCGGCACTTAATAGTGCTTCAAAATCAGAACTTATGGAGATTAATGGTATAGGTGAGATGAAGGCTTCTGCTATCATGAAAGAGAGAAGAAAAGGTAAGTTTAAATCGTTTGAAGATGTGCAAAGAGTTGAAGGCATCGGTGAGCAAACGGCAGACAACATTAAGCGTGGCGTGAAGAGTAGTGAAGGTGTGAAGAAAGTATCTAAAAAAACAAAGACAAAATCGAAGAAGAAAACAAAAACTTCTAAAAAAGATATGAAAGAAAAAGCTGAAAAAAAGACTAAGTCTAAAGCAAAAAAACCTACTAAAGAAAAAGCAGAAAAAAAGACTAAGAAAACAAAAAAACGTAAAATTAAGTCTATGGACGACAAGAAAAAAGAACTAAAAACAAAAGCCAAAAAAACAAAGAAAAAAAAGACTAAAGCTAAGAAAGAGAAAAAAACAAAGTCTAAAAAGAAGAACTAGAAACAATAATTTGTAGGTGCGACCATGTCGCACAACAAGTCTCAATTTAAATACATGGGAATATAAATTTTATAGAAATATGATTTTGTCATGACGTGTGACATGGTCACACCTACATTAAAATCCCCCTTAACCACAATTTAGCTACAATCACATAATTTATTACAAGGTATTACGTATGTCTACAGTTACTCGTTTCGCACCCTCTCCTACAGGGTATTTACACATTGGAGGGCTTAGAACAGCTCTTTTTTCTTGGCTTGCTGCACAGCATAACAAAGGGTCATTTTTACTTCGTATAGAAGACACAGATATGGCTCGTAACTCAGAAGAGGCAAAAGATGCCATCTTAAAAGCTTTTGAGTGGGTAGGTATGGCATGCGATGGTGAGGTGGTATATCAGTCTAAACGATTTGATTTGTATGCAAAATATATCGACCAGCTACTAGAAGAGGGTAAGGCATATAAGTGTTATATGTCTAAAGATGAGTTAGCAGCCTTGCGTGAAGAGCAGATGGCTAAAAAAGAGCGTACACGTTATGATGGACGTTACCGTGACTTTACGGGTACGCCTCCAGAGGGTGTAGAACCAGTCATTCGTATAAAAGCACCACAAGAAGGAACCATAAGTTTTAACGATGGTGTTAAGGGTGAGATAAACATCGCAGCGACTGAAGTAGATGACTTTGTCATCGCACGTGCTGATGGAGCACCTACGTATAACTTCGTAGTAGCCATAGACGATGCACTGATGGGGCTCACCGATGTTATACGTGGAGATGACCATCTTTATAATACACCTAAGCAAATAGTAGTTTATAATGCATTAGGATTTGACTTACCAAACTTCTACCATGTAGCGATGATAAACAACGAGCAAGGTAAAAAACTCTCCAAGCGTGACGGTGCGACAGATGTGATGGACTACAAAACTATGGGGTACTTACCAGAAGCACTACTTAATTTCCTTGTACGTCTAGGATGGAGTCATGGTGATCAAGAGATATTTAGCATCGAAGAGATGATAAACCTCTTTGACCCAAATGACATCAACAAAAGCTCATCGAACTATAACCTAGACAAGCTTCTTTGGCTCAATGCTCACTACATTAAAAATAAACCCGACAGTGAGCTTGTCGAACTGCTCAAAGAGTTTGGTGTAGACTTAGAGGGGAACGAAAAAGCCTCTATGATCTTGAATGCTACTAAAGAGAGAGGGAAGACTCTCGTAGAGTTAGCAGAGCAGATCAAGCTCATTACTACTGCACCAACAGAGTATGATGAAAAGTCAGCCAAAAAAGCCTTTAAAGGCGAAGCCAAAGAGATACTTAATGCCTTTGCAGATATGCTAGCCTTAGCTCAACCTACAACCAAAGAAGCCTTCCACTCAGTGATGGAAAAAATAGTAGAAGCCAAAGAGATAGGCTTTGGGAAGATAGGTATGCCTCTACGTGTCAGCCTTATGGGTTCTATGACAGGTTCTGGGATGGATGAGATTATGGCTATTTTGGGGGTTAGTGAGACTATCTCACGAATTGAGAAAGCGATAGCTACCATAGAGTAGATTTATTTTTATATAAGTTTATGCTTGTATAATTTTAGTAAGAGTGCACCGAATAGAAAGAAATTTGACCTTTCTTTCTATCCTTTATGGTACAACTGCTTAGCAGTCGGTGTTCTTTGACTTCTTATAGCTCACATAGCCGAAATATAATCCAACTACACTTACTAAAAGACCTAGTATAGAAACAATAAGTTCCATAACGTACCTCCTGATGATATACCCACCACTTACCCAAACTAGACAAGCCAGCATACTCCTATCATCAAGTAAAGAAACACCACTCTTTAAGAGTGCATTTGAAGTATAGTTAATAATTTAGAGAATTGGTAAAAATATGGCAAATTGGCATATTTTTACTATATTTTGGAGAACTAGGATATAATTTATCTTATAAATAAATAGTTTTAGAGAAGGACGTAGATGAGTGAACACGGTAATGCAATAGTTAGTATAAAAAACATTGTTGATGATTTACCATCAACTGTTTCATGGAAGCAAGTTGTGTATGAAGCTGTTACTAATTCTATACAAGCCGATGCAACACAGATAAGTATTAATTTTGTTTCTAATACAATGGAAATGGATAATCCAAAAAAATATATTGATTCTATAATTATTGAAGATAATGGGGAAGGATTTATACAGAAAAATTTAGATGCTTTCAAGGAATATAAGACACAAAATAAGAGAAAACTGGGATGTAAAGGTATAGGAAGATTTCTTTATTTAAAAGTTTTTAATAAAGTACACATAGATAGTCTAGATAAAAGTATTGATTTTGAAATTGATAAAGATATTGCACCCGAAGATACTAAAAAAATAGATAAAACACGATTGATTTTGAGGGAACCTAAAAATAAAATTCTTATTGATTATAATGATTTCAAAGATAATATAAAAGAACATTTTATTGCTTATTTTAAATTGAAACAAGATGAAGGTATTAAAATAGATATTAGTATTTTTCAAAATGCTAAATTGATGCATGAAGTTTCTGGTAATGATATTCCCCAATTTAAAGATAAGAACTTTACAGTAGATAAACATGATTTTAAGATTTATTATGCATTAGATGGTGTACAAAATAATGAAGGGTATTATTGTGCAGGCGGTAGAGTTGTAAAAAAAAACTCAGAACTTAGTAGCGATAAAAAGTTAAGAATTTTTCAAGTTATTGATATTGTATACCTTGTTAGTTCCTCTTACCTAGATGATAATGTAGTGAAAGAAACGAGAGATGATTTTACTATTTATCCAAAGAGAAAAAAGCAAGATGATTTATTGCATAGTTTATCTTGGGAAGATATACAAGAGACGATTAGAAATGAAATCAAAGAGATTGCTAAAGAAAATGGTATAAATATTGATGATATTGCTAATGCAAGTTTAGAGCGTGCAATGAGTGAAGCTCCATATCTTGGTTATTATATTAATAGTAATGAGGAAGTATATGACTATGAAACACTAATTTCAAATGCAATAAAAGAATTTGAAAAAGATAAAGACTTTGTAAGAGAGAACAGTGAAAACATGGATGATGAATATTATCAAAAACTTACAAAAGTTACTCATTCGGAATTAGCTGAATATATGTTTGATAGAAAAGTAATTATTGATAAATTAAAACGTATGACTGATGATGAAGTTTTAGAAAAAGAAATTCATAATCTCTTTATGCAAAAGTATACTAAAGATGAAGATAACGATTATAGAACAAATAATATGTGGCTATTTGATGATAGATTTATGACATATGACAAGCTATTTTCAGAGGGATATATTAAAGATATTTTTCCTAAATTGTATGATAATGTAGATAGAATTGATCTGTTGAGTATAGCTTCTAATACATATAATAAAGAAAAGATAACGGATATAGTCTTGATTGAATTAAAGAAAGCTCAGAATACTTCGCCGAGTAAGGCACAAGAAGAGCTTAGAAAATACGCCAATTATATAAACGAAGGTAGAGAAAAAGAAAAAATAAGAATTTGGGCATATGCATTTTTAAAATTTGATGAACCTACGGAGGATTCCTTAAGATTAGATGATTACAATAAAATTTCTACACAAAGTCAATATCCTATTTATTATAAATATTATGACAAGATAAATGCAATTATTAATTTTATGGATTATAGAACTATAGCAGATGATGCAGACCAAAGGCATAAAACATTTATGAAAATTTTAAGCGGAGATAGTTTTAGAACTCAGGAATAATCTCAAAGACCGCTTCGCCTTCCAATCCATCTCATAATAGATATGCTCCAAATACCAAGTAAGCTCTTTAGGACTAATGTCTCTTTTTTTTGATTCACGTTTTAAAATGTATTGGGGTATCTTCACTTTAGACTTTGCAAAACGCTTTGCTAGTTTCTCTATGCTTTTGCCATGTTTGTTGTAGCAGAGTCTTGCAAAGACAAAAGGTAAACCCGTTTTGTCATACCATTCTTCTGCTAGGTCTAAGCCTTCTCCTCCATCTAGGTAGTGTTTGAGAGCCGCGTCACCTATGAGGACTTGTCCTTGTAGGTCAAGTACACGGGCTAGTTGGTTAGAGGTAGCTGATGCTGGGTCTGTTTGGTTTTCTCCTTCTAGGAGTAAGACAGAGTAGACTTTTTTATGGGCGATGATGCCTAAGTCTGTACATTTACATTTGCGTGACTCTACAGAAGAGATGAATGCAGCATGAATAACTCTACGCTTAAGTGCTTTGTTTATCTGTGAAGGTACAGCACGGTTATAGTTAAATGCCATTTTGGCTGCGTTGTTAGAGATGTAGCGTTTTAGGAAGACTTGAAAGGGTAAAAGATTAAGGTAGCTGATACTTCCAAATAACATACCATCCCCTTTTTTAAGCATGATTATACCAAACAA
>Ga0256824_10000125_pt1 | contig 25981 bp, 19 predicted proteins | sample CV67metaG_FD_191570 | JGI IMG/M metagenome (GOLD analysis project Ga0256824, IMG submission 191570) | Hydrothermal vent microbial communities from East Pacific Rise, Pacific Ocean - CV67 | ecosystem: Environmental > Aquatic > Marine > Hydrothermal vents | place: Pacific Ocean: East Pacific Rise...
TCTTTTAAAATCTCAATAATCTGTTTCTCACTAAACTTACTTTTTCGCATAAATGCTCCTGATTTATTTTATCAGAATTATTCTGTTTTTAGTAGTCTAGTTTTTGGGGAGGCTTACATGGCTTACAGAAGTTTACGAACAAATTTACATTATTTTTTTACATATAAAATCAACCTAAGATTAAATAAGAAAAACAATTATTAATTCTCTCTATTAAAATATTCTAAAGCATCAAGTCTTACATCAATAACTGAATACTCATCAAAATCTAGAGGATTATCCATATCGTCAATTAAATAATACATTCCACCTAAAACAAAAACAATTAAAAATGTTGTTATCAATCCGGTAATACCAGGAACAGCAAAAATAACAGTTAGTGTATAAAAAATTGTCACTAGTTTCAAAAAGTTTTCATATGCAATAGGTGTTTTAGCCGTAGTTCTATGTAACAGATATGCTACATCTCTATGGAATCCAGCTGTATTAGGTCCACCAATAGAATTTTTTTCTAATGTTTGCTCTAGTTTATCTGTCATATCCCGCATGTTAGCTACAACAACTGTTTTATCTTTTAACGGTGCTTTTAATGTCTTTTCAAGAGCTCTACTCCAAAGTAGTAATTCATTTTCCATATTTTTAGTATATTTCATATCTCTTAATGAGCCAACAATTCTACAAACAGTATCCTCTATTTGATAAATTCTATTATTTACTACACTCAATTTCGTTCCCAAGAGTACCGCTAATGCAAATCCTATAACACCAATAACAATTCTTAAATTATCTATTTCAGGGTACCACTCCTGCATTTCAATCATTAAAATAACTGCTTTAAATCCCAGAGAAACCCCTAAATATGGAAGTAGTTTACTTGTTATTCCATTAAAATTATTTGAATATTGTGATATCTTTACTATACGGATCATTCGAAAGATCAAGAAAACTCTTATCCATAAGATATTAATTTCATAGGGTAAGAATAGTAAAATAATAGATGGAAAAATAATTAATATATCAATGATTCCATAAAAACTAAATAAATATTTTAACCTATTTGTTGAAAAGAGCATCCTTGCAATAAATTCAATTGTGAAAATTGATAATATTCCAATTTCTAAGATAGAGAAATAATAACTATATGTATCAAATAGAATAGGACTTCTTACTTGTACTACAGATTCAATAACAGAAATATATACTAATATGACCATAAATACTGTATATGCAATCGACAAAGGAGTGTTAGGTTTATTTAAAAAATTATTAATATTTATCATATGTTATTATAACTTATAACTTATTTCTTTTTACAAATACCTAATATAATGGTTACCTTGTCAAGACGAGTAAAACAAGTTTACTTATTTCATCTTTCTACGATACCAGTGATAACAGTTTTACTCTTTTAGAGTATAAATTATTCTCAGCTTGATAGTAAACCTCATTATGAGTCTTATATCCAATTGCCGAATGTAATCTTTTTCTGTTGTAAGTATAGATATGGGTATTTGTAATGCTCTTTATTGGCTGTAGTGGTCTTAGGCTTGGGATAAGGAGCTTATATTCCAGCTTTTTTAACAAACTTCTTTCTTACACTATAACCATCTCTCAGTAGTTGCGGATGTATCCTTTACTTCCATAAGATGAAAAATCAAAGTAGATGTTATTTATAGCATCTAAGACTCTTAAATTGCTTCCACTACTGAATGGTTTAGTCAGAGCCTATTGAGTGACATATTAAGCTTGGAATCAACGAGACTTTTTCTCTCTTTAGATGATGCCAAGCTTACGAGCTTTCCCTTTAAAAAATCTTTCTCAATCGTTAAGTTACCAACTTTTTTAGCTAACTCATCATTTGATTTTCTAGAGTCTCAATCTAATCTTTGTACTCTTTAACAACGGCACTCTTCTCGAATGTTAAACTCACATTTTCAAGAACCAACTTCGCTTTAAAATCTGCACTCTATGTCTTTATTGATTTGACCAAATGAACTTATTGTGAAATTTATGTATATTTGTAGTCACTGCATACACTTCATAAGCATTTGAAATTCATAATTTTTTGTTACTCTTTTTGTAGATTCTAAATTTTTGATTATCGTAACATCAGACACTTACAATTATTTTTTTGAAACTATAGTTCACCTAATGCAAGTAAAATTACTGCAATTTGCTGTGTATTTAATCGACCAGTCGTATTATATATAGTACTAGATCCAGTTCCTTTTCGGATATTGTTACCTGAAATGTTAAATAATACACTAGAACCTGTTCCTTTTCTTATATCATTGCCTTTAATATTAAGTAAAGTTGTAGAGCCTGTACCTTCTCGTATATCATTACCTCTTACATTTAGCATTGTTGTTGAACTCGTACCTTTACGGATATTGTTACCTGAAATGTTAAATAATACACTAGAACCTGTTCCTTCTCGTAAATCATCCCCTTTAATATTAAATAAAGTTGTTGACCCGCTACCTTTTCTTATATTCATCTTTTTCCTTCTCATCTAATTTTAGAAAACTGTAGCACTCTTAAGCTTAATCAATAATCATTTTTTATTATACCTTATGTAGCTAATATATTTATCATTTTAAACATCCACTCTATTTTCTTTTGATTGAGCAATGTAATGGTACACCAATTTTGTCTACTTACTCTTTCAGTTCATCAAACTTAGCTGCCATAGTTGGATTCTTTCGTGTGAGTTTTTTGATTGTCACATCTTGGGCTTTATCGTTTGCAAGTCTAAGGTTTCTATCTGTACTCATTAGTGCATCTTTTGTCTTTTGCATATGATTTATTGATTTATCTATCTCATCAATTGCAGTTTGAAATTTTCTCGATGCTAAGTCGTAGTTTTTACCAAATGCATCTTTAAATTTATCAAGGTCGCTTTCAAAATTTGTTACATCAATATTTTGTTCTCTTACTAAGGCTAATTCTCTTTTATAGTCCAAAGAGTTGATTGCAGCATTTCTAAGCAGTGTAATCATAGGGATAAAAAATTGTGGTCTTATAATATACATCTTAGGGTATCTGTGAGAGACATCAACAATCCCTGTGTTGTACAGCTCACTATCAGCTTCAAGTAGTGACACAAGCACTGCATATTCGCACCCTTTTTGAACTCTATCTTTATTGAGTTCGTCTAAAAAGTCCTCATTTTTTTTCTTTGATGCTGTTGTGTCACTCTCATTTTTCATCTCAAACATGATTGAGACAATCTCTACACCTGTTTCATCCATATCTTTAAATATATAGTCACCTTTACTTCCCATACTTGCATCATTATCTTTTTCAAAATAAGCACGAGGAAAAGCAGTGGCTCTAATACGATTAAACTCCGTTTCACAATGTATCTCTAAAGTTTCTCCAACCATTTTTGTAGATAGACGTGCTTTCATGTCTCGTAATCTCTCTATTGCATCATCACGGTCTTTAATTTGAATCTCATATCTCTCATGAAGTGATTTTGTGGCAAGTTGACCTTCTAGTTGAGATTGTTTGAGACTATTTTTAAGTTCATCACACTCTTTTTCTACAACACTAACTGATTGAGTAATAGCGAGCTGTTGAGCCATATTGTTAGCATTTATTTTTGCGTTGAGTTCTTGAATTTCTTTATCTTTTTGAACTGTATTGTCTTGTAACTTTTGATTGTATTGTGCCTGTGTCAGCTTTACTGCATTCTCGTTCTCTAGTTTAATCTGATTAAGAGTGTTTGTAAGTTCATCTCTCTGTCTTTCTACATCTTTTAGGGCTTCTGATACGGCAAGTTGTTGTGAAACTTGGTTTGAATCAATTGTTGACTGAAGCTCTTGAATTTCCTTATCTTTTTGAGCATTAACTTTTTGTACTTCACCACTCATTTGCTCTTTTACTAGAGCTAGTGCATTTTGTTTCTCTTTTTCAGCTAAATCAAGTCTAATAATAAGTTGCTTATCAAATTCATCATCACGAACTTGCTTTAAGATATTCGCATATCCTGCATCATCTATTTTAAACGCTTTATTACAGTTTGGACATATAACTTCACTCATTGTATTTTCCTTGATTTCAAAATTTCACTATTAAGTAGGGTGTAGACTCTCTTAAAGTATTCCCCAATGTAAATTAGACATCAGATTAGTTCTTAGAAACTCTTTATTTCTCACTTTTTTTATTGTACCGAAAATAATGATTAACGATAAAATAATTAACAAATAGTTATATTTTTGTTCAACTTAGGTTAGCGCACTTTTAAATTAAGACCTAACTCAAAGATAAACATTTCTAATTTTCCACTGTCCATATTAAACTCTTTAGATAGCTCACTCATATGCTTTAAGTACTTCGTATAGTTTTTAACTGCATTTGTATATGTCACTTTGTAACTAACTGAAAAAATATATCTATCATGACTCATAAACATAATGATTTAGATTTTTTATGTTTTAAAATATCTTTACTTCAATTATTAAAAATCCATATCTAAGCTTTGTTTAGAGTAAGTCTTTACTGTTCCTTCAAAGAAGTTTGTCTTAGTTTCATTTAACTGACTATAGTTCTTGAATATTTTAACAAGACCATCAGTAGTATTAGCCTTAGGGTAATGAAGCACAAATCCTAATTCTCTAAATCTTTCATTACATACCCAATGCATAAAGTTTTCAATAGAAGAATCTGAGAATCCTAGTACACCCTCTGAAGAGTATTTAAGAAATTCCATCTCACGCTCAGTAGCTCTGATTAGCATCTCTCTAGCTATCTTGTCATTAGTGGCTTTATCAGTGTTTGTATCTACATGGATATGATTGTATAGATTCACATACAACGGTAAGTGTGAACCAAGTTCATCTTTGCTTATTTCGGTTATCATACTAGCGGAACCTTTCATTTTATCGCCTAATGACCATATAGCTAAGAATCCTGCTGGAAATGAGACTCCTTCTAAAGCTAAGTTAGCAATAGCACCTAAAGCTAAGTTGCCTGCAGTTACTTCTGTACCATCATCAAAGTTGGCATAGTCTGCATTGATGTCACTAGCTAACTTTAATAGCATATCATCTGTTTTAAATAGGTTATAAACCTTTTCACTATCCCCATTAGCCTTCTGTAATACATCATCACCAATAAACGCATATGATTGAGAGTGGAGACTTTCTTCAAATGCTTGTCTAGCTAAACATGCATTTGCTATAGGATCTGTAATATACTGATTAAAGTTATCCATAATTCTATTCGTAATTACACTATCATTAAATATTAGCTTACCAAATGTTAGTTCATAAAATCTGACTTCTTCTTCCGTTAAACTCATCATAGCTTTTATATCACCACTTAAATCCACTTGAGATGGAAACCATGTTCTGTCTAACATACCCTCATATATAGTTTTGTATATCACACGACTAGGCTTACTGAAGTTTGCTATACCTGATGGATTGCCACCTATTATCTTGTTCGTTACTTCTGTTGACTCTGGGTTAAATATTTTTTTCATTTAGTTTTCTCTTTTTATTATCGATATTTATTATACAACATACTTTATAGTATATTCTTCAAAATATACCTTTAAATTGGTTAACATAAGGTATATTCTATTGAAATATAATACTTACAAAATTTTATGGTATTACTTGAATCAACCTATTTTTTAGTTTCTCTAAATACAAAGATATTGTAATTTTATTACTATCGCTATCCTTATAGTCTTTTGTTAATACACGCTTTATCTCTGCTTTGTTTTCATCAATAAATTCTTCATCGCTTTGATCTTCATACGGAAGTGTAAATCTAATATTATTAAGTACACTGGATAGTTTATTAACTCTATGCTTAATGTTATCTACATAGCCTTTTATAAACTCTTGCTCCTCAATAAATAGAGCCTTCTCTATAAAATCAAAATTTTCCAACTCTACCTGTAATTTTTTTACTAGCTTTTTAAAATCTTTAAAATATTGATTAAGTGATATAGTATTTTCTTCAAAGAACTCTCTGAAGTCGTATTCCTTAATCTCACTAAATTCAAATTCTTCATCAATACCCATAGCCATTTCATTATCATAATTGTTATACATAGTAATATTCACTAAATCATAAAATGGGGCAACAGTTAAGCCTTTCTTACTAACGTAGAAAGATATATTTTTACCATGAGCATCACTATTACCTAAGATTAAATTCATCATACTGAAGTTAATAATCTGTTCTTTAAATAATATTGGAGTAACAGCTTCGTTAGCAAGAGCAAATAATTTGCTAAACGAAACACCCTCTCTTATCTCCTTTAGATTAGAACCCATATTTCTTTCATACTTATATGATACTGGTAATCCTAAAGCTTGAACACTATCTATTATGTGCTCTCTTTGAACTAATTTATCATTAATAATTTTTCTATCAAATCTCTCAACAAATAGAACACTTTCTTCGCCAACCTTTTTATATTCAACATTTGTAACATTAAATCCTAGGGCCTTAGAAAGCTTTAAAGATATAAACTCATTGAGTATTATATTTTCATTTTTTTTATTGAACTTTAATATGTGAGTGGAGCATATATCACCTTCACCTAGCCCATACTTGTCACCAATAATAACTATTGGTAATTTAGCTTGAACTCCAGCTACACTTAATCTAGGTTTTCCATCCCATATTTGAATACTTTCTTCTTCTCTTTTAGTTACTCTTAATGCTAATTCTTCTTTGCTTATTTCTCTAAAACTTGTTTTGGCTTCATATTTTAGATCTGTTGTAAAGGTCAGTGCTCCTGCAGTATCTAAGCCAATATGTTTTAATATTAAAAATTTATTTGCTTTAGATATATGAAATATCATACTTAGTTCTTCTAATCCTTCACCTTCAGGAAGTAAGTTCTCAATGAAAGATTTGATTACATTACTACTAATATTATTATTGAATTTTAATGATGGACTTATCTCAAAGCCGTCTTTGATCCATTCTTCATTATAATTAAATGCATAAGAATTCTCCATGCTGTCATACTCTATTTCACCAACTAACTGCTTTTGATAATATACATATAATTTATTCATATTATTTATCCTCTAGAGTAAGCTTCATTCCAAGCATAGAAATAATATTTAAAGTATTTGAAATTTTGCTTTCGTTGCCACTTTCTATTAATCTTAGTGTCTTATCACTTATACCACACAAAGACGATGTTTTATCAATAGACAATCCAAGGCTTGTTCTTTTATACTTTATCTGTTCTCCAAGAGTTTGTAAATCTTTTATTTCATTATTATCAGGCTTTTTTGAAGCTATAACTTTTCTACCAGTAGCTACATATACACTATTATTTTTGTTTTTCATGACAAATCCTAAAACGGTTATATGGCACCATTATAGCTTTTTATATTGTTATTTGTCAATAAAACGGTTATATATTACCTTTATAGACTCATCTTATACGGAAAATCTTTAAAACGGTTACATACTACCACTATATAATTTTATAGATTGAAAAGTATTTACTCAGCATAATAAGCTCTATTGGAAGATACATTAATATAATCATATAAGAGTAAGGTTAACAAAAACAATTTGATTAATATTGCTTTATTCATAGTCCTTCCTTTTATACTACAACTATTTATTCAAATATATTATATACAGATCAACCTGATTAAGTAAAAACTTCACTATGATTTACCACTCTTCAAAGCTAAGTATAGATTGATTCAACACATCTCTACACTGTTTCCAGTCAGGAATATATCTATCCATATATGTTTGAAAGTTATCATTGTGGTGCCGTTCCAACAGATGCACGAGTTCATGAACCACAATATATTCAATACACTCAACAGGGGTTTTAGCAAGGTTTAAGTTTAATAGAATCCTTTTTTTATCTGTGATACAGCTTCCCCATTTAGTTCTCATCTTCTTAATTTTCCATGACTCTACAGTGACATCAACTTTTTGTTCCCATTTGGGTATAAGCTCTTGAACTAAAGTATTTAGTTGCTCTCTATACCACTCATTAATAAGCTTCAGCCTATTATCCACAGATGTTCCAGCTCTTACATGTATTTCAATTACAGAGTGCTTCAGTACAACCTGATGCTTTACACTTCCATAGATTACATCTAACAAATATCGCTTACCTAAAAAGTAGTGACTCTCTCCACTTACCATTTCTCTCTTTGTTTGTCGTGGTTGTTCTTGAAAATGGCGGACTTGCTTCTTTATCCATGATAACTTAGAAACAACAGCTAATCGCACAGCTTCATTGTCAATATTTACAGGTGTTGCTACCCTCACTCTGCCATGTGGTGGATATACACCTATGTGTAAGTTCTTAATTTCTTTTCTATCTATCTGAACATCTACACCGCCAACAGAGATAGAACTACTGTTAATTATATTCATCTTGGTGCTTCACCAGCTCCATAATTTCATCTATCATATCAGCCTTATCGCCAAGCTCTCTTTTGATAGCACGCTTTAGTTCACGCTCTTTCATCAAATCACCATTCCAACCATCTTTTTTGGTATGTCTAATCACAACATCAAGAGCAATTGCTAATGCTTCATTTGCTCCAAAATTATCATACAGGGATTGCTTTGCTCTTGTATCCAAAGAATCAGGATATGAATTTGATGCTGTTGTTGGTTTAACAACTTTACTTGCTAAATCTTTGATTTTCTCCAGATACTCTTTGTACTCTATAGCTTGTTCTTTTCTCTCTTTGATTAATGCATCCAGAAGCTCTGACATCTCTTCATAGTATTTAGGATTTACTGGATTTTCATCAATGATTAATTTTCGCATATTGTTTTCAATAGTCTCTGCGACAGAACCCTCATTACCGTTAATTCCTTTAGGCAAATCTTCTATTGTATTTTCAACCCCATTCTCAACTATAAGTTCAATAAGCCCCATCTCATCAAAATCAGTTAAGACTTCACTATCCTCAGCTCGTATATATTGATCAATAAGATGTCGCATAGCAGGTTCAAGTCTTTTCATATCTACATAGTCACCACTGGCTAGTTTAATCTGCTCTCTAACCTTATCGTAATGAGTTACTTCCTCTTTGATTGTAATTGCTTCTTGTGTAGTGTATCCAGCTTCTTCCATCTCATTAGCAAGGTTTATATATGCTCGTACAAATGAAGCTATAGTTTTATATAAGGCTACCCTCTTCGCTTCATTATCTACAAGAGCATCTTTGTCTGTAGTATCTTCCGCACAGAAATAGTGTATATAGTCTTCTGTATTTTTTGGTTCTTCTACAGGTTCACATAGAGCTTTGATACTTTCTCGTACTTCTTCAAGTCTCTCTTTTGCTTTCTCTAATCTATCAGTAAGTAACCCTTGAACATCATCATTGTCAAATCCATCAAGTGCGCCACTGGTATAATCTCCGATAGCACCTTCAAGTCTATTAAACAGATCTTTATAGTCAACCACATAACCATACTCTTTATCATCCCCATCTAAACGATTTACTCTACATATAGCTTGAAATAGTCCATGGTCTTTTAGCGATTTATCAATATAAAGATAAGTAGCACTTGGTGCATCAAAGCCAGTCAATAGTTTATCTACCACTATTAGTAGTTTCATTTGACCAGGGTGTTTGATGAACTTCTCTTTTACTTGTTGTTCAAACTTATCTGCCTTAGAAAGAGCAGTTTTTTCATCATCATCTTCAAAGTAATCCATCAACATTTTACGATAGATTTCATATTTTCTTAGTTTTTCTGTATCGCCTGCATGACTCTCTTCGCCCTTTATATCAGCCGTAGATGGCTCATAACTTGTAACAATTGCACATTTACCCTTGAGGTTTGTAGTATCAAATAGTTCATATATCTTACATGCTTCGTAGATACTTGAACAGACAAGCATCGCATTCCCTCTACCATCGGATAGTCGAGGTTTTATAAGCATATCTAGTAAAATATCACTTACAATCTTTTCAAGTCTTGATTTAGAAGAGAGAACCTTTTGCATAGTTCCCCACTTCTGTTTGACTTGTACCTTAGCAATGTCGGATAGCCCTCTGGTGTTAGCCTCAAACCACACATCAATAGCTTCTTGAGATGTTAGGTTTTGATCTATATCTCTAGCTTCATATCTTAAATCAAGCACAACACCATCATTTACTGCTTCATCAAATTTGTAAGTATGGATGTAACCACCAAAGACTTCGATACTCTTTTGCTTATCTTTTTTTAGTAAAGGGGTTCCCGTAAAACCGATAAACATAGCATTTGGTAAGATGCTTTTCATTGCTGAGTGTAGCTTGCCTGACTGTGTTCTATGACACTCATCTACAAAGATAAACAGTTCACCCTTTGCATTGAAATCAGATGGTAATGAGCTTTGAAGTTCTGCAATAAAATCATCGCTAGAATCTTCTCGTCCAAACTTATGCACAAGTGAACACATCAACCATTCATCACTCTTGTTAAGTGTTCCGATAAGATCGTTTCCGTTCTTGGTTCGATATATCTCTTCATCTACACCGTTAAACACTTTTTCAATCTGCTCATCGAGTTCTGTTCTATCTGTAATAACTAAGACTCTTGAGTTGGTTATATTCTCTCGTATCCATTTAGCAAGCCACACCATAGTAAGGCTTTTACCTGAGCCTTGAGTATGCCAGATGATTCCACCCTCTCGTGAAGCAATATGTCTTTGTGCTGCTTTAACACCAAAGTATTGGTTCTGTCTACAAGTCTTCTTTACTCCACTATCAAATACAATGAAATCATGAATGAACTCTAAGAACCTTTTCTTATCAAACATATTTAACAATGCACAATCAAGAACATTTACATTATCTGGACATGGTAAGTATTTTTTATCTTTGCTATCTTCTTTAGGGTTGTATGTAGGGTTCTCTTCTTTCCAAGATAGATAATACTTTTCAGCAGTCTCTATCGTTCCATATCGTAAACCCTCAGTATCATTTCCAGCAGTAACGAGTTGCATAGTAGTAAAGAAGTCTCTGATGAAAGTCTTGTTCTGGTTATCGAGGTTTTGGCGAATACCTTCAGCTACAGAAACACCAGATCGTTTAAGTTCTATCACACCAAGAGCGATACCATTAACATAAATAACAATATCAGGTCGCTTTCTGTTCTCACCCTCAATACTAACTTCTTCAGCTATTGCAAAGTCATTGTTTTCTATATTTTTCCAGTCAATGAAATCTACTGTTTCATTATTGGAACTTATATCTTCTTGTACTTTTGCCCCATATCTTAAGAGTTTATATATAGCAAGGTTTGCATCAAATAGTTTCTTCCCTTGTCCCATTGCAGAAGCTTTATCTAGCTCTCTTATCGCCTTTGAAATAAGCATTGAACTTGTACCTCTGTCTGTAAGCCATTTTGTGAGTAATGAAACTTCTATATTCTTATTGTTTGGTCTATCTTGCCAGTCTCCAAGATATGTGTAGTTTAATTTATCTTGAAATAGTTTCACTATTCTATTTTGGGTTACTCTCTCTAGTGCATTAATATTACTCAAAATCAATCTCCTGCTTAAAATATTTATCCATATAACTCAACATTTCATCTTGATGTTCTTTAGCTTTATCATCATTCCAGTTCTTATTAGAATAAATTAGATCCATCTTTAAAGAGTCAACATCATTTACATTCTTATTCGCAAATCTTTGTCTCTTCTCGTTGTATGGTAAATTACTATACTCAGAGTTGATACTTCTGGACACTAAAGAAAGATTCCCAAAAGTATCAAGTATATTTTCAGTTACAATATTCGTATCTTCCTTTTTAGGTGTTTGTGGTGATATATGTTCAACTGAATTTTTTGCTGTAAACCTAAACTCTTTCCATCTAATATCCTTAGTGTCTTTCAATAGAAACCATAAGATAAACTCTAATTTATAAAACCAATAATGGGCAAACGAAACACCTTCAGGTTCTTTCAGTATTGCATAGTAAATTTTCGTTTTATAGTATGGTTCAACTAAAAACTGATGTGTACGATTAATTAAACTATCATCTTGATTACCAGAGAGAAGATTATTATCTAAATATCTAAGGTATTCATAGCTATTCTTTCCCTTGTTTTCCAATAAATAGTTAAGGTAAGGTGTTAGCCAATAGTGGGTTGTGAGCTGTTGTGAATGATATAACATACTTTGTAAAAGAGAGCATCCATCATTACTATCAGGTTTTCTTCGTGTTAATGTGTAATAGCCTTTACTTTGAGACTTATATAACTTATTTATAAGGTGTATTTCACCATCTTCTGTTTCCACCCACTTGATTACATGTTTATCAAATACATATCTAACTTCCCAAAGCAGTTCAATAAATGCTCGAACATCATCTGCTGCATCATCTTTATTCTCAAGTAAAACATCATCTAAATATGAGGCACTAAATATAGAAAGTAATTCTTTATCTAAAACTTTAGGAATATCATATTCTGTTCCCTCATAATACCTCAAAAGATGTATCCTCAATGTGTGTTGCAATAACATTGAAAAGGTAATAATACTTCTTACTTTATTATCAGACTCATACTCTTCATCTTTATTCTGCTCATTATTTTCTTCAATTTCTTTATCACTACTAGATAATATTTCAATTAAAGAAAGTGGCTTAAAATCATCTTCTTCCAGTACGGTCATCTTAGATAAGACTTTTACGGCATTACTAAGATTCTCCGAGCCTTTACTATAGCTTTTGTTCTCAAAAAGGCTGGCTATTTTAATGTTAGCAATATCTTTAATATTTTTTTCTACATAGTTATCCATATAGGAACATGCATCCCAAAGATAACTATATTTCATTCGTTCATCTGAAGGTAGTAGCTTGAGAAGCTGTGCTTTTAAGATCTCGTGATGTTGTAGCTGTATACCTCTATTGTTAATAATTTCAAACAACTTATTTAAGTCTGTTTTTTGAGGTACAGATGTGAAAAGAAGTTGTACCTTCTCGAACAGAAAAGTAGTAAATGCAAGTAATTCTTCTTGAGATAGTTTATTTTCCTTTATAAATGTTTCCATAACACCTAATGCATTGATTATATTTGCTGTTGAACCTTTAGTTACTTTATCATCTTCCATATAAGCGTCAAAAAACTTCTTGATATCAGTCCTTATTGAAAAATTCACACGATGATAACTTGTTTTATTAATCTTGAGATTAGTAAATGAACTAAGTCCATTCTTAAATACTATACTCATCATCCATAATGTTGTAAATCGCTGTTGACCATCAATCAAATCAAATTCTGTCAAACTCTTTTTTTCTTCATTTTCTACAACTAAAACACCACCCAAATAAAAGATCTCTTTTTCTTCTTTATATGCATTATACAAGTCAGCAAGTAATATTTTTACCTGTTCACCCTTCCAAACATATAATCTTTGATAGATAGGTATATCAAATATATATTCTTTTTCAACAATCTCTTTTAATGTTATAAGGTCGGATTGAATTGTTTCTATTACTGACATGATAATTTCCCATTTATAAATTCATCTGTTATCCAGTCTAACTTATTTGACAAGGCATTAGACTCACTCTCGTCATTAGTAGATTTCTCATAGTACACTAATAGATTCTTTTTATATTTACCTTGAACACCTTTAACTACTGAGAATGTCTCTTTCTCATAAGCCATTATACTTTTAGCTAGCTGCTTCATATACTCTATAGGTTCACTTGGAATAAATGAGGTACTTATAACATCTAGTAAGTTCTGAGGATTTTCTTTAAGAAATTTAAGTGGTGCTTGCCAAAAGATATAGTGTTTTTCTAATCTTATTGCTCCTAATAGATGATCCAGCCATAAAGTAAACTCTAACAACCTTGAACTACCATGTTTATCGTAATAAACTACGACACACAGAAGAAAAAGTTCTTTAAGATAAATAGAAATATGCTCAAATACCTCTTCATAGAACACTCTAAATGCTTTGATTTCATCTTCACTTGAAAGTAACTTATTATGCAACAGTTTTTGCATTAGACTTGCATACTTTTGCGTAAACAAAAAGAAGCCTAAGCCTTTACTAATAGGTTGGCGTAGGGTAAAGGGTAAATGAGAACTATCTTGAGTAAGAAGCACTGCATTTGTTCTTAGTCTATATTGATTATTTTCATCAACTTCTAATAAGTTTGCAAATTGATTATTGACATTTGAATATAACGGAACACTATTGTTTTCTGTCTCTAATGTCGGCTTCTGAAAACTCTCTAAAATGGCATCATCATTTTCTCTGTCTAATACATTTTGACCTTTCCATGAACGAGATCGCCATATAAATTTCTCAAACAACTCTGCCACAAAATCATCTTTATTTGAAAATGTTGTCTTGCTAGTTTGTATCTCTTCCCATTTTTGAGCACAACTTACTTGTAACTCTTTAAAACTATTGTTGATAGCTCTTAAATGGTATGCCTTTAGTAAGTCAGTAGCTGCAAGTTTAACACCTCTGTTGTTCTGAGTATCAAAGAAAGTAAAAGCCAAGTCTTCGGAATATGTCTTGATAACCGTAAAGTGAATGTTGTCAAATAGCTGTTTCTTAAGAGAGTTAAGCTTTGAAGTATGTTTCTCTTTCTCAAATATCTTTTTTGCTAAATGTATTTGTTTTACAGAAAGTGGTGAATTATAAGATAATTCCATTTTACTTTCATTTGGAAGCTCTTGATATAGTACATAATAAAGTACCGTTAGAGTTGTAATTCTTTGTTGACCATCAATAATAAATAACTTCTTTTCATTATCTTGAGAATCAACTCCTTCATGAAGTAAAATACTACCCATGTAATATGATAGACCTCTTGTTTCGTCTAAATATTTTTCCAAATCATTAACTAAGTCTTCAATCTGATTTTTATCCCATACATAAGGTCTTTGATAACTATCAATTGCAATAGGAAATGCTAAGTTCTTCATAAAATTATTGAAGCTACTTACCTCTACTTGAACCTCATTATCCATTATCGTCCTTTAAAGTCATCTTGCCAAGCAAGAACTGTATTTATATCAGCTTCTAGTTCATCAGGTTCAGGCATTGTCGTTGGCATTTGTGCTGATTGACTATGCTCATAAACTGAGTATTTACTCATATATTTATCTATAACATCACAATCAGATTGGGTTATCTTAACAAGACTTCCAATTTTCCCCATTGTATTAATTGCTCTTCTATGTCTTTGAACAACATCTGCTAAGAAATATAGTTCTACAATACGCTCAAGTAAGATTCTAAAATCACTAGATATTGCTTTTGCCAAGGGATAATAAATTTCTGTACCATGTTCTTCATAGAGTTTTTTTGCAGTGACAAGTCTACTCTCTTTCAAATGTTTGAGTGCTTTTTCAGGTTTCTTACCAAAAATAGGTATTTCTCCAACCTCTCCACTTCCCCATGGTTCTTGTCTAATATTAACTTGCTCAATAGATGAAGATTTATCACTAATAATCCCAAGAAAACTTAGTCTATGAGTAAATACGAGAACCTGTCTATCTTCACTAAGTTCTATTAATCTATCAATAGTTTTTTCTTCAAAGTCTTGGTCTAGTGAAGAAATAGGGTCATCAAAGACAAATGGAGTTGATTCATTTCTTCCTGTGACATCAGCTAAAAATGCAGCTAAGGAAATTATTCGTTGTTCACCTTCACTTAACACATCAACCAGTGATGTAGTTGTAACTGCATCTTTAAGTTTAATTTGATGTTTAACCACTCCATCTTGTGCTCTAGTTTTAACAAGTTTTACTTTAATATTTTTGGCACCTAGTTTTGTTAATTCAGCATTGAATCTACGAACATATTCAACAGTAATAATACTTTCAGATAGTTGACTGGCTTTAGTTGAGATTGGTTTCGTTTTTGTTAAGAGTAGTAAATTTACCAATATTTTATGTTTTTGAAGTCTTATAACTTCACTTAGAATTGCATTTTTTTGTTCAGATGTCCATGATAAAGTTTTCAGTTCTAACAAATCAACCTGAGCTTTTACTCTATCAAATTTCTTTGCATCTTTATCGTATTGAATTGCTAATGATTCATAGCCTTTACTTATCCTCTCAAGGACTGCTATTTCAGAAGAAATTGTTGTACCAATAAGTTCTTTACTTCCATCAATAAATTTAAGTTTACTAATTTTAGTCTCAAGTTCTATCCATATGGTTTCTAATTTTGTTTCCCATTCTTCATAATCCAAACCACATAATTCAATAGTATTTTTAATTGACTCAGCATTAGGTCTTAGAGGCAAATCGCTAATCTTATCTTGACAGACTTTCTCAGCATATGCAGCTTCAGTTTCTAATGTACTCTTTACAAATTCATCAAAGCCTTGCATTCGCTTTTGTGTATTTTCATCTAAATCCTGATGACACAGAACACATTTTGCATCTTCAATCTTGGGGAAAGAGACACCCTTATATACTTCTTCCATTGAGTATTTTCTAGCAGCTTCCCATAACGCTTTCCATGTTTCACTACCAACTCCATCAAGCTTAAAGAGGTCCCCTTTCTCTTTATTTGATTCAATAGCTACTTGACGCTTAGTAAGGGCATTATTTTTTAAAGTAAAGAGTGTATTATAAGAGTCTTGACTTGTCTTATCGTAGGCTAATTTTATTGTTGCAACAAATTTATCAAGATGAGATTTATTCTTTCTTAACTGTATTGCTTTAGCTTTAGGATCATCAGCTTTAAGTCTTGCTTCTAAGTCTTCAATAGCTTTTTCTTCTTCATCTGAAAAAACCAAAATATCAGATAAAGCAGATTCTTCATGTGTGATTCTTAATCCATTATATAGCTTTGACTTTGTTGTAGTTGCATATTGCGTTGGCAAAGGGGGAAGCTGTTTAACTAAAGTATTCTTTTCCGTTTCAAGTTTAGTTGATATTCTTTTACATACATTTACAATCTCTTCAAATAAAGACACTAATGGTGGTGTATAAGACACCTCTTTCTCTTTTGTTAAATATATAGTTGCATTATCAGTATCAAATATATCAACCCCTAGTAAATCATTAATTGCAACATCTCTAGCATTCCAAACGATTTCAGCTGCTGTTCCTTCAAGTGTGTACTTGATTTTACATGATCTATTTGTAGGCTCTGGTGATACATATACATTAGGTTTTAGTTCTTTGGCATTAGCTTTGCCTGTAGCTCTCTTCAATATACGAGTATAGCCTGATTTACCTGATCCATTATTCCCATATATAACAGTAAGATTGTCTGTTCCAAAGGCTAAAGGATTTCTAGGTGCAAGACTGTCTATGCCTTTTACCTCACTAATTGCATCTAGTCTTAATGTTGTTGGTGTAACTGTTTCACTTAAGCTAGGAAAAGTTCTTGTTGCAGTGACAGCTTGACCTGCTGTTGATTTTAATTGAACTATCAAGTTATCGATGTCTGTATTGCTTATTTCATTTTGAGTCAATATTTTTGAAGCTGCTTCTTGAAGCCAGTTTTTTTGTGTATGCAGCCAATTAATGACATCTCTTTGCGGATTTGGCATATTAACTGACCTCCAATAATCTAGTCTTTCCTGTAAGTAGCTCTTGCATCATGCCTTCTTTGATAGCTTTCACTTTAGATAGTTTTGCTTTTAGAGCTTCTATATTGCTATCCATATCTGACAAAATTGTAGCTATAGCTAACTGCTCATCTATTTTTGGCATTACTAAGAATACTTCACCAAAGTCTGACTTATTTATCATTGGAACTGCTTGTTCACTTGCCATGTTTCTTATTTTAGGTGTTTGGTACAATAAGTTGTAGTATAGGAAGCTTGTAGAGTATGATTCATTTGGGAAAATAGCATTTATCTGTTGATTTGATGTTAACACTCTATTGGCTATCCCTAATTTACCTATTGTAGACCCTATACAAGTATATAAAATACTATTTGATGGAAATACTCTAGAAAGAGAAAATCCCTTTTTCGATAAATACTTTTCTGTTTTTAAAATCCATTTATTTTTACCTAAATCTACTGGACCAACAAAGAAATAATCATTTCCATAATTAGAGCTATCACTTGTTGGTGGAGTGGTTCCTGTCGCAACTTCTGCGATTTCACATATTTTCTTCTCTTCCCACTCCCCACTAAACCCATCCAGTCGTTTCTTACCTGTCAGAAGTTCTTGCATTGTTCCTGTTTTAATAGCTTCTTTCTTAGCGATTAGTTTCTCAAGTGAGTTGATAAGTTCATCTGTATCTGATAGAGCTGTGGCTATGGCTTGTTGTTCTTGCTTTGGTGGAATAGGTACAATTATTTTACCTAATAGTGTTCCATTCGTTAATGCTCTTGTAGTGTATGAACTTGTAGCCATTATCTGTGTTCTTATTATTTTAGAAGAAAAACAATATTTCTTAAATGCTAGGTCATACAAACTATCAATTGGTCGAGCTCTTAATATAAAACCACTAAAAACTGTATTACTGACTTCATCAACGACAACGGTACTTAATCCTATTTCATCAACAGTTTCAGATGTTCTAGTAAAAAACACATCACCTTTCTTTACATGATAATTTCTTTGCTCATCACCAGTAACTTCAACTTTTCCAACAATATCATTCTCTTTTAACCCATAATTATTATACACATCCATATAGTTAACAATAGGTGTACCATGTCCAAAAAACTCTTTTGCTTTATTCAGACCATTTTTAAACTTGAAAGATTCAGATAATGCTTTGGTATTCCAGTCTTCAGGAATCACACCAACATCAGTCTGCTTATAGCCATCAGCTACCATGTCAGACCCATTTTCTTTAAGTGTTCTTCAACCTTATTCTCAAGCTCTTTAACACTACTGTCTATCTCTTTAAGAGGTTCACTGTATCTCTCTTCTAGTATCTTCACACGGTTAGCTAGGCTGTTCGTAACTCTTTGTATCTCATTAGCTATTGCATCACCCCAAGAAACATACCATTTACGACTAATGACAATATCTTTGATCTCATCTACACTTAGTGTTGGATACTTCTTAAACACTTCCAGATTGAGCTTATCCTTAGCCTCTTTTACTTCCTTAGATGCTTTAGACTCTGCTTCTAATAAATCCAAGTATCTATTCAAGATTGATAGTTCTAAGATATATTCACTTTCAGGTTGTGTCTCGGTTAATATCGCAAGTTCATTTTCGATACTCTCTCGTAATTCTTTGACTCTCTTTTTACTAGCAGTTATATTCTTGCTTGTTGTGAGCCAGCTTGTTAAAGTCTCATGATCTGATGAATCACTATCAACTTCTTGAACTTTTGTTTCCACAGCTTTTTTTGTAACATTCCCTTTTACATTTTTAAGACTATTTAGGACATATTGCTCATTTATAGCCTTAAAATCAGAATTAAGGGTCGTAAGTCCATCTTGAAGTGTTAGATATTCCACATACATATCAGCAAAATAACAATTAGCAGCCGCTTCAAAAAACTGTGTGATAAACTCTTGAGCTTCAGCCTTCTTACTTACTTCTTCTAAGACACCATCTTCACCACTATTTTCTTCCACATAGTTTTCAAGTTCTGATGAAGCTATATCAAGCTTAGATTGAAGTTCATCTATAGCTAACTGTTCCTCTTGGAAATAAGTATCAATGATAAGTACAGGTGGTACTAAGTCTGCCTTATATCGTACCTTTTTCACATCAAAGTCATGAGCTTCTTTGTAAACAAATTTGCCCTTATCATTCTTTGTTGGTACAAGCTCTCTAACAGTAGAACCAATTTCCCATCCATCTTGAGAGATAAGATACATATCATCTTGCATAACTTCCACATAATAGTCCATCAGCAGTTGATAAACATCATACTTGTCAATAAGCTTAGTCTTGCTAAAAGCTTCTAGTAAACTCTCAGACAACTCTTTTATAACAGCTTTTGGTCTACATCCATTTCCAAGACTATAAATACTCTCATCGTATTGTTCTCGCCAAGAGAGATAAACCTTTGTTACTGTCTCTTTAAAGGCTATGTACTCGTGAGATTGCAGGATAGTATTTTTCACTTCGCTGGAAACGACCTTTGTGTCATAGTAGCCATCATTTGAACTTGGAGTAAAAAGATCAGCTTTGAGGTTTGGAAATAATTTCCAGTAATTACTAAGAACATCCACATCATGAGAAGGAATACCACCGTTAAGGTGAGCAAACAAGTTATGTAAATCTTCTGGTTCACTACTGTCTATGTAACGAGGGATATTAAGATTAAAATCATTATCTGTGATCTCTTTTGTTGTAACCATTCTTGAGTATTTAGGGATGAGTAATTGGTTATTAAATGTATCTACTATTTTATGAACATCTTGATCTCTAAGACGGTTCTTGTTGCCATCTTTCTTGAAGCCCTTACTTGCATCAATCATAAAGATACCACTACGAGATGATGCATTTTCTTTGTCAATGACAATGATAGCTGCTGGAATACCCGTACCATAAAAGAGGTTAGCAGGTAATCCTATGATACCTTTAATATAGCCTTTTTTAATAAGCTTAGCTCTGATACTACCTTCAGTATTTCCTCGAAAGAGAACCCCATGAGGTAAGATGATAGCACCTTTACCTGTACTCTTGAGTGACTTTATCATGTGAAGTAAAAAGGCATAGTCTCCATTCTTTTCTGGTGGAGTATCAAACCCTTCAAACCTCTCATAAGTATCTGGAAAGTTTACACCTGAAGTCCAAGCCTTTAGTGAAAATGGTGGATTTGCTACGGCATAGTCAAAGGTCTTTACTTTAGTATCGTTTTCTTCTGTAAAGGCAGGTTTTGCAAGTGTACTATTTCCACCTTTGGCTATTACTGCTGTTTCGTTGTTGTGCAAAATCATATTCATCTTACAGAGTGCAGTTGTTGCTATGTCTTTTTCTTGACCGTAGATACTCATCCCATTTGGTGCTTGAGAAGCTGCTTTTAGTAAAAGGGAACCTGATCCACAAGTCATATCGTAAACAGTTTCGTCCTGTTGTGTATTTTCACCAATCCCAATAAGTTGTGGCATAACAGTAGATGGCTCTGGTGGAGTGTAAAATTGTCCCTTACTCTTTCCTGATTCTGTAGCAAAGTGACGCATTAAGAACTCATATGCATCACCAAGAATATCATCGCCCTCAGCTGTATTTGCACCTAAGTCTAGGTTGTCAAAAATATTAACAAGCTTAGAGAGAGTATCAACCATAGCTTTATCAGTACCAAGTTTAGCAGGGTCATTAAAATCTGCATTATCGATAGTGGTCTTTAAGTTATTAGCTTCTGCAAGCTTAGCTACAATCTTATTCATCTTGTCACCAATCTCTTTGTCACCAGAGAGAGCGACCATATCATCAAACGAAGCACCCTCTGGAACTTCAATGAGACTATCAGGGTCAGCTTTATATTTGTCAGATACATATTTCATAAACAGAAGTGTTAGTACATAGTCTTTGTATTCACTAGCATCCATACCACCACGAAGCTCATTCGCACTTGCCCACAATGAGCTATATAATTCTGTTTTTTTGATTGCCATTAGTTTTTTCCTAAAAAATTGTTATGTAATTGATTTATATCTTTACTAATTTTATTTATTTCATTATACATTTTTATCTCATTGTTGAAGTTTAATAAGACTTGTTTTCTTTCATCCTCTGATAAAATCGGAATTTGCATCTTTTTTATTTCACTTGTAGCTATCTGTGGCATTGCTGCACCTGCAACTAGTTGTCCTAACATTGCTTGACCAATATTTGACTTGAGAAACATATATAGTTCTATCGCTGTTTCCTTATCTTTAACTCTGATAACTTGTGATGCTTGTGAAGCTAGTAGTGGCTCAAACACTTCATCTATAATTGCCACTTTCCCAATTGTTCCCTTTGTACTAACAAGTACATCAAAGGTTTGTAATTTATAAGTTTCATATTTATTAGACTGCTTACCTATCTTCTTTAACTTTCCAGTTTCTTTTGTGAAGCCTGCCTGACTAAAGTTTGATGGAGAAAGTTCATAAACCTCTTTACCATCTCCTTCATCTTTAAATAATTGAGATCTTCTTATCTCTGCCATATCTTGTAGTTCAATAGTGTCATAAGATGATAGTATTTGCTGTAACTCTTTAGCCTCTTTAGAAACTACATATCTATCTATTGCTAGTGAGTAGCTATTATTTCTTATCTCTTCATTTGAAATTACTATTGAAATATTATCTATCTCTTCACTATTCTTATATATATCAATTATCATATCTACACTTTCAAATACAATTTTCCTACCATCTCTTTTTAAAAACTGCTCATCTTTTAGATTGATAAATAATACTTTATCCGTAAGTTTTTGCTTGTTTATTACAAAGAATGTAGTCTCAATCGATGTCGCACTATGTAGATTAGGAGGTAGTTGAATAATAGCTTCTAATATGTTAGCATTAACAAGATGCTGTCTAAAAAGATCTTCTGAACCTGTTCTATAGCTAAAACCAACTGGCACTAAGACTACTGCTTTTCCTTTACACTGGGATAATACATGCTCAAAATGTGCAACATCAAGGTTAGTACCTCTATGAATTTTAAAACGATTGAATTTATCTTTTGAAAAGTCTTGTTTTCCTCTTGAACCAAATGGAGGAAAAGATAGAACAGAGTCAAATTGTTTTAAAAGATGTGGTGCATCTGGATTAATAAATACAGGACTATCTAAAGCATCGTTTAGAACAAACTCTAAATCTTTTTCATCTACTATTCTCACTAATTCAGATATAAAAGCACTTCTAATATTCTGATATTCAGCAAAGATTTTTTTATCTGTTTGATAAGCATAAGAAAAGCCATTAGTAAAAGGGATATAGATACTCTCGCTATCATTGTTTAACAGCTTAACACCAAGTTCAGCTATTTGATTTGATGCTGAGAAGTCACGAATACCTTTTTGAGTGTAAAAGACATCATTAACTGTCATTTCTAAGTTATCGTCTTCTATGACATTGTATATATATACAAGTACATCAGAATTTATCTTCAATATATTGCTATTTTGATTTAAATAGAATTTGAATACATTATGCTCTTTAGATAGCTTTTCAAATATTGCTAACATTTTTTTAGATTCTACTTTTTGAGTAAAAAATATACTATATTTCAAACTATCATCTTCAATCTCTGTAGATGATAGAGTTTTCCAAGCTTTTAGTAGATAAAACAGTTCTATAGCCTGTTCTTGCACTAAATTCAAACGACCTAAAATATCAAATAAATTTTTCTCTCTCACAATATACTCCTAATATCTTTTATAACTATCTGTGTTATATGCCGTAATCAAAGCATCATTATCTAATACAACGGTTACTCCACCTTTATCCAAAATACGAAGTAACTCTTTTCTCATACTATCAATCTCTGTGATTACCTTCTGAGTTGTCTTCCTATTGAGAATAAGCTTATCCCCTTTCTCTTTTCCATACTCATATACTAAATCTATAAGCTTTTTAGATATTCCTCTTTGAGACATTCTAACTAAAATGTGGTTAGTAGTTATCATAATATTTCCTTCTAGTTTGGTGTTTACTAAATATATATAAGAATTGTAACAGTTTTAATAATTATTGTCAAGTAGTTTGGTACAAACTACTTTTTAGTTTTTTATTTAATTACTTTAATATTGCCCTACTCTAGTAAGTTAGCTCTATCAGTAATAACTATATAGTTTTGTATATAAGATTGTTCTACTAAGTACTCTAACTCATTTTGTATTTTTTGCAGTGTAATATACTTTAGAGCCTTTTTCTAATATTTTTATCTTATACACTACCCTCTTCTATTAAATAACTTCGTTTATATTTAAGGGATCCTCTTTAAAATGTTGGAACAAATAGCTATTTCTCATCGATTTTGTCTAATATTTGAGATATTTTCATACTAATATTCTTCTTCAAAAATCATTAAATTCAAGCTTCTAAGTAAAGACTCAATAGAACTGTAACGAACATCTTCACCCGCAAGAATTCTGTTAATTGTACGAGCCCCTACTCCAGACTCTGCTGACATTTTATCTACTGTTAAACCTAACTCTTGCTTTCGTTTTTTGATGGTGTCTACAATCTGTACTATTGGCATAATATTTCCTACATTTTTATTACTAATCTGTTATGCCTTATTTGTCGTTAATATTCCTTGACACTAATTTAGTATCACAATATTAGTCGTTTATACTAATCAATCGACTTATCATAAAATAGCTCTAATCTTACTCCCCTCAGGATGACTCTTAAGTGTATTTTTAATGAGTGATTCGGCAAATTTTTCATCATTAGTATTTGAGCCATTATACTTACTTTTTTAAGAGCTCTTGCATAGTCTATTACTACTTGCATTGCTTGCCATCCAAGATGTGTTCTGAACATAGCTTTTTTCTCTTGAATAATCTCAATATCGGAAGTGTATATTGAAGTAGAAATTACATCCTTTTCCATCTCTTTAATTGTTAAAACATCTAGTATTTTTGTTTTGATTCTTGTTCGTAAAATATTATAAATAATTTCTGTAGTATAATTCAAAAATATTAGATATTCATCTATTCCCATCTCAGTAGAATCAAGCATGTTTAAAACTTTTTTTTGTAACTTTGTGCAATCTCATCTGTTCTTTTACTTTCTGATAATGTTTCATCAAACAATGAGCTCAGGTTATTTTTTATCTCTTTATAATCTTCATTTTCATTCATTTATTTTGTCCTTTTTTTTAAATATTTTTCTGGTTCTTAGGAGCATTCTTTTTTCTTAGGAGTGCCCTTTTTTATTTTGTCTATATTTAGGTCTTTTTTTAAAAGGACCCTTCTTTCTACGGAGCCAACTTTCTAACCTTAAAGAGAAAAAGAACACCTCTTTCGAGTTATAACTAGAGTGATCATTTTTATCAAAAAAAACTATCAAAAATACACTTGAAACTTAAACGAGAAATTTTGATTTTAATAAATCATCTCATTTTCACTCAATCTAGCATCCTATGATTTTCTCTATTTCTCTTAAGTTACATCAATTACACACTATAATTTTATAAACTATAACGATTTTCATTAGTACTAAAAAAGGAAACTATTCGTGAACCGACTACAATTGATTTTATTGCATTATGCAGATTAGCTTCCACAACCCTTCATGAACTTTTACATGCAACTACTGTTGTGATTTTCTATGTAACTGATATATTAATTAACATAATCAGAACATTTTTTTCAATCAGAAAGAAAGCTCTCACAAAGATAATTAGCTTCAATTTAATACCTGATTTCAACAACAAAATACTTGGTTTAGTTGGCTACAAGAATACTTCTCTTTGGCAAGAAATAATTATCAATATTGCACCAATTTTATCATGGGGATTCATACTAATTTTTGCTCAAAAATTTAGGGATATTTTCATCAATTTTAAGAGACAAATATAGTCTTAATAACCTACCAATTTGAGACATACAATTCACTCCTAAAATATGCATTTTTTCTGTTAGTTTTACCACAACTTATCTGGGCAGAAAACTATCCTCAAACCGACCTAAAAAATGTAATTAGTACTATCTATTTAATCGAATTATTATATCAAATTATCGCAATAATAAGTTTAATAATGTTTTATATTATGATATATATCAATAAGTCAGCAGAAGAAAATGTGTTAAATTTGATGGATAATATGCAAAAAATAATCTTTAATTTAATAGATTATAATAAGAAATTTCAATAGCAATTACTGCTATTTTTCAGACCCATTATTACTCTTAATTTTCTTCTTAATTAAGAGTCAATTTTAACTTTTTTATCCCTCTCTTTGTTGATACATTCGTGATAAATAGTAGCTCGAACAATCCTTCATTCAGTGATTAGATATGGGTATTGTTATGTCTTTGAAATTACATAATATAATTTTGTTGCACATGTGCAACAAAACATCAAATCAAATATCACTTCTCACTATTAAACTGATATTTCCCGATAGCTAAAACAAAACCAATCAAAAGAAAAATACTACCTATTA
>Ga0256824_10000126_pt1 | contig 25967 bp, 34 predicted proteins | sample CV67metaG_FD_191570 | JGI IMG/M metagenome (GOLD analysis project Ga0256824, IMG submission 191570) | Hydrothermal vent microbial communities from East Pacific Rise, Pacific Ocean - CV67 | ecosystem: Environmental > Aquatic > Marine > Hydrothermal vents | place: Pacific Ocean: East Pacific Rise...
ATTAGGATTAGGAATAATAATACAGTTCGTAATAACAATTACCATATTATCACCACTTTCTTTAACACTTCTAATTTTTTTTGCTAACCATAACTCTGGTCTTAATTCTGTAACTTCATTACTAATATAAGAACGACTATTTTCACTATCGCCTTGCATTTGCATTTGAAGAGTTAATAAATATGTATCTGCCATTTTAAATCCTTTTTTAATTAGCTACGACAAAAGCATTGTCGACAATTAATAAGTTTGTTGGGTGGTCTGTTGGCGCACCTGTACATCTGCCATTATCACAACCCCATTCATTATGAAGTCTTGAATAAACATTATGATTGTTTTTGTCTGCTGCAGTTCTATAATGACCACGTGTGTCACTATCTTCTTGATTATATTTAATAAATTCTCTGACTTCCCCACCAATAGTTAAATACTTTGTAAATAGTTCTACTTCTAATTGTTCTGTTGTTTCGCCAGGTTCAATATATATCATTGTCATATCACTCATAATTTAAGTCCTTATCTTTTTGTAAGTATATTATATTATAACTAGCCTTACAAACTGCTTAAAAAAGAATAGATAAATAAATTATCATTTATAATAAAAGACAGGTATAATATACTTAAAAAAGATAAGGACAATAAATGATAGAACTACAAATAATGATAAGTCCTTGTATAGGCGGCCCTAATATAGATTTAGTATTGATAGCAAAAAAAGAATATGTAGCGTTACACAAGAATGTTAATATAGAAGTTTTATATAATGAAAAAGATATAAGGGATAAAAACAAATTATTAATAGCACAATTAGGTTATAGGTGGAATATAGAAGAAAAAACCGGAAAAACAAATATAGAATTAAATATTATGCGTAATATATCAGAGTTTGAAGAAATAATGTCTAATTTAATAAAGACATATAAATAATAATTATATATCTTTATTTTATAAATTTATACGATGAGTTTGTTTTCCCATTTATCTAATTTACGTTGGCTTAATCCATTGATAATGGATAATCTACGACTACTATCCGAAACAAAACATACAACATCAATCATAAGATATATAATACATTTTTTCAAATCTTCAACACTAGTTAAACCAGTTTTTGATTGATAAGTTGTATCAATGTGTGCATATGAATTTAATTTACGTGCATATTCTATAAGATTGATAGGATTAACCTCACCAGTATAATGTTTATTAACACCATCTATTAATCCAGCTATATCTTCAATTCCTAACATTAACATTAAACTAACATTAGTGTTAATAACATCATAACTTTCTTCAATGATACCCATGTCATTATCTTTAAGTATTTCTATGGTTAATTCTAAGACTTCCTCTGCTGTTTTAGCAACCATTTTGTCAGTTGAATATGCAAGGTCTTTAGAACCAGCTAGTTCTAATTTTGTTAATTTTTCTATTCTTTTGATTTGAAATATATCACTTTTTTTAGTCATATTATATATCCTTTTAAACTTTTTCTAATAATTTTACATCAATTAAATGACTATGATAATTTAATGAATCTGTGTCATGAAAATGTGTAGATTTCGCACCATCTTTGGTGCATTTATGTAGTTTAGTAGTAATTGTTAAATCTTCATTAATAGAGGGACCAATAATAAACCCAAAAGTATTATCGGTTGTTAAGACTTTAACTTTATCACCAATTTTTAAGCTAGTAGAATCAATAATATTCATCTCAAGTTTGTAAAGTTTTTCTTTAATAGTTTTATATTCTGCAAGCGTCTCTTTGTATTCCTCTAAAAGTTCCATAATATTTTCCTATTCTGCTGATACGTCTATAATATCTGCACCTTCAAGATAACCAGAAGTGTTTAACTCATTTGTCGTTTGTAAGGCTTCTAGTTCATCTTCATGGCCAAAATCAAATACTTCCCATTCGTTATCTTCTAAATCAATTACATTTACTGTATATCCCTGTGCTGTTTGTGTTAAGAAAGCTCTTTTTATATTTTCATTCATGTTGTATAACCTTTTAATATTTTATTTAAAGTATTGTATCTATTATTCGCTTACAGTATGCTTAATTTAAATTTCATCAGCTAATAGTGAAGATTGTGTTTCTAATTCTTCCTTATTAATATTCCAAATTAATTCAGTAGTTCCTTCTATTTCTATTGAAAAAGGATTAGAATCACAATATAAGGTATTGGTATTCTTAAATATACTTTTAAGTTCTTTTAATTCGAAATCATACAATTTAACAAATCCTTTTTTCTCTAATTTTTCAGAAAATTCTTTTAAAGAAAAAATTTCTTTCTTTGTGTATTTATATCCTAGCCAAATAATATTCATAATATTTCCTATATAAGTTTTTTTTTATAATAGCAATATTATGCTTATATTATGCTGAATTAGCTACTTAAAAGTTGCCAGTTAGAATCTTTTTTACAATCCCTGTTAAATATTACATTATCATTGCTATCTATAAATACTAATGTGCCATCACCATCCCAATACCAAGCCATATATAAATTCAATTTTTTTGAATAATAAAACTGATTATATTTTAAAACTGATTTGAAATATTCCGTATAAAAATCAAAATTTTGGTGGTCTGTAAATAAAGCATCATTGCTTAGTTCATTAAACATAATTATATTAACCATTTTCTTAATATGGTCTAAGTGTTTCTTGTTTTTTGTTGATATTTTTAATTGCTTAAATCCTGGTGCAGTTTCGAATGTGTTATAACAACCAAGGTTATTACCATGTTCGTCTGGAACAAAACCTTTATCTCGATATTGTTCGCCTAAAAAATTAGAATTTTCGTTCATAATATTATTCCTTGTATTTAGGAATATCGTAAGATACTTTAACTTAAGAATAGATAAAATATATTGTTAAAATAACTTAGGACGTGTTTTTACTATAGTTTCGTTACTTTTCTTATCATAAAATTTAGTATTAGATACATACTTTCTATCACTAATTATTCTTTTTTTTAATATTTCCATATTACTATCTAATTCCACAATTAATAAATGTTCATAAATACTCTCTGAAGGTATTAAAATTTCTATTTTATTACCTGGTTTTATATCAATTATTTTTAATTTATATAGGATACTAAGTATATTTCTAAAACTTTTACTTATATTTTCATTATCTAATAGTAAGCCATTTTGTGTAAGTATAATATTTTTGATATTATTAATTTCTTTATTGTCAATATGTTCTATGGTTTCAATAATATTTTCAATTAACAAAATATTAATATTATCTTCATTAATATTATTCTCTATTTCAAAGATTAATTTTATTACCTCAGTATTAAAGATTGCTAATTCAATATCATCGTTAATAGAATATTGATTTTTGAAGTATATACCATCATAACCTTCTTCTTTTGCAATTTCAGCTTCTTTTACACTATCTGCTGTATCACCAACGTCTTTAATTCTAGCTTTACTATCTAAATACATACTTATGATTTCTGCGTCTTCTGGTAATGTAGTGATACCCATTTTCTTAGCATCTTCTATAACCATTTCTGGTAAATAACTACTTGTATTGAAAAAACTAACAGTATTGTCTTCTGCCTCGATTGTTTTCGAGCCTCTGATATGTGTTGATACATCTCCTACATCATTTAAATCATATTCATATGTATCATAATAACTATCTACCATTTTACGATAATTATCAAATTCACTAATATTTTCGTCATAATCAGTATATATTGTTTTAACATTATCTTCTAACATTTGCCAAGCTTTCTCATATCCATATTTATATAAATTTTCTAATAAATAACCTGTAACAAAATCTTTTTTCTTTGCTTCTTCTATAATTATTGGTAAAAAACTATCATTTGCATTTGCATTTAAATATCTTTGTGCTGTTTCTATACTATCAGTAAAATATACAGCTTGACCCGCGCCAAGTTGTTCGTTACGTTCTTTATAAGATGTATTGATATTAAAACCATTGTCTAATATTTTTGATTTATATGGGGTAGCGTGGTATTGAATATGCATCATTTTCTCTTTATTAATATTATAATTTAAAAAATATTAAAATATATTTAACTATAAAAGTTATACTGTTTTAATTTTCTATAATACGTGCGTATTCGTACCAAACATGATACGAAAAATCTTTAATTGGTCTTCCAATCCATCCAGACATTTCTTTTTTACATTTTTGCCAAGCTAATGGGTTATAATTTTCTGGTTTAAATGTAGTATCAAAGCCAGAATCCATTCCTGTCATAACTATTAATCTACAAATATCTTTTTTTTGTAATATTTCATTTTCTTCAAGTATCTTAATTGTCTTTCCAGTAATATCAATATTCATTTTTATTTTCCTTAAAGTAACTATCAACATATTAAGTTGATAAATTACACTTGTTTGAAGATTAGTGTGTGGGTTGAGATGTGAAGTAAGTTAAATTATTATTGATACATTCTTCAATTAAATCTAAAATTTCTGAAAAAGCTTCCATATCTGAATCTTCAAAAGTATCATGTTCACTTCCATTTTCATTCATATCTTGAACTTCTACGAATAAAGCTAAAAGATTTTCTTTTAACCCAACACTAACTTCGACAACACTATTGTCTGCATCTTCGCTAAAATAAATAATATAATCTGAAAAATCGTCGCTATAAGATGCTAAATCTCGTAATCCGCCATGGATTACCGGGTCTTTTACTTGTGCTTCTGTGATTAATTGTAGTTTTGCCATTTTATAAGTCCTTTGTTTTTGTAAGTATATTATAGCATTGTATAGCTTATAATATACTTAATATTGGACTTATTTAACACTTTTTGTTGTAAGGTTATTATCTGTTTTTGTATTTTTATTACCTGTTATCATAGCTGGTAGAATAGTTACGTTTTTATCTTCTATCTCTAATAATATAGGTAATTCTTTAATAGAAGTAGAATTATTTTCAATATCTTGTATTTTAGATACAGCTTCTTCTTCATCTAATTTTCTTAATTGTTCTTTTAGTTGCTCTCTTTTTAATTTACGTTGTAATTCAGCAATATGTTTTTCCATATCTTTGATTTTATTCGTGTCCTTAATTTCATCTGTTATTTCTGTTTGATTAACAATAATATCTGGAACGACCATTGTTTTAACCGGTAATGGTCGTTTTGCAATTTCATCTTCGATAATAACTTCTTCTTTAACAGGTGTAACAACCTTTTCAAATATTTTTTTACTATTCAAATAATCTTCTAATTTTTTATAAGTATATTCCATACCAAAACTCTTTATCTCTAGTGTTTGTGCATTAACTAAAATAGTTAATGGTTTAGAAAAACTAGTGTCTCCGGTTGATATAATACTATTAAGATAAAAATAATGTGTTTTGTCATTAATATCGAAAGTAACTAATTTAGATTCTGTAATAATAAATTTATCCCAAGCCATATTAGGGAAGTGTGCAACAATAGGTTGTTCAACAGCTTCTGGACCAACTAAGTTATAATCAGTTTTTGAAAAATCAACTTCGAATACTCTAATATCATTTGTATATCCAGAACTATCAAATAATAATGCTGTGCTAACACCTTTATTAGACCCTTTAGGCTCTAATATATATAGTTGGTAAATACCAGCTTTTTCTGGTCCTTCTGACGTTTCAAATGCATCATAGTAAAGATTGAAAGGTTGTTTATTCTTTTCTCCAGGTAATTTAGTAATCTTAGTTAAACCTTTCTTATCAATATAAAGGTTAGCAATTCCATTTCTATAAGACCAAGATTTAGCGTAAAATTCAGTAACTTCTTCAGGAACTAAGTTTTGATTCTTTAAAAAAGGATAATTTTTAATATTTTCAACAGATACAAATTCAATTTCAGAAGTTGAATTTTTTACAGTATTATTTTTATCCATAATATTATTATATTGCTCTTCTAAAAAAGAATAAATAAATCCTAATTCTCTTTCTACCATACCAATTTCTTTATATTTACCATTGTTTTCATGAATAATATAAACACCACCAAATTTAGGGATACCAAAAAAGCCTTCATAATCGATAACTGATACAATTCTAACTTGCTCATTTTCAGCTATTCTAAATGCTCTAATATTATCGTCTAATTCTGAATCAAATATATCGATAATAGGTCTTACTTTATTAATATTGTAAATAATATCATTAAACCAAGTTAATCTTTGTCCATATTTAAAATTACCATCAAAAGTAATAGGCTTTAAATTAACTTTCGTAGCACTCATTCCGTAAATACCAAGAACATCACTAATGATTTTATTATAATTTCCAATAGGTGTAATTTCGCCTAACCAAAGAAAATCGTCAGTAATATAATCATAAGATAATTCTACATGATTAATAGTCTTATCACTGTCTTTCATTTTGTCTCTTAGAATTGGTAAAACAGCTTCATTAGGCATTGTTCTAATATATTTAAACTCTGTTTTCGGTAAATCATTAATAGCTACTTTTTGAATACTATCATGTGCAGCAATATATCGTGCCACTTGAAAAGGACTTTTATCTGTTGAAAAGAATGTAAAAAATACAGTAACAACAGAAACTAATAAAGGAACAAAAGATACTAGAAAATACTTACTTTTTTTCATCTTACCAACGACTGTAAATGTTTTATAGAGTAACTTAAACCAAATAAAAGTAAAGATTATAAATGTAATAATTTCAAAAGCGTGTGTTCTAATCCATATATTCCCTGGAATAAATAATACTCTAATAAAGTAAAGAGTAAATAAAGCAGTTAATGTTAGAAAAATAAAAGTTTTTTTATTTCTAACAAAAAAGTCAATCACTTTGTTCTTTTTATTTCTAAAATAGCCTTTAATGTTTTCTACAAAATAGTACATTTTACCTTTGTTAATTTGTTCTTTGTTTTCCATGTTATTGTCCTTTGTTGTTTATAAAATAATCGAATTCTACTGATAAATCAGCGGCTTTCGATGTTAATCTGTTAATGTCTTGATTAAAAACTTCTTTAATTTGTTTTTTAATAAATTCAAATTGTTCATCATTTAAAGTGCCAGAATAAAAAGTAAATACCTCATCAATCTTTGATAATGCTAATTTAACAATATTAGTAGCTGAATGGGGAGTATCTATTTCTTTATTCATATCTTCAAGAGAATTAAAAGATATATATTTGTAACTTTTATTTGATATAACTAACGTATAATATTTCGTATATGTGTAATCTTTAAATAAAACTTCTTTATCCATAATTTAACCCTTTTTGTAATACTGCATTGTATTATAAAAGGGCTTAACAATAGCTTAATTTCAAGCTATTATTTTTTTAATAAATCATCAAAAGCAGAATTTTTAGATTTAATAGTATCTATTTTTTTATTTTTATCTTCTTCGATAAGTTCTTCTTTTGTTTTTTTATCCGAAAAAGTAAAAGTGTCAGAAACACTATCTTTTGCTTCTTTAATAGTATCTGTAAAATCTTCTTTTAATTGTGAAACATTCTTAGAAATATCATTTTTAGTGTCTTCTACGCTAAAATTTTCTTCTAAATCGTCCATTTTATCAAGACCTTTTTTACTCCAGAATAATAATTTTTTATATACAGGACCTAAAAGGATACCTAATACTAAGAAAAAAGTTTCAAAGAAATAAAGAACTACTTTCGTTTCTATTCCAACTTTGCCGAAAACGAATAAAAGAAAACTTAACGCACCAGAAATAACAGCACCATAAAATAATTTACTTCTAAGGCTGCGATTGTATAAAAATCCTTTATCCACTTTTTTATATTTTTCTGGATTGGTCGTTAATTTTTTAAAGGTATTGTAAATACCTATGCCATATTTTTTATCTAATACATATGAGGTTGCGCCTATTAAAAAATAAGCGAACAACCAAAAATAAGTTACAAATGCTATTTCACCCATGTCAAATCCTTATAATGATTTTTTAATTTCTTTTCTTTTTGGAACATAATGTTCAACTAAGTAATCTGTAATATAATCTTTCATAATATCTGCTTCAATAGCTTCATAATTTTTATAAAATTCTTCTTTATTAAAACCATAAACATATGTAAAATCATCTGGCACAAAAGTGCTTAATAAATGTGAAAATAATCTAAAATTAATTTCATTCTTAGGATTTTTAAGTCTCAATAATGAAATTTTAGTAGTTACATCTAATTCATCTGTATCAATTCTTGTATCATTTTCAATTGCTACATATATTTTCTCTAAACTTAAATATAAAGGATTTAATTTTTCATAATTATCAAAAATATATTTTTTCTTATTCATTTTATCAAATTCAGTGCAACCATTAGAAACCATATCTTTAATTAATAAATGCTCCATTTTAGCCTGAATAATTCTACTATTAAGTGTTATTTTTGTCTTAAAGTTACTTTGTAAAAATTTTAAAATAGAAGTTGCATCATAATTAATAATTATATAATTATCACTTGGTTCTAAATTATTATCTTTCGAAATAAGATATAACTTATTTTTAATTTGAAATTTATAAACACCATCGAGGTGTGAAGTATAAAAGTTAATAGTAGGAAACTCTAAATTATCAAATGTTACTTTATTTTTCTTAATGTTGCCAACTTCATGTGCTAATTCAATCATTTTATTAATAATTTCATCTTCATACCAAGCTTCTTCTGTATTAAAAATAGAATTCTCTAATTTTTCAAATTCTTCAATTTTAGTTAAGATTCTTTTACCACTTTCAATTTCGAAAGTTACCTTTTTAATATTAATAATATCATTAATACCTTGAACTTTTACTACATTATCTTGGATTTCGCCATAAATAACATCATTCGTTGTGAGATTTAAGATATCTTTATAATTATCATTAATAAATGATTCAATAAAATATCTTGAACTTGTAAAAAAACTATCAACTAATGGCAAGTTTTTTTGTTCCGGTGTAAGAATAATAATATGTTGATTTACTCCCCCCATATTTAAATATTCTTGATTTTGCAACTCTTCTGCAATTTCTAAACTAAATCCAGAAATATCAATATGAAATTCTTTTAATAAAGTGTATTTACCAATTAAGGCAGTTAAGGCAGTATTATATCTTTCTATTAAATAAGGTTCTTTGATTAATAATAAAGAGCCAGACATAATCTGTGAGTTAATGATTTTTTTCATTATCCTCTCCTTGAAATTTTCTTCATTGCGGCTTCTTGAATTTTAATGTTATTAACAGCTTTTTCTACACTACTATCAAATGATTTATTAGAATATCTTAATTCACTATCAGCATATCTATTAATTTCTTGTTGTAACATGGCTGGAGTAATTGGTGTCATTAATTCCTTAATCATGTCTGTTTTAACACTGTAATCTTTCCACATAAACAATTCAGGGTTTTCAAACCAATCGTCTGGCATATCGAAATCCATCATTCTTGTTTTAACAGCGTCTGTAATATTTTTAATAGCACGACCTGTAAATCGTGGGTCTAATTCTTGAATACGTTTCATATACATACCAAAATCTTTAATACTATTTAAATTACCAACTTCATTGAAAACAGCTTTTAATCTTTCTTCGTGTGGAATATTGAATTTTTCAAATCCAGTTTTAACGGCTTGTTTAATTTCTTGTGTTGCAAATAAATCATTTGTTCCAATATCAATAGTATGATTTTTACCAATTAGTAAAGCAAGAATATCAATATAATCTTCTTCTGTTTGTGGTCCATCAATTAAAAAACGCATTCCGGCTCTTTGTCTTAACGCGTCATCTACGTTTTCTGGATAATTTGAAAACTGTCCAAATGTACAATTACCACGAATAACTGTATTAGCACCAGAAAAAGCTTCCATTAAAACAGCGGTTACTTCTTGTTGTCCGGCAGAGCTTTGTGTATCCCCTCTTTTTCCAGCAACTTGGTCGATATCATCAATAGTTCCAAATCCAATAATATTAGGATTAACAATTCTATCAATAAAAGCTTTTGCATTTTGTCCAGATTTACCTTGATAACTATCAATTTGGTCAATACCAAAATTCTCATATAAGAAAGGATAGTTTGCGCTTTGTGCGTAATCATTAATAAGACCAGCCATCATTTGAATAAGAGTCGTTTTACCAGTTCCTGGGTTACCATCACCAAGAAAAGTAAAAGTAAAGCCACCCATTTCAGCAAAAGGATTCATTTTCTTTTTAAAATCATAAGCCATCATCATTTTAGCAAGTCTTGAAGCTTGGTGTTTTGCAACTGCGTTACCAATAACTTCCTCTGGTTTTTTAAATACCATATCAAGTGAAGCAGAACCTTTAATTTTTGCTGTTTCAAATCCTGAAATTTCAAATTCTTCACTCTCTAGCATATAATTATAGCTTTCATAAATTTCAGTATGCTTCAGGCTAGGAACTTTTAGTTTTAATTCAGTTATAACTTCTTCTGCTGTTTTAATGATTGTATCAACAAGTGAAGCGTCGTCCTTAGCACTATCTTTGATATTTTTATCAATTTCATAAAGGAAAGTATTAATTCCTTCGACTGTATTTTTAATAGACACCTGTGGTGTAGGGATATTAATATCAATAGCACTTGTTTGTTCATATTCAGATAATTTAAATACAATAAAGTTTGCTGCAACAAAAGTTGAAATTAAAACACTTGTATTTAACTTTTCATGAAATTCTGTTTTTTGTTCATTTGTTAATCTATTAGATTGATTTAAGTCTTTAAGTTGTTTGAGGCCACTTTGATTTTCATACATATCGTTAATTGTATAATAAAGTGCAATACTTTTTCTAATATTTCTTAATACAGAATTTTCAACATCATTTAATAATTGGTCTTTTTCATCTAAATGAATAAATGTTCCAAGCATATTAACTTCTTTAGTTGTTCCTGTTCCACCACCACTAGCATATTTACCAGCATAATACGTTTCACCAGTGTATCCGCCTTGTTTTCCAGTAGCGTTAATTGCTTCAACTTTAACTTTAAAGCCCGTTAAAGTTGTAAAGCCTTTTTCTTCATATTTTGTAATACTTTCTTCGTCTATTTTCATAAGGTTTTTTTGCATTATTGGTTCCTTTTATTTATTAAGCATATGATAGCGTTAATATGCTTAAAGATAGTTGAATTATTTCATTCCTTATTTTAAAATAAAAAGAAAATTAATTATATGTTTTCCTTTACTTTATTATTTATATTAGATATTATTCAACAAAGGATATATTAAATGTCAAAAATACAAGATAAGAGTATCAAACAAATAATAAAAGATTACTGGATTTATTACATATTAGCTATATTTATATATGGTAGTGCTGGGATATTAACGCATTATTTAAAAATAAATAATGAATTTTTAGGGATTATTATTCCAATAATAATGATTACACCATTATATATGTTATTAATCAACATATTATTTTATAACAAAAATAAAGATATAGATAAAAATGATAATAATTTATTATATAAAAATCAGTTAATATTAAAAGATTTGGGTTATGCCGGGAGAAAACTATCACTTTTCATTGAAAACAATAAAAATCCTAAAATAGTAATGTTATATGAAGAATTACATGATTATATATTCCAGTTAAATTATATGTCTATAACAGAAGAAACTGTTAAAATGACTGCTAATATAACAGAGTGTATATATGGAATATTAAGAAGTTATAATATAGATTATGAATTATTAGAAAAAGTATTAACAGAATGTAGAACGAGTATGCTACCTTGGCATCAAACAGACTCCTTGATGACCATTGAAGAAATAAAAAATCATTTTAAATAATATTTATTTAAAATAACGATTATGATTGAACAGATATATTATTTTCTTTATCAACAGTATAAATCTGTGAATTAGCTAATTCATCTTTTAAATCTTCATTTGCTACTGCTTTCTGATAGAGTTCATGCGGTAACATATAATTATTTGTAAAATCAGTAACACCTTTTTCTACACCTTTCATATCATAAGGATTAATTAAAAAAGATTCTCTTTTGACAGGTGTTCCAAAAAAACCTTTATCAATTTCTTTTTGTTTTTCAGAAAGAATGTGTTCAATAGTCCAGTTAAAAATATAACCTCTATTTTCTTCACAATCTGAAAGTATTTTTGTTAAAACATCATTGTGTTCTGTATAAGCATTAGAAAACACAGGTCCAATTTGAATACGCTTTAAACTTTTTGGGTGTAAAAAATCGAAGCTTTCATCAATACTTGTAGCAATAGAAATTGTTTTAAGTGTAGAAATTGATTCTGCCTTTAATAATTTAATAAGGTTATCTTTATTTTCAGGTGATTTCAAATATCCTTTTGTATCTTCAACTTCCATAAGATAAACATAAGGAAGATTAGTAACACCATCATAAGTAGCCCAATCAATAACATATCTATCAATACCATTATCTTGATTAACCAATTCAAAAGCACCAAAATTAAAAGTTCTAAAAAAGTTATTTTCTAAACTAGTATAATATTTTTGTTGGCTTAAAGAAAACTGGATATCGTTTGGTGCTGTTTTATATCTTAATATGTGTAAAACTAAATCTTCTTTAAGTTCTTGTTCGGTTGGAATTTCACTAAGAACTCTTTCACGAGTTAATAAATCGCCTTCCATTTCAATAATAAGCTTACTATTAGGAAAACCAGATTCCGTTGAATCAATAATCATTCTTGAAGGTAATTTATAATTAACAACATCACTAAATAAATATTTCATACTAAGTGAATTAAAAGAATTTTGTAGTAATTCTAAATATTTAATCATAATATAATATTCATAATTTTTATCTTCTACTTCTAATCTTGATATTTTTTTAAAGTTATTAATAATGTTTGAAAATTTCTTGAAATATCTACGAATATTATAGCTTTCTGATAAATGTGTAGTCGCAGTATTTAAGTCGATAAGTTGTTCCATTTGTATTTCCTTGATTTGTGTGTTGTGTAAAATTTTGTATTTTTAAGAATTCAACTACTCCCCGTAATATATAAATAGACACTCTCACATGTTTTTAATTTATATACCATCTGATACAATAGCTTCAACTATTGTAGAACACGTTTCGTAAAATAACTTTAATCATGACAGTGATTAAGCTTGTCTAAATTATTCTTGAAAATTAATTTCTAAATTCTTAAAAATACAAAATAAAACACCTAAGAGAATTCTTAGATATTAAATTTAAAACTAATTACAGTTCGTAATTAGCACCCTCATGTTTGTCGATAACAGTTTCAAATCTTCTTGAAAAAATATCGTTTGCCATACGACTTTTCTTATGAACTTCTGCAAGGCGAGCCATGTGTTGTTCTTGTGATTCTAACATTTCAATCATTTTGTTATTTGCAGCATGACCGATACCATTAACAATTTGAAAAGCTTTTTCGTCTGTATCAACAGCAAGTTCATTGATTTTGTGACCAATATTTTGTTGTTCAGCTGTCTTAATAGAATGACCTGTTGCTTGGTAATAAACCGTTCTTTTTTCAGTATCTGTTTTAAGTTTATTAATTAAAACATTTTGTGTAGAAATCTGCTTGTGAATACTTTCTACATAACCTTTACCGATTTCGATATATCTTTCATACTCTTGACTTTGCGAAAGAAGTGTTTGTTCTTCATTTTCAAGTTCTTGTCTTTTATTCTCATGAACTTGCATTTCTTTTTCAAGTTCTGTTCTTACAGTAGAATCAGTGCTTTCTTGAATTTGGTTATATAAATCTTCAAGTAAAGGATTTACCTGTGCTAGTTCTTCACGAACTTCGTCTAAACTTTTAGTAGTTCCAACTCTTTCTTGAAGTGTAGTATTAAGTGTAGTCTTAACATTTTCATATTCTTCTTTAAGAACAACAAGTTGGTCAATAAGAATTTTTTCAATAGCATTTGATTTAACGATAATATCATTAAGTTTTTCAGTAATAGAAGAATTTCTAATTCTATCAATACGAATACTATCACTATACTTAGAACTAAACACACCTGAAAATTTCTCCCAGCCAGTTTTTTCACGCATAACATTAAAGTCTGAGCCAATTTCAGAAGTAATATCGTCAAGTGCATTAATAAGTGTTGCAATATTTGCATCAAGTTCTGTTGCTTCAACTTGAACTGAATCTAAACTGCTTTTTGCAAAGTCTAAGTCAGCTAGTGCATCGCTACCGCTATTATCTAATTTTTGTTCAGCCTCTTGAATCTTAGAAAATACATTCTCTCTCGTTGCTTGGACTTGTTGAATTTTCTCGCTTGTGTTTTTTAATTGTTCTTCAAAACTAATTTGTGACATTTTTCTTCCTTTTGTTTTTTTGATTTACCGTAATTTAACATAAGATAGATTAAGAACAGCTTAAAAAGTAAGATTATCGTTGTTTTTTTACATAAATAAAGATTTTTTTATCAATATCAACATTATTTTCATTAAAAAGTTCTCTTGTTACAAAGGCATTCAATAAATTATTATCAGAAGGCACATGATATTGTCGTGTATGCGAACGTGTATTTTCTTCTAACCATTTATTATCACGAACAGAACCACTTAGCTCTGGAATTCCCTCAAAACTATAAATAATATCTTCTGGTGTAAATATTCTTGGACTATTATCGAATATAACAGTGTATTCCCCTTCTGGTAAAAAACAACTAGAATTTTGTAGTCCAATATTTTTATTTGCGATTTGAAAACCATTTTCTTCTATTTTATATTCTTTAAAATTAGCCCAGAAAAAGTTTTTTGTAGATACATTTATTGATAACATTATTAGTCCTTAATTTTTAATAGTATATTATAGCAGTCCTTTACTTTAAATACACTTAAATAAGCTTAATTGTGCTTTAATTTTATATTGGTTATAATAAAAGAAATATAAAAGGAAATAAAGATGATAAAAATGATTGTAGGCGTATCAGGTGGTACAGCATCTGGAAAAACAACATTTGCACATGCTGTAATGAATTCAGTAGCCGATACAGGTGTAGAAGTAGATATAATGTCTGTCGATATGTTTTATCCAGAATTAGCAGAAGAAGTAGATAAATTAAATCATAATTTTGATGTCCCAGAAGCACTAGATGTAAAATTATTTATTGAAAAGATACTTGAATTGAATTCGGTTGGTGAGTCTAAGATACCACACCACGATTTTGCTACTACTACTGTAACACACGACCATACACATATAGATAGACCAGATGTGTTGATTATAGAAGGTATGATGTTACATACACTTTTAAAGCGTGGTCCTGATTTATTATCAGAAGAAGAAATAAAATCACTTGGTTTGACAAAACAAGAATTAACAGTGATTTTAAAAAGAATATTGAAAAAATCATTAAATATATTCGTAGGTGTAGATGAAGACGCTATTTTATGTGCGCAAAAAAGATTAGAAAGAAGAAAAATTCGTGATGAAGAAGACCGTGGTGTTTCACCAGAAGACACTGAGGAAATGTGGAAACCTATTGTTCGTGAACATTTTAGACACGTAGAACCTCAAAAAGAAGTTTGTGATGAATTCGTATATGAAAATAATTTTGACAATATGATAGAAAAAATATCAAAAAAGATTGTATCAACTGTTAAAAAAAGAAGTGTTATAAAGAATACTTCAACAATAAAGGCGCCTAAGAAATAATTTTAAAGTTATTTTAATATTAGACTCGTTATTATCCTGATATACAGATAAAAAGGATAATAATGGTACAATTTAAACATATAAATAAAGACGAAATCATATTCGAAATGGAAAATCATATAAAGATTCCAAGAAAAGAAGAGATAGTCTTTTTACCTACTGCAGATATAGAAAATAAAAATCACCCAAAATATAAAGTAATAAACGTTCATTATTATTATAATTTTAAACGTATGAGCCGTTCTTATGAAGATAGTGTTATAGTTTATGTAGAATTGGAAGAATAATGAATTTATTAATGTTTCCTTTATTGTTCTTCACTCTTAATAACACTAATTTATCAGCAACAACCAGTGTTCAGATACTTAATAACGTAAAATGTCATATATCGGTTCAAGAAAATGGGGATTTTTTATATCAAGACCCTGAATATAAATGCCCTGAAAGAAATCAAATAAATAGATTATATAATACTACTTATAAACTAAAACTAGAAGATTTAAAAAGCAATGGTAAAACTAATTATGTAATGTTAAAAAATCTACAATCATTTCAATCATGGAAAACCATAAAACGTGTATATAATGAAAAACAAGGTCAAATAAAAGGAATGGCACAATTAAATGAATATGCTTATTTTTTCACTATTAAAGAAATAAAATCAGAATATTATAAATTAATACAAGACCAAAAAATTGAATTAAATGGTGTGTTATATTCATTTGTAACTTTATTTGAAAATTTCGCACCTGTATATAACGGTAATAAAAATAATCCTAATTATATTGTATTAAAGTTATTTGACGAAGTTGAATATCAAGAGAAAAAAGTAAGAATGGATGAATCTAAATTTCTATATAAAAGTAAAGAATATGGTAGTAAAGATTAATATATTTCTATTTTTAAGCATACTATAAGTAAAATAGTGATAAAATAGTGACATAAAAAAATAAAGGATTTACCAATGTCACACTTTTCAGTTGCAATTATTCATAAAAATACAGACGAAGATTTAGAAGAATATCTAGAGGATATTTTAGAACCATATAGCGAACATAAAATTGTTGAATATACTAAGTCAAGAGAAGAACATATAACTGAAATGCGTTCAAGCATAGCTGATTATAAAATCAGTCCTATGTATAAAGAATATTTAGAAGACCCTATTGCATATAAAAAGAAAAGTGCGAATGAAGGGCATTGGAATTACATTTCAATAGATTTTCCAAAACGTTTAACTTGGACAGATGAAGAATGTTATCAAGAAGCTATTATATATTATAAAGATGAAGAAGATGAAGAATCAAAAAATGCTATTAATGAAGATGGTTCAACGAATGAAACTTATAACCCTTTATCAAAATGGGATTGGTGGACTATTGGTGGTCGTTGGGATAATATGCTTCTTTTAAAAAGTTCTGGTAAAAAAACAAATTCTGCTCAAGTTAAAGATATTGATTTTGAAAAAATGAAAGAGAATGTAATAAAAGCAAGAACAGAAACTTGGAATGAATTTCAAGATAAAATTAAAGCAGAACCAGAAACAGAACAAAGCTTACGATTTATGTGGGGAATTGAAACAGGTGAAACACTTGAAAGTTTTACACAAGAAGATATTGGTTTTTCTACTTATGCTGTACTAAAAGATGGTGAATGGTTGGCAAAAGGTGAAATGGGAATGTGGGGAATTGATTCTAATGTAGATAAAGAATGGGTTAATAAAAAGGTGTCTATCTTTGATAATCTAAATCCAGAAGATGTTATTACAGTTGTTGATTGTCATATCTAATTTAAATTTAAAATAAGGCATTTTGCCTTATAAGGAAAATAAAATGAATAAAGAAAAAATAGAACTGGCTCCAGGAAAATATTATCATGTTGATTATGGTTCTGGTCACGAAAATAATTATACTATTGCACAATTTAGAAAAGAAGATGCTACACATTTTTATTGGGATAATGGACGTTTAAAAAAATGGAAAGATTTTCCTGAAAAACTAGACAATAGTGGATATACTGTTAAAACATGTAGAAATATTCGTTTAGCAACAGAAGACGAAATAGAAAGACTACAACTACTTCAAAAACAATAATTTTAATAATCCTTTAAGCTATGTAATGCTATAATATATTTACAAAATAATAAAGGACTTAAAATGGCTTCATGCGAACCTCAAGGTTACAAACTAGAAATCAAATCAGTAAAAAGAGCTGCTAATATTGCAATTAAAACAGTAAATGTTAGAAGAAAAAATATCTACCATAATACAATAGTAGAAAATCAATCTTTATTTTTTGGGTTAATTACTCTTAAACCAGAAACAGCTATCAAGCGAATTAAATTCAAAACTAAACTATATAAATCATTAACAGACGACGTTTATCAACCAATGTGGGAAAGTTATGGACAAGGGACACTTTGGTGGGCAGAACATGCTTTATCTTCTGTCACACATGTAAGAGATAGTGATTATGTTTGGGTAAGTGGTTCTGAATCGGCAGACGTCTCAGAATGGCTTAGTGCGGCTTAATCTTAAAGTTCTTAAAATATTAATATCTTAAGAACTTTAAACAACTTCGTTTTCAATTTTATCTTCTAATTCTTCTAACGTAAATTCTTTTAAATATGACGAACAAAAACTATCATAATGCATTGCATCTGCTAAATATAAAGTAACCTTTTCAGGTTTAAAATAATTATCTATTTTTGCTAATAACCCATATGTAATTTTTGAACCATCAAACGGATGAATAATAGGTTCTTCAAAGAAAATTTTATCATTTAATTTAAATTTCTCGCCATTAAGTATAATTGATTTAAAATACTTTTCAAACATTTTAGTTCCTTTTTTTAACTATTTTGAAATAGAATTAAGAGTTAGTAAATGTGATTTACAATCTTTAACCCATATATTATTCATATCTGTTTTATTCAATGTTCTAGGACATTCTTCTAGTCCTTGTTTCGCTAATTGAATATTTGTTTGGTTTTCACTTGGGTTTTCATCTACTGTATTTGCAGTGAGATAAAAATAACCTAAAAAAGCCGTAGCAACGGCGATGGCAACAATACCATCCCCAATTTGTGTTCCATTACATTCATTTTCTTTTGCCATAATAAGTTCCTTTTATGCTATTACTTCAGTAATTTCTTTTTCTAAGATAAGACCTGGTTCTTCATAGTGTAAATCAAATTGAATACGCATATCCATAATATGATTATCAATTTCTTTATCCACATTATCAGGATGACATTGAAACGTTTTATAGCTAGTAGTATCTTTTGGAACACAATCGAAAACGTGTTTAATAGATACTTCTACAAATTCTGTTCTATCTTCTTCTATAGAAAGTAATTCACCTAAATTAATATGTTCAGTTGCACCACCAATACCATTAGATTGACATATAGTAATCGCATTGAAATCGATATCAAGTGCTTCTGTCGTTAATTTATTTGTAATTTCAGGAAACATAGTATTCGTATTTTCAATATCTTCTGGTCTAATAACTACACTAGGGTAAATATATTTATTTGTTAAAATATAATATTTATTGTCATCTGTTAATGGATATTTATCTTCTAAACTTTCAAGTAATTCATATTTATTCATCATTCTGTAAATCCTTTTAAAATACTAATTTAATTTGGTTAATAATTATTTCTAATTCTTGTATATCTTTTGCTTCGATAACAATAGTTCTAAAAGTAAAATCTCTAAATCTACGCTTTTGTGCAGATTTTAAATCAGAATATTTAGGTGCAACAATATCATTATTACCAATAATATTTTCAGCACAAATTTTATCATTTAAAAAATCTTTTAAAGTGTTAATAGCCATACCACCGTCCAGTAAGAATAATTTACCTTCTACTTCTGCAACAAATACATTTCTAATAAGGCAGTTATTGCGGTCAAGGATATTATCTAAAATTGCTTGTTTTTGATTGTAATCATTATCATTATGATAACTCTCTCGTGTAGCAGACATTTGTCCAAGGTAAGGTGAATTTTTAATATTAGGAATACGTAAATCTTCTAATATTTGGATTGATAGTTCTTTTGTGTCATAAATAAGTTTCATTTTTAAAGCCTTTTATTTTTTATAACCATATTATACCAGCACACTGCTTAGAGGTTGCTTAAAATATAGTTATATTAGCTTTATGGTGTTATTTGAATTATCTTAATCGTCATAATCCTCGTCATCTTCTTCTTCGCTTTCGAATTCATAAAAAGTAGGATTCTCATACCAATTTGTAATTATTCCATTTTCATCAATTTGAAAATCAATATAATCTCCGTATTTACCTGGAATAGTATGTGAATCTGGAACATAATCATTTTTAATTGTAGAAATAATATTTTTATCTTCTGTTAAAAGCGCATAAACGCCTGTATCAACTACTTTCATATACAAATCAAGTTTTTCAGTACCAGATATCCAATCTAAAATTTGACCATTAGAAACATCAATAGTGACATCCCATATATCATTTTTTCTAAATGGATAATCATTTGGCATATCATCTTCTTCATACCTAACAGGAACTGAAACATTTATATATTTTACATCTTCGAAAGTATACATTTTTTTAAACCTTTGTTTTATTTTCAATATTATAAGCTCTTAATTCTTAAAGTTTTATTAATAATTAAGCTACTTTAACTTTTTTTGGCTCAGTAATAGATTGCATTACAAATGCACCTAAATCTTTTTTAGCAATTGCAAAAGTAATACCAGAAGAAGAAATAAATCTTACTTGTGGTGTTTCACGATGTGTTAAATATAAATCAGTAATACTAATAGCTTTATAAGCATATTTACTCTTTTTAGTATCAAAATAAATTCCACGTTCAACTTCGTCTGGTCTTAAATAATTAGCTTCAAATAATTTAACTCTACCAATTCTTAATTCACTAGGATAAATACTATATACTTCTGCTAAAATTTCTATTGGTTGTGTTCTTAAACCTAAATTATTCCAAGCATAATCTAATGCATCATTAACTTTTTCAACACCATTTGGTCCCATATCCATAAGTGGAATAAGTAAATAAGATAAACCATTAGTATCTCTATAAATATCACTATGCGTTTCACCATTAGCTTCCCAAGTGAATTGTAAGAATTTTGGTTTATCTACATTTCCAAAAATTAACCACATATTTTGAATTCCCCAAGATTCAACAAGTTTAACACCACCATTAAGTTCATCTTGTTTTGTTTTTAGAGCAATTTCTCTTGCTTTACGATAAGCAATATATTCTTCATCTTGTTTTTGTTTCATGCTTACAAACTTTTTAAGACCATAAATGTCCTCGATTTGCGTTTCAGTAAAATAATCATCAGCATTTCCAGGCATATTATTAATAGTAAGATTGTTATTTATAACAGCTTCTTTAATAACTGCAACAAACATTGCAATATCTTCATCTGAAGTAGAAGATAATTTAAATTGTCCTTCTCCTAATTTTAAAAAATCAGGACACCCACTACCAGTTTCTTTTACTTTTTTATTTTCAATATCTATGTCTTCTTGTGACCATAAAGATATAGTGTATCCTTCACTGTCTTTGTATTTAGATAATGTTTTTTCTGTGTCAGTGATTTTCATAATATCTGTTTGTGTAAAGTTAATGTAAGTTCCCATAGTAAATGCCTTTTTTATTTAATCTTTTTTTGTATCTATATTATATCTATATAATGCTTAAATAAACATTAAACACTGCGAATATTATCAACTACTTTATGAATTATTTCGTTCAAAGATAAATCTTTAAAATCATCATTTTTAATTAATGGAACCATTTGAACATGACTACTATTTTCTTCATAATTTCCAATTCGTTTAATAAGCTTACGATTTTTACCAATATAAATATTGGCACTATAATAAGGTGTCGTATCTAGATTTAGATGTGATAATTCAGCAGTTATTTCGCCAAAAACAAAATTAGTAGATTTCCAATCACCAAAATATTTTGTAGAAACTTCTACTCCATTAATAATTCCATTTTCACATTTAAATCTTTGCATAATATATAACCTTTATCTTTTTATTAATATATTATAGCAGTATATAGCTTTATCTATGCTGAAATATTAATAAGATTAAGGGTTTTTAAAAAGATAGTGAATACTAAAATAACCTATGGCTGTGAAACTAATGCTTCCAAATACATTTAGGAACATATTTAAAAATCCATAAAATAAAGAACCACCTTGTAGCAATAAAAAACTTTCTATTGCAAATGTGGAGTATGTTGTTAGAGCACCAAGAATACCGGTTGTTAAGAAGGATTTTGTATGTATTGAAATATTTGAAGAATAAAAGAAGTAAGCTACTAATGCACCCATTAATAAGCTTCCTAATAGATTAACGCCTAATGTTCCAAATGGTAATGTATGTGTAATTTTTGAATTAACAAAGCCATTTAAATAAACTCTTAATATAGCACCAATAAATCCACCAGTGCCTATTGCTAATATAGTTTGATAGCTCATAATTTTATATATTATCTTACAATATCATTATTTTGTTCATTCATAAAATCAAGCAATTCTTTCATAGAAGTAACTTCTGATTTTTTAAAAGCTTTACAGCATTTATGCTCAGCTATAAATACAGGATTTGAACATCCATTCCAGTTTCCTATCGCATCTTTGTATATAAATAAATATTCTTCCATTGTATGACCTTTTTTGTAATAAAAAATTATATTATAACAATGCTTATATTTCCCTTAAAAAAAGACAATAATAACGCTAAAAAACTTATATTTTAGCTATAATATTTTTATAATATAAAGAAAAGTAGAGGGATAATGAATAATAAAAACTATAAAATGACCGGTTCGTTAATATTATTTGGATTATTATTAACTGGTTGTAATAACGGTAGTAATGACAAAGTTATAGATGATAGGGACAAAAAATATACAAATTTAGATAATGACAAAGATGGAAAAGATAATACTTCTAGTAGTTTTACTGTTACTGGATACATAAAAGATGAAAACTTTGTGGCAAGCACTGTATGTTTAGATATTAATAGAAATGATATTTGTGATATTAATACAGAGCCAATCACAACAATATCAGCTGATAAAAAATTTACATTGTTAATAGAAGGGAATAATCAAAAAGATAATGAAGCTTATCATAAAGCTAATAAATTATATGACGGATACAAGATTATATCTTATGGTGGAAACGAAGAAGGGACTACTAATAAAAATACATTTGTATATAAGACTTTTTATATAAAGGATAAGCCAGTTATTTTTGGTAAATTAGATACTTATGCTACTGATATATTAGAAGTAAATAAAAATAATATTTTATTAAAAAACCAATTAAATTATTTAGGTCTTAATTATAATTTATATGATACAAAATATTCAGTAGATAATATTAAAGGTAAAATAGCAATTTTCTTATTAGGTTCTAGCGTAACAGAAATAGATGATTTAGGTAAAAATAGTTTAATAACTACCGGTTATAAAAATATTATTAAACTAGAATATTCTATAAAAATATTAAAATCTATTTTAGCAGTAGCAAATAAAACTATTACCGAAAGTCTAATTTATAAAATAATAGGGTATAAACTAAACACTGCATATTTTACTAATATAGAAAACATGATGGGTTCTATTATGACAGACTTAAAAGTAGATAAGTCATTAATGGATGTTTATTTACTAAATATTAATAAAATATTCAATAATAGTGTCTCTAGGATAGATATAGAAAATAAAAGTTTCTTATTTAATAGGGAGTTTTTATATAAATTATTAAATTATGAAGTAATTACTACTAACACTGAATTTAATGTTATTACAGCAACAGAAGTTGGATTAATGGCGGAATTAATATTAATAGATATAGATTATAAGAATACTAATTATTATGATATTTTAGAAAAAATGAAAACTATTTTTGATTTTAATAATATAACTTCAAATAGTTCTTATATAAATATCATAACTGTATTAAAAAAATACACCGAGACAAAAGATATAGGAACTTACTATGAAACTTTTTTAAATGGGACAATATATAGTGAAAATAATTTAAATATACCTTTTCCAAGTATTCAATCAACTACTTCGGACACATTAGAAATAGAATTAACCACTGTATATGAAACAGAAGATGTCGCTTTCACTGATTTAAATGGAACGATTAATTCAAATGTAATAGAAGTAAGAATTCAAGTAATTAACTCAACCAACCAAATTATGGAAGATAAATATGCTACTATATTGAATAATACTTGGAGTATCAATGGATTTCTTGAGCCAACTCCTGATGATTATACTATTAAAATAATATCAAAAGATAAGTATGGTGCAACAAAAGAAATAATATCAGATACTATAACAATACTATCTATGATATTAAAAATAACTTCTAATATTAATACAGAAGTAGAAGCATTGGAACAAATAAGTGGAACTCTAACTTCTAATGTTATATCAATTGAAGCAAAAGTGTTAAGACCTGATTCAAGTGTGGTAGAGACAATAAATGTTCCATTAGTAAATAACACTTGGACAATAGCAACTTATGCCGCTGTAACAGATGGACAATACACAGTAGAAATAACAGCAAGTAATTCAGCAAGTGAAACATATGTGATAGAAACACCTACAATAAACGTAGAATCCGTAAAACCAATAACATTATCATTAGATAATGGTTATGTGACTAGTGGTGCCTTATTGCCTACGATTACAGGTGTAATGAGCTCAAATGTAAAAACTATTGAAATAGAGGTGTTAGATTCTAATTCTAATATAGTTGAAACTAAATTAGCAATTCCGAGTGCTTTAACTTGGTCAGCAACAAATTTTAAAAGTGTTGTAGCTGGTAATTACACTTTTAATATAGTGGCGACAGATAAATATGGAAATCAAGGAACGGTACAATCCACAATATTGGCTGTCACACCAATTTCTGTATCATTAGATACTTATAATACAAAAATAAATTTTATTAATACTATATCTGGAACAAATACAGCAGATACGGCGCTTGTAAAAATAGATATTAAGAATTCAACAGGTACTATAATAAATACAAAAAATATTCCTTCTACAAATGGTTCTACAAATTGGACTACAAATATAACAGACGTATTAGCACCTGGTGATTATACTCTTGAAGTAACTGCAACAAACTCCGAGAATACAAAAACAACAACAGTCGTTAGTAATACATTGACTGTAACTACTTTCCCGATATGCGATACACAAGCTATTGGTTCAATATATAATTATCAAGGAATAGATTATACAGTTGTGGATAATGGCTCCATATCGCAATTAATAACAGACATTAAAAACGGTACAAAAACTAATAGTGATATGACGACTATTTGTACTACACAAGTTACAGATATGTCTGATTTATTTTTAAACATGACGACATTTAATTTATCATTATCTAATTTTGATACACAAAATGTAACTAATATGTCCGGTATGTTCAGAAATGCTAGTTTGTTCAACCAATCATTATCTAATTTTGTAACAGAACAAGTAGATAATATGTCTAGAATGTTTGAAGACGCAATCGCCTTTAATCAGCCATTAACCAGTTTTGATACTTTTAATGTGCAATATATGCATGATATGTTTAAAAATGCTTCTTCATTTGATAATGATATATCTTCATTTGTGACAAAAAATGTATCAAACATGTCAGGTATGTTTAATGGTGCTACTGTTTTTAATCAACCATTAACTAATTTTTATACTGTAAATGTATTAGATATGTCTTTTATGTTTGCAGAAACTAATCTATTTAATCAATCATTATCTAATTTTGGAACTCCACAAGTAACTTTAATGAATAGTATGTTTCAAAATGCATTATTATTCAATCAATCATTATCTAGTTTTAATACGAATTCTGTTGAAAACATGAGTGATATGTTTAGTGGTGCAGCAGCTTTTGATAATGATATATCTTCTTTTAATACTATAAAAGTAAAGAATATGTCTAGTATGTTCGCTGATGCAATAATCTTTAATCAACCTTTCCCAAATACATTCACAACTGCAGTTGTAACAGATATGTCAGGTATGTTTTCTGGAACTACCTTATTTAATCAATCACTTATTTCTTTTGATACAACATCTGTTTTGATTATGGGTGGAATGTTTTATGAAGCAAGTGCTTTTAATCAATCATTAACTCATTTTATAACAACTAATACAACTAATATGTCTTATATGTTTTATTCTGCAACTTCTTTTGTTCAGGATATTAGCACTTGGACAGTCCCGTTAATAACAACAGAACCAAATAATTTCAGCACCTTAACAAGCGCTACTTGG
>Ga0256824_10000127_pt1 | contig 25838 bp, 20 predicted proteins | sample CV67metaG_FD_191570 | JGI IMG/M metagenome (GOLD analysis project Ga0256824, IMG submission 191570) | Hydrothermal vent microbial communities from East Pacific Rise, Pacific Ocean - CV67 | ecosystem: Environmental > Aquatic > Marine > Hydrothermal vents | place: Pacific Ocean: East Pacific Rise...
AGGTCTTAAAATTATCATTATCCTTCCTGAAGGTGACGAGAAGTATGTTGACCTTATTGAAAATGGGAAAATAAAAGTCCCAGAAAAAATGACGATCAGAGAAACAATTGATTTCATTGATGATATTAATAGTAAGTTTATTGAGGTGTTTGATGTTAATTTCGGGAATGTCTATGTTACATTTAAACATAAAGATAGACGACTAGAAACTAAAAAAGAAAAGGTGCAAAGATATGCACAAGAAGATAAATCTTATGTTCTTAAATACAAAGATATTTCTCGTCAACTTATTGACATGGATCGTCTTAAAAAATATATGTAGTAGGTTTTTCCTACTTCATATCATCACTATTTTAGTTTATTCATTTTTTCATAATATAAATTATTAAATCTTTCTTTTAAACTTTCTTCTGTCCAATAATTACTATTTAGCTCTACCCATAAGTCATTCATTGACGAATAATCATATATTTCACCTTTTTCAATAATTTGAATTGCAAAATCAAGTATTCTAAAAGCATGGAAATATTTATTAATTCCAAGTTTATAATTTTTACTTAAATTAAATATAGCTTTATTCATAGTTTCTTCAGTATTTTTTAGAACTTCTTTCTTTAATAAATCAGTATCTAAAGAAAAATCAAATTCATATAACTTATGATAATAGTATATTTCTAAAGCTATCATTTTATGATTATTTAGCATTTTTTGATATTGTTCTCTTGTATATAAATGGATATTTAATATTTTATGCTTTATCTCTTGATTATTAATATTTCTATTAATTATCAAATAGTCATAATCTGAGTAGTCAGTATTTGTTTTATAGACTCTTGAACCAAACAAGAATATTCCATAAATATCATTTTTTTCTATATTATATTTTTGTTTTATTTTATCTTCTATTCTCTGAAATTCCATTATATATCCTTTATTTAAATAAACTTTAAGAGTATATCAGATATAATGTTAAAAACAACTTAAAAGAGGTTTGAAAATGATTATAGACTATATAAGTGATTTACATGAAGATTATCAAGGGATTAAATTAGATAAACATGGAATTCAAAAATTTATTGGTAAATTTAATCCAAAAGGAGAAATATTACTTATTGCTGGTGACATTAGTGAAGATAATAAAAGATTAGTTGAATTTTTAAGATTAACTTTAAAATTATTTGATTATAAAAAGATATTTTTTGTTTTAGGTAATCATGAACTGTATGGTATGAAATACCCTTCATATAATGATAAAGTTAAAGAATTAAAGATAATATTAAAGGAACATTCTGATATTATTTTATTAGATGGAGATATCGTTGAATATAATGGTGTTAGGATTGGTGGAGCGATGATGTGGTATGATGGTAGTTATTCTAAATATTTTGATAAAAAGCATGATTTACAATCATTATGGGAAACTGATATGCCTGACTCATCAAGGATAAATGGGTTAGATTATTACAAAGATGTATTCTTTTATGAAAGAAAGAAATTAAATAAGATTTATAAAGATGTTGATATTCTTATAACTCACATATCTCCATTATGTCATCCTGACTTTATTCATAAACATTTTAAAAAATCATGGACAAGTTCTTTCTTTTGTTTTGAGGGTGAAGAATATATTAATGGAACTTCTGCTACTCATTGGATATTTGGTCATGTTCACGATCCATTAGAAATTAAATTTAAAGGTATATCCTTTCATTGTAATCCTTCTGGTTATATTAGAGAGGCTCAAAGAGTATTAATGAAGCAAATCATTATTTAGCTCTTTACATTTAATAAATATTTAGGTAGAATCTATTTATAAAATAAAGGAGTTAGCAATGTATATGCCAACAGTAATTGAATATGAAGGAAGAACAGAAAAACATTATGATATTTTATCAAGATTATTAAAAGATAGAATTATTATGATATCAGGTGAGATTAATGATGATATGGCAACGAGTATTGTTGCTCAACTATTGTTTTTAGATAGTGTTGATGATGAAGATATTAAAATGTATATCAATAGTCCAGGTGGAATAATTACTGCTGGGATGGCTATTTATGATACAATGAATTTTATAAATTCTGACATCAAAACTATTTGTATCGGTCAAGCAGCTTCTATGGGCTCTTTTTTATTAGCTGCTGGAACTAAGGGAAAAAGATTTTCTTTACCTCATTCTAACATTATGATTCATCAACCTTTAGGTGGAGCACAAGGACAAGCTACTGATATTAAAATTCAAGCTGATGAGATGGCAAGAGTTAAAAATGAGTTAAATGGTCTATTATCTAAACATACAGGGAATGACATTAAAGTCATTGAAAAAGACACAGATAGAGATAATTTTATGACTCCTCAAGAAGCTGTAGAATATGGATTGATTGACAAAATCATTACTAAAAAGTAAAAAAGGTATTCAAAACATATCCTTTTTTTTCTAAAAAAATGGTATGATAAATAAAAATGAGGATATTATAATGATTAAAAAAATTATATTAAGCACTTTATTATTAAGTTCTTTTTTATTTTCAGAGAATGAACCAAACAATAGGTGTTCATCTGCTGAAACTATTCAAGCACTTGATGGGTTATCAACAAATGGAGAGGTAACTGAGAGAGGCTGGGTACATGAAAGAAAAGATCAATTGGATATATATAAATTTACAGTTCAACAAAATGGGAAAATAAATATTATAATAAGAGGTAATAAAACTAATTATTCTTTTTTCGTTGGAAGTGACTGTGCTCACTTAGGAGATAGATATTCAAACACAAGAAATAAAGCAAACAAAACTGTTCCAGAATTCAATGTATTAGCTGGAGAAACTGTTTATTTAACTATTCAAAGAAGATATAAATCATGGATGAAATATTCAATGGATGTTGTTTATGTTGCTGATGATATTATCATCCCACCAGATCCTGTAGGTGGAGACTTTACTTTAAAATATTATAAAAATTTAAAAGGGAATATTAGAGTTATTGGGAATACTATGCTTTATGGGAATAAAAATACATATAATTCACATATTAAATTAACTTATGTCGATATGGATAAAAGAAGAGATACATTTAATTCATCTCAAGCTGAGATAGAAAAAAATGAGCATGGTATAAATCTTAATAGAGGAAATATTATTTGGGCAGGAATGTTTTGGCAAGGATATTTACATAATGATGATGAAGATCCTGGAATTGATAGCCATTATAATTTTTCAAATACTCAATCTGTAGCTAAAAATCAAATTAAAAGTGTAATCAATAATCATAAATTAACTTTAAGATTATCTGATGGAGCTGTTCATGCGTTCTCTCCTGATGAAGTAGATTTAGAAATTCAATATGAAAAATCTGACTATATTTCATACAGATATTCCGCATTTACTAACATTACAGACTTCCTAAAAGGTAAAAAACCTAATATGAAATATACTGTTTCTAATTTACCTGTAAGAGAAGGAAAAACTCAGGATGGTGATTATAGTGATGGATTGGGGAATTTTGGTGCTTGGTCATTGGTTGTTGTTTATGAAAATCAAAGTGAAGAAAATGAAAAAACTAGAAATGTTAGTGTATTTAAAGGTTATGAAACATTAAGTAAAGATGATAATCCAGAAACAACAATTCTTTTATCAGGATTTAAAACACCAGCCACTGCTCCACAAGGAGTTGACTCAACAATATCTATTTTTGCTGGAGAAGGAGATAAACTGATCCTTGGAGATTATGCTACATTAGTAAATCAGGAGAACTATTCTTATGATTTACCTAATGCGACTGGAACAGATAGTTATTTCGCTTCATCTATAGAGGGTGTTCCAAAAAGAACTCCAAAATTATCTAATAATAATGGTATAGATATTCATACTACACAAGTTGGAACAATTGATGGAAATGATAGACCAATTAAAATAGATCAAACTAGAGCATATTTAAAACTAGGAACTACTGGTGATACATATATGCCAAGTATGGTTGCATTTGCTACTGAATTATATACACCTAAACTATGTTATGATTATGATGCTAGACTTGGTGAGAATATTAAATTAAATTCAACTGACAGAGAGATAGATACTTCGGACTATGGTAAAGACTTATCTTTAAAAGTATTAATTAGAAGTCAAGTTAGTGATTTTGATTTAACTAATGTTAAAATGAAAGTTAATTTTATAGCTGATAATTCAAGTGATGAATTGTCTTATATTAAAAAATCATCATTTGTTTCTCCTCCATTTATAAATGCTTATATTAAAGTTCCAGACCAAACACCTCTTGGAACGATAGCGATAGGGACATTAAATTCTGATAAGAAATCTGGGATAATTCAAGCTTTAGAAAGCACATATGCTAAACAAAAATTTAAATTTAAAAAGGGTCATTTTAAAGGACATTTTGATATCACTGTTTCAGCTGATATTAAGTTTGATGAAATTACTGAGTTAGTTCATTATGATTTATCTACTTCTGGTGGGTCTATTCCTAGATGTGATACAGATGCTATATATAATCCAATATGGGGAGAATATAATATTGAAAGAGTAGATAGTAAACCATCTCAACGAGATGAAATTAGATATCCTTTATATACACAAGTTGCGGGTAAAAATTTTCAAGTTGCTGTAAGAAGATATGCATTAAATACTAATACAGATGCATATGATGATCCACTTCCTGTCGTTAATACTGTTGACTTAGAAGTTATTGATGCGAGTTTATTTAATAACAACTCTTTGGCAGGTTATGATTCTTCTTGTGAAGATCCTGATAAGATTGGAGACAGTGCATTTATTCATTTTGATAATTCTTATGAATCAATTGTTAATGTCCCTGCAGATATTCCAAATTTTAATAATGATATTGCTCTTAAGAATGTTGCTTTTAGAGTTTGGTATTTTGGTGTATTTGATATACATAATCAATTTACAATGATTAATCATTCATGTAATTTAAATAATAAATGTTTTAATAAATTTTATAAAGATGAATTGAAGGTTCATGATACAACTAAGACTTGTCTTTCAGCTTGTTCTGCTAACTCCCCTCAAAAGACTTGTTATAAATGTTTAAAAATAAATTTTGCAAGACCTGTTTGTTCAAGAGATAATTTTGCAATCAAGCCAGATTCTTTTAATGTAAAAATTAATGATAATAATGAAGGAGATGATGTAAAGGGAAATGAATTAATTAAAAGTAAAGATAAAGGGGAAAAAGTCAATCTTGTTTCAGAATATAATTATGATATTGATATTGAAGCACTACTATATAATAGTGAAATAATATCAAAAGGATATTATAAAAATAATTATAGAAAAGAAACTTTATCTAATATTGATGCTGAGAAGGAATATATTCTTTTATCCTCAAACAATTCAAATATGTGTTATGATAAGAATCATTATTCGTATAACTATATTTTTGTTGATAGTAAAATATATGATAATTCTAAATTTACTCATAAAAATGTTGGAGAATTTAAATTCTTCTTAAATGACAATACATGGACTGAAGTAGATCAAGCTAACTATATTAATAAGAACTCATTTAATGGGATTAAAACTAATGACTGTATCCTTTCTGATGGACATTCAAATCAAGTTGGTAAAATTGGTTGTGAAGTTAAATCTAACATTAGTGATAATATTAATAAAAATAAATTAAATATTGCTTTTAAGCCATATTCATATTCTTTTTCTGAAGTGAGTCTTCAATCTGTTCCTGGAGATAAAGATATATTATTTATGAATGATTTTAGTGCGGGTTATTTTGATATCAACTCAATGACAATGGGTTTAAAAGCTTATGGATTATTATCAGCTATTGGTAAGAGTGGAACAATATTAACTAATTTTACTAATTCTTGTGTAGCTGAAGATATTACTATAAGTATAGATAGAAAAACTGCTCCTATTGCTGAAAAAGATTTATTTTCTACTAAAAATGGGATTTCAGTAAAAGATATCTTTATTCAACAATATTTATCTATGATTAATTCTTCTGACCAATTATCTGAAGGTATAGATAGTGATGTTCTATTAAGAAAAACTGAATTTACAGACATTACTCCTGGTAAAGGAGACTTATCATTATATTTAACATTTAAGAAACCTTTAAATAGATTAGTATTACCAATTAAGTTTACATTAGAATCTTTAATTGCTCAATCTGATTCAGATATTACATCTATAAATAAAGATACTAATTATAAACCTGTTGGACAGGGTGACTACAACAAAACAGTAGATTATTTCTTTGGGAAAATTACTCCTCAAAGATTGTTATATGGACCTACAAAAGAAGGGAAACAGATAACTCCTTTATATGTAGATATATATTGTGAAGACAGTCTTATTTATAATTGTGCTGACTTTGGATTATTAAATACAACAAAAGGATTAGATGAAAATACATTATCTTGGTATACTGCTGAAATATTTAGTCGTGATGAATTAGGAAAGACTGATTTAAGTGTTAAAACTATTTTAGGTAATGATGCCAAACCAATTGTAAGAAATGCAGATAATAATTCTGATAAAAACATTAACTTTAATGATAATCCAGCATCACAAAAAGATGTTTATGTTCAATTAACAACAGATGATAGACCATCTGTTGTAGAAGTTGAGATAATAGGTGAGCCATGGTTATTATATGATGAGAATGACATTAATGGTCATCCTAAGTATAGAATTAAATTTATTGGTGATTCAGCATGGTCTGGAATAGGTAATACTGGAGAAGTTATTAATTCAAAAGCGGTAAGCACACCAACAAGGAGAATACTTTGGTAACAAAAAAAATGAGGAAAGGCGGAACAATGATAGAACTTATTTTTGCTATTGTTATTATGGGAGTTGCTTTTACAGCCGCTCCATTATTAATTACTCAAGTAAAGAAAGTTTCAATATTTTCAATAAAGCAAGAAGGGATAAACTTAGTTGCTACTCATGTTAATCTAATTATGAGTCATAACTGGGATGATAAAAACACGAGGGCTTTAAGTTTAAATAATGTTTTAAATACAGTTTCTGGAGCAGACTCTTTAAAATTCAATGCTTTAACTGGATATAGAGGTGAAAGAACTGGATTTAAAAATACAAGATTATTTTCATTAACAAAAGTTTTTAAACCATCTACTAAAATGGAAGTTGAATATGATAAAAACACTACAAACTTTATTGATGATATAGATGATTTTCATGGTTCAGCTGGAGGATTGATTTTAACAGAAGAAGCATCAACAAAAGATTATGTTGATAAAACAGTATCTATAAATACAACAATAGGATATAGAATATATAAAGGGGACTTTAATTTAAAGAATATTGTTGTTGAAAACAATGGAACATCTGCGACATCAACAGACTTTAAATATATTTCATCAACATTAACTTCAAAAGATGACAATCTAAAAGATGTTAAATTGGTATTAGATGCTTTTTCTTCTAATATTGGTAGTTATAGTTTAAATGTCGAAGGAGGATTTTAATGAGAAAGGGTTTTTCAATTATAGAATTAGTGTTTGCTATTGTTGTTATGGGTATTGTAGCTTCAATTGGTTCAGATATATTAGTTAATTCTACAGAGGCATATTTATTACAAAGAACAAAACATAACTCATCTGAAAAATCAGGGTTAGTTGCTACACAAATAGGAAATAGATTATTATATAGAATTAGTTTAAGTTTAAGAAGTAAAAAACTTGATGGAACATCAATGGCTTTATCTGATATTGACCCACTTACAGTTAATAAAGATGATTATGTTGGATTAGAATGGATTGGTTATGATAATGATGGGTTTGCGTCAAGTGTTAATCCTGGATGGTCTGGTTTTGTAGATTTAGATAAAGGGTCTTCAAAATTTAGCTATATTAAAAGTGTTGGTTCTAAATTAAATAGAGAAAGAGTCATTATGTCTAATATTACTGGAGCAAATACTAATGGTGCGATTCTATTTTTAGGTTCTCCAATGTATAAAAATAATGGTTCTGATGTTGCTTATGAAAACAAATGTTTATATAATGGTGACTGTATGTTTCCTGTAACTTTAAATAATGAAAGAATAACATTTAAAGGTGGAGATAGAGTTAATGGTCAAATGATATATAGTGAATTTTATCAATTAGCAATAAGTGCTTATACAGTGATGCCTGAAGCAACAGGAGATACATTTAATTTGTATTTGTATTCTAACTATCAACCATGGCTTGGAGAGACATATTTGGATGGTGAGAAAGAGTTATTGGCAAATAATGTTTCTGTATTTAGATATACTCAAGAAAATGAGTCAATTAGAATTAAGGTTTGTATTCAGGAGTCTTTACATTCTAGAAAAATAAACTCTTGTAAAGAGAAGGCGGTAATAAGATGATGAATAATAATATGAAATGTAAAAATAAAAAAGGATTCTTTTTAATAACAGCTGTATTTACTATTTTATTTATAGCTGTATTAACAGCAATGGTATTAAATTTGTCTGGAAAATCAGTTCAGGAGACATTAATTCAATATAAAGGGGAACAAGCCACACTATATGCTAAAAGCTATACTGAGATGGCGATAATGGCTGCTACAGCTAATGATTGTATTAATGATTTAACAGGATCTGAAGGAAGTGGAGACAATACTTATAATATTTATGTAAAAGTAAGTTATATAGGTAATGAAGTATTAACATTAGCAGGATGTGGTGCTGCAGATACTTTTGGTGGAGCGATAGCATATAATAAATCTAAAGGAAACGTTATTGTTTTAGACACTTATGTTACATATACAGATACTCAAAGTATCAACAACAATTTAATAAAATATTATAGAAGGACGGTACAAAAACTATGAAAAAAAATAAAGCATTTACTATGATAGAATTAATCTTTGTGATTATCTTAATTGGAGTAATCTCTTCAATTGCACTAAATAACTTTGATAGAAGTTCAAGAGATCAAGCAATAGACCATCTATTGTCTTCATTTAGGTATACACAATATTTAGCTATGTTGGATAATAAAATGGATGCAAGAGTCCCTTTATGGCAGAAATCTTTATGGACAATAGAATTTAAGAAATGTGGTGGAGATTATTATTATAATATTGGTTCTGACATGAGTTTAAATGGATCTATTGAAAAAAATGAAGCAGCTGTTTCTCCAATTAATAGAAAGGTTTTCTTTTCTCCTGATGGAGATTGTTCAAAAGACGATTCTTTTGCAGAGAGTCATTTAACTAAAAAATTATATATTACAAAGATAGTTTTTACTGATTGTAATGACAATAATTCAAATGCAATTTCTTTTGATTATTTAGGAAGACCTTATTCTGATGTAAAGAGTATTGCTAATTCTAATTATAGTAAGTTATTAAAAAAGAATTGTAAAATAACCTTCTCTTTTAATTATGGTGTTAAAGACATTGAATTAACAATAAATAGAAATACTGGGCATGTAGGTGTTTTAAACAGAGATAAAATTTAAAAAAAAATTATACTTAAAAAGATGCCTTTCTATTTTTTTTATGGTAAAATGTAGAAAAAATATACTTTTGTGTAAAAACAGAAGAATAGAGGTATAAAAATGAAAAAAATAATTTTTAAGTTTATAATATTATCCTTATTAATGATTGGAGGATCTGTTCCTTCATTTGGGGTTACAAATACTAGTGGTCCTGGTTGGACAAAAGCTAAATGTTCTTGTAAATTCTGGATTAAAGCTGTAAATAGTAGCTCAAGATATAAATATAAGTCTGCTGCACATTACGGTGGATCGCTATTAAGTAATGATACTGTTGGTAAATCAGGATCTTATCCCAGTTTTACTTATCACTTTGTTGCACATGAAACTATACCAACTACAGCTGAAGCAATTGAGCATGAGTTAGGAGGAAATTTTTCTTATGTTCATAATGATTCAGGGAAGGTTGTTGTTATTTATGATGTAGTGAAGAGTAGTCGTATCAGTGTAAATAAAAGTAATGGAGATGTTACTATTAAAAAGAATACTCCTCCTGGGGTATATGTAGTTCATTATAAATTATATTCTATGTCTGGAACTGATAAGGATAGACTTGAAGTATCAGGTAAACATACTATTACAATTACGGATGATAGAAAAGTATATGCTGATACAGATTATGCTACTTTTTATGAATCTGAAGCTCAAAGAAAAATTTCTGTAAAAGGAAATGATAGTTCAGATGGGAAAATGTCATTTTACGTATCTAAAATTCAAAACAACCCTAAACATGGTAAACTTGTACTTTGGAAGAGACACTTATATTATACTCCAACTCCTGGATATTCTGGAGCTGATAAATTTAGATATAGAATTACTGGAACTAGTGGAAAACATGCTTATGCATGGGTCTATATAACAGTAACTCCTGCACCAACACTAACTATACCAAATGTAACTGTTATAGAAGGTAAAAAAATGAGCTTAAACTTAAAATTAAATAAAAAATATCCATTAAGTTTAACATATACATTAAAGTATACTAACAATACTACTAATGATGATGACCATGATGCAAAAACAACAGTCACAACAGTTGTATTTCCAGCTAATACAACATCTAAAAGTATAAGTATCGGAACAATAAGTGATAGATTTGTAGAACCTAATGAATATTTTACATTATCTGCAACTAAAGTAAACAGAACTATCACAAATAGACATAAAGATACTGGTAAGTGTACTATTACTAATGATGATCAACCACCTGTAGCTGTAGATGATTATGTGACTATGGATCAAGATGAAGAAATAATTATTTATGTTTTAAATAATGATAAAAAGTTTGTTTCTTCAGACACATTAACTGTTATTTCTACAAGTAATTCAGACTATGGTAAAGCAATTGTAAGTAAAGATGGGAAGACGATAAAATATATTCCAAATATAACAGTTAATGGGGATAATAAATTTGATTATACTATTTCTGATGAATATGGGAATACTTCTACTGCAACAGTTTATATAAATGTTATCCCTGATATTCCATTAGATGATTTTAAGAAAATGTTTTCTAAAAATTTAAAAGGGAATCTTCTTATTATAGGAAATAGTAATTTATATAATCCATCTACAGGGAGAACAGAGTATATCAATATTAATAAAGATAGAAAAGACATATTTAATTCTTCTTCTTCAAGAATAGATAAAATTGTTGATGGTGTAAATGTAAGTAAGGGTAAAATTGTTTGGGCTGGATTATTTTGGCAAGGTAAATTTCATAATGATAGTTCAGAGCGTGGTAAAGATAAAGTTTATTCATTTCCATATAGTCAAGAAGAATCTTTAGATCCTATGTATAGATTAGCAAGAAATCATAAAATTACTCTTAATCTATCTTCTGGTGAAAAATATACTTTATCTGGAGAAGAAAGACACATTTCTTATCGTAAGGCGGCTCATACATGGAGACTTGTTTTTGATAATGAAGACGACCCTTATGGATGGATGTATGGTTATTGGAATAATTGGAGTAATTATCATTGGGAAGAGGAATCCTCTTCGAATAGTGTAGAATATGTTAATTTTAAAAATATTACATCGTTGTTAAAAGGAAAGGGTGTTGTAAACAAGTATACTATTTCAAACATAGCAACAACAACAGGTCAAGAAAAAAGTGGTTCTTTTGAGTCAGATGAAAGAACACTAGGGTCTTGGTCTTTGGCTATTGTATATGATAATAGAGAAGAACCTATGGAAGAAGTTAGACATGTTGCATTTTATGGAGGTTATAGTTCTGTCAGAAAATGGGATTCTCTTTATGTAAATTTTAAAAATTTCAAAACTCCATCAATAGCACCAAATGGCGTTGATGCAAAATTAATAACTGTAGCTAATAATGGATATTCTAATTTAAAGGGCGACTATATTATTATGAAAGATCATAATAATAAAAAATTTACTTTTAATAATAATTATTTTAAATCAAAAATTGACTCAAATGTAAGAAGAACACCTGTAATGAATAATACAAATGGATTTGATATTCATTATGAAGACATTGGTAGTTCTTCTACACATAAAGTAATTAAACCTAAGCAAACAAATGCAAAATTAGAGGTATCTTCATTTAATGATGATAAATTCTTTGTTTCTAATATTGGACTTACAGTTGAATTATTTAAGCCAAAATTATGTTATGACTATGATTTAGTTTTAGGTAATAATATTAAATTAGAAGCTAATGATAATAGAGATATAGATTCATCTAACTTTGGTAAGAATTTATCAATAAATGTATTCTTAAGAAGTGAAGTTACTGATTTTGATTTAGAAAACACTACTATGGATATTAGATTTAAAAGAAATAATAAAAATAGTAATTCTATTTCATATTTGAAGGGTTCTTCATATGTATCAGCTATAAATAATAAATCATACATTAAAGTGCCTGATTTAACAAGTTCTGGAAGAATTGCTATTGGTAGTTTAAATAGAAATAAGACACTTGGAACAATTGGTGCTCTTGATAGCACATATACAAAGCAAAAGTTTGTATTTAAAGATGGGAAATTTAATGGAACATTTGATATTATTGTTAATGGTTCTGTAACTTATGATGGGAATGAAGTTATCCCTTATACCTTATCTACATCTGGTAAAGGGGATTCCTTAATTAAGCGTTGTGCAGGGAATAATACATATGAACCTATTTGGGGTTCATTTAATGTGGAAAGAACTGATAGTAATGTAAATCAAAGTGATGAGGTTAGATACCCATTATATACACAAGTTACAGGAAAGGATTTTTCTATTGATGTTAGAAGTTATAAAAAAGATGCTAATGGTAAATATACTATACCAAAGAGAGCTAATACAAATATTAATTTAGACATTATTGATGCAAGTCAGTTTAAAAATTTAAATAATAGTAATAGTCATAATGCTTATGATTCTTCTTGTGAGAATCCATCATCATTAAGTGGAACAAAATTGGTTAAGTTTAGAAATACAGATAAAGTAATGGTAAATATTCCTGCTGATATTCCAGATTTTAATAATGATACAGCATTTAAGAATATTGCTTTTAGAATTTGGTATTTAGGAACATATGATGAGAATAATGAATTTAGTATTGTGAATCATACTTGTGAGAAGAGTGGGAATTGTTTTAAAAAATTATATATTGATGAATTTGAACAAAATGATGGTAGTAAGCAGTGTTCTATATCTTGTAAGACACATTACACTGCTGGAAGATGTTCTGATTGTTTAAATGAAAACTTTTCTAAGCCAGTTTGTTCAAGAGATAATTTTGCTATTAGACCTGCTTCTTTTAGAATCGCATTAAGTGATAATGGAGAAGTAGTTAATTCTTCTTCTGATAATTTGATTAGTGTCAACTCTAAAAATAGTTATATTAAATTAGCTGCAGAATATGATTATGATATGGACATTAGACCTGTGTTATATAATAAAGAATCAGCTTCAAAAAGCTATTTTAACTTAAACTATGTTAAAGATTCTATATCTGATAGTGCTCCTAAAAATAAAAATGAGCATATTTTATTAGCATCTAATAATAAATCTGGATGTTCTGATAAAAATAGCTATTCATATAATTATCAAATAGTTGATAGTAAGATATATAATAGTTCTCTTTTTGAACATAATAATGTTGGGGAATATTCTTTTAATGTTATGGATAATTCATGGACAGAAGTAGATCAAGCATCGTATAAGAACAAAACTCAGTTTAATGGAATAAAAACTAATGATTGTGTTGTTGAAAAAGCTTATAATAAGCCTTATATTGTTGGGTGTAATGTTGATTCAAATACATTTGAGAAAGATGATAATTTTGATTTATTAAAAATTAAGTTTAATCCATATGGGTTCTCTTTGGATGAAATTGATTTTGATACTTTACCTTGGCACAATAATAAGGTATTGTTAAATGATTTCTCTCATAAGTATCATGAGGTTAATCCGATTACAGTTGCAAGTAAATTTACAGGATATCTTTCTGCAATTGGAAAAGATGACACAGTTTTAACAAACTTTACGGACACTTGTTATTCTAAAGATGTTGATCTTGAGATAGATAGAGAGACTTTCCCAGTGAAGGAACAAGATTTAGTTTCCAAAATAGGGATAGTGTCTAAGAAAGATATTTTCTTTCAGCAACATATAAAAAATGTTAACAGTAAGTCAGAAATATTGTTAGGTAAAGATAAAATTGCTGTTATTAAATATTCAGAATTTGACAACATTATTCCTGGAAAGGCTAAAGTTGATTTATCTTTAACTTATAAGAAACCATTAAATTCTGTAGTTAATCCTATAAGAGTTGATTTTAAAGAGGTTGAAGTGTCTTCAAAAACTGCTCAATCTTATGCAAATAAGCTTAAAAATTATATTCCTAAGGGAGAGGCTATTTATAATCAGTCTGTAGATTATTTCTTCTCAAAGGTAACACCTTATAAGAGATTGTATGGACCATTAATTAAGAATGTTGTTCAGACACCTTTATCTGTTGATTTATATTGTACAGATAGACCTACAGCTTCATGTGTTAACTTTGGATTAAATATAAGTACTGTTGGATTAGATGAAAATCAATATTCTTGGTATACTGCTAATGTTTTTGGAACAAATGAATTAGGATTATTTGATTTATCCTCTGAGACAACAAGTGGAAAGAAAATTACTATTAAGTCTACAGAGACAAAATCTGATAAAAGAATTAATTTTAATGATAATATTGCTACTCAGAAGGATATTAAAATAACTGTTGGTAAATCAGATATTCCATCAACAGTTATAACAACTATTATGCCTGACCCATGGTTATTATATGATGAGTCAGATGTTAAAGGATATCCATCATTTGATACTCAATTTATTATTGAGTCAACATGGACTGGAGTTGGTAAAACAGGGAAGACTATCGGTGGAGCATCTGATAGAAATCAAAAAAGAAGAATGCACTGGTAATAAATAGGAGGTTATGTTGGTTTTGAAAAATAGAAAAGGTATAGCAATGATTGAATTAATCTTTGCTATTGTTATTATGTCATTTGTTATGTTATCTCTACCAATCATTATGATGCAGGTTAAGCAATCTACTGATTTAGCAATTAAGCAAGAAAGTATTGCTTTAATTTCTTCACAAGTTAATTTGATTTTAACTCATCATTGGGATGATGTTCAAACTAGGGGAAACAATAGTTCTTATATATTAAAAACCAATAGTGGTAATAAAAAAATAGAATTTAATCCATTAACTAACTTAAAAGGTAATAGAGTTACATTTAAAACTTCAAGAAGATATTCTACAGAGTCTTTATTTGCCTCAGATGTATTAACTTTAGAAAAAGATAAAGATTCTATTTATTTAGATGATGATATCGATGACTTTAATAATAAAAAAATGACATTAACAATTGAGGCAAGTGAGTCAGCAAGTGAATCAAAATATCTGGATACAAAGGTTAATTTAAATACTGTTGTTTCTTATGCTAAATATGTTGGAGATATGTCTGATCCTAATATAGTATTAACTAATGGTGGGGTATCAGTTGTATCAACTAATATTAAATCTGTAAATACATTATTAACAACACCAAATTCAAAAACTAAAATTAGATTAAAAGGTTTTTCAACTAATATCGGTGGATATAACAGTGAAACATTAGGAGGTTTTTAATGAAAAAAGGGTTTACAATGATTGAAATCATATTTGTTATTATTGTATTGGGTATAGTTTCATCTATTGGTGCTGAGACTATATCAAGAATATCTCAAATATTTATAGTTCAACGAGCTAAACATAATTCTACAGAAAAAGCTGAATTAGCGTTAGAACAATTAGCAAATAGACTATTATACAGAATAGATCTAAGTTTAAGAGGTAAAAAGTTAAATGGTGTTTCTTTACCATTGAATCAGATAAATATCTCAACTCCAAATAGAAATTCCTATGTTGGATTAGAGTGGATATCTGCTGATAATGATGGTTTTTCATCATTATCTTCTCCTGGTTGGAGTGGTTTTATTGATTTATCTTCTGCATCAACAACATATGATAAAGTATATAGTACAGGTTCTGATTTTACATTAGAGCAAACAATTATGAAGAATAAAACTGGTGCTGCTGGGAATGCAGCGATTATATTTATGGATACTCCAATATATAGGAGTAATAGTGTAAACTTCTATTATAATACATCTTGTTTGTATTCTGCTAATGGATGTGTTTTTCCTGTTAAATTAAACGGAAGTGTAATGACATTTAATGGTGGGAATCGAGCTTCAGGTGAGATGGTATATAGTGAATTTTATGAATTAGCAACTAGTGCCTATACAGTAATGGCAGAACCAAATGGAGATACATTCGATTTATATTTATACTCTAATTATCAGCCATGGTTAGGGGAATCATATACTGATGGTAAGAAAACTTTATTAGCAAGCAATGTTTCTGTATTTAGATATAAAGAAGAAAATAAGACTATTCGTATTAAAATATGTGTTAATGATAATATTCATGGAACAAAAATCACATCTTGTAGAGAAAAGGCGGTAATCAGATGATAAATAATAGAAAAGGATTCTCATTAATTACAGCAATTATTTTAATTTTAATTGTTAGTTCTATTGGTGCATTAGTTGTTTCACTATCTGGTAAAATAGTTAATGAAACAGCAATACAATATAAAAAAGAACAATCTATCTTATATGCTAAGAGTTATACAGGTTTATCAATTCTTGCTGCAATTAGTAATGAATGTACAAAGGAAATAAAGGCGACTGAAGGAACTGGTAAAAACACTTATGATATTGAGACTTATATTACTTATATTGGTAATGAAGTTAATAGTATCGCTGGTTGTTCTGGTGCGACTACATTGGGTGGTTCAATAAAACATAAGAATTCAAGAGCTAATGCTATTATTATAGATGTTTTTGTATCTTATGATGACCCATTCTCAGATACATCGAGAAAAGTTAAATATTATAGGAGAACAATTCAAAAATTATGATTAATAAAAATAAATTAAAAGGATTTACATTAATAGAGCTTATATTTGTAATAATTATTTTAGGTATTATGGCTGCTGTTGGAATAGGTAGTGTTCATAATACACTTAGAGAGGATGCTATTAATAATATCTTATCTTCAGTTAGATATACACAACATTTAGCTCTTACTGATAATAAAATGAATCCTCGAAAAGCAAAATGGCAAAAAGCATTATGGACATTAAAATACGGTAAATGCTCTGGTAAATATAGATATACTATTGGTTCTGATATGAATTTAGATGGTAAAATTGATAAAACTGAATCAGCAATATCTGTTGTAAATGATAAATTAATTTATAATGATACAGCTAATTGTAAATCTAATGATGCTACTAATGATATATCTATTGGTAGAAATTTCTATATTAGTTCAATTACATTTAAAAATTGTGGTGGTGACAATATATCTTTTGATTATCTTGGTAGACCTCATTCTAATGTAAATAATATTCTTACATCAAACTATAACTCATTAAATAAAAAAGATTGTATAATTACATATAATTTTGATACAAATCTAGGGTTTCAACCTATTGTCTTAACAATAAAAAGTGAAACAGGGTTTGCATCAATTAAAAATAGAGGAGGATTATAATATGAAGAAAGGGTTTACAATGATTGAGTTAATATTTGTTATTATTGTTATTGGTATTCTATCTGCGATAGCAATACCTAAGTTTTCAGAAACACATGATTTAGCAGTTAATGCTAAGGGGTTAAGTGTTCTGAATAATGTAAGAACAGCGTTGGTTGTAGAAAGTCAAAAAAGGGTCTTATCTGCAGACTCTAACGCAATTACATCATTAAGTTCTGGAGGGAAAGTATTTGATAAATTTAATGCTGACCAAGATGGAGTTAAAAGTGATATTTTATTATATCCTGTAGCTTCATGTACTTCTATTGGTTGTTGGTCTGGATCAGGTAAAGAATTTAAATATCATTTACCTTCTGGAGGAACATGTACATTTAAATTAGTTGGAGATAAATTTAATTCAACTTCAAATTGTCCACAATTAAAAGAATAAAATAAGTCTCTTTTTATATAAATTTTGTTTTCTTATTAGAATTAATATGAAAATAATCTAATATAATGTTATATTAGTATATATATAAACGGAGAAAAAAATGAAGAATATGAAGAAAATGAAGACTTTACTACTTCCTGTAGTATTGATCACAAATATATATGCTACAGAAATAAATAATGTATCTGAAGCTATAAATATAGCGGGTAAGCAAAGAATGTTTACACAAAGAATGGTTAAAGATTATTCTATGATAGGTATGAATAACTCTTTTGGTAATCCTAAAAAGGATTTAATTAATATTACTGCATCTTTTGATGAAGCTTTAAAAGAACTTTTAAAATATAATAAAGACAAACTAACTGAAGAAAGTCTTAACAAGGTTCAAGTTTTATGGACTCCTATAAAATCTGAATTAGAAAAATCACCATCCAAAGAAAAAGCTCCACAATTACAAAAAGATTTAGAAACTTTACTTAAAGAATGTAATACAGCTACAGTATTGTTTTCAAAGCAAACAAAAGAAAGCTCAGGTGAAATTATTAATATATCTGGAAGACAAAGAATGTTATCTCAAAGAATGGCTGGACTATATATGTTTAAGGCTTGGGGAATTAATGATTCTCAATTTAGTAAAAAAATGGACAATTCTATGAAACTATTTAAAGATTCCTTAAATAAATTAAAAGCTTATGAGAATAATACACCTGAAATAAATAAATATTTGATTTCATCAGGGAAGTCGTTTATGTTCTTTGAAATTATGAATAAGTCATCTTCTAAATTTATTCCATCTTTAATTTATAAAAAATCAATGGATATTTTAAAAAATATGAATAATGCAACTATTGCCTATACAAAAATCAAGGAGGCAAAATAATATGAAAAATACTATATTAAAAACTATTTCTTTGAGTTTATTGGCTTCTATGTTTTTAACAAGCTCTCATGCTGAAGATATTAATCTATCTGTTTTAGATATGGCTGGTAAGCAAAGAATGTTATCACAAAGAATTGCCAAAGATTATATTTATTTTGGTCAAGATGTTGCTAAGAGCAAAGCAAAGAAACAACTTAATGAATCTATTAAACAATTTGTATTAGTTCAAAAAGAATTGGCTTTATCTATTAATGATGAAGAGATAAAGAATCTATTAATGTTTGTTGATATGAGTATTGATGATTTTAATTCAATTAAAGAAGAAGATTATTCTATTGATAACGCACAATTAGCATTAGATTTAAGTGAGTCTATGTTAGAAGGTAGTCAATATGTAGTTAAATCATTAGAAGAGACATTAAAGATTAAAAAAGAAGCTTCTCTTGTTAATATTGCTGGTAAACAAAGAATGTTATCTCAAAGGATAGCTAAATACTATATAGCATATCAAGCAGGAATTAAAGATAAGAATACTGTTGATCAAATGAAAGCTGTTGTAAAAGAATTTGCTGAGGCACAAGAAAAACTTTTAAATAATCAAACAAATACACCTGCAATAAATAAAAAGTTAAATGATGTTAATAGACTTTGGAAAATAGTTTATAAATTTTATCTAAATATTGAAAAAGGTGGTTTACCATTTATTGTATTTAACTCAACAGACAATATTACCAAGAAAATGAATCAAATTACATCTATGTATGTAGAATTAGAGAAATAGGAGATAATGATATGAAAAAAGAAATTATATTATCAGTAATGATTGGTTTATCTACATTAAGTAGTGCCACAACAAGAGCAGATGTTCAAATTATAGAATCATCAGAGAACATTAGATATTTAAGTCAAAATATTTCAAGTAATTATTTACTTTTATTTACAAATAAAAATAATATTTTTGCTGAAAAAGAGATAGACCAGTCTATAATTAAATTAACAAGAGAATTTAGAAATGTTGCTATGACATCTAAGGATACAGATACTAAAGATATTCTTGAATTTTTAACATATAGTAAAACTGAGATGCAAGAATTATTAAATGAGGATATTAATCCTGAAAATGCTTCTTTACTTCTTGACTTTACAGAGACATTCTTAGAAGGTGCTAATTCTATAGAGAAAGATGCGTTATATGAATTTTCAGCTGAAGAAAAAATGTTATCAGTAACAAAGGATATGCTTTATCTATTAGAAAGAATTAATAAATATTATTTAGCATACCATTTAGGCTTTAATAAGGAAGTTAACTTAGATGGCTTAAAAAACTCTATAATATCCTTTGATAAACACCAGAAACTAGTGAATGCATATAATTATCCTTATGAAACAAAAAAGATAGCATCATTAGCAAGTTTAGATTGGGATGTAAATAAAAAAATATTAGAAAAAGGTGAGAAATTATTTATTCCTAATATTTTAAAGGATTTAATATCTAATCAAAAAGAGTTAGTGCTTAAGTTAAATAAGTATCACACAAAAAATCAATAGGAGTTAGTAAATGAAAATTTTAAATAAAAAAAACGTATTTCTTTTCTTAATGTTAGTCGCAATTGTATTTGCAACATTAGGTGGAATAAAAACATTTGAATATTATAAAAAATATAATCAAAATATTCTTAATCAAGAGGAAGGAGATGTAGTTCAAGCTATTTCTTTAATAATCCCTAATATTAAAGAAGAGGCTAAGCTTAGTTCTATTTATTTAGGATCTAATGGAAAAGTTAATTTTAACGAGCTAGAAACAATAAAAGTAAAAGTAAATGATTCTATTGATAATGCTATCAAATTAACTGAAGGTAAGCCAAAATTAGAATATATAGCAAAGAGACTTAAAAAACTTAAAAAGAATGAATTTTATGTTAGAAGTAAAGTAGAAACTTTAAGTATGGAGTATCAAGAGATTATCTTGAATAACTATTCCAAATCTATAATTAATTCAGTTACTGATCTTTTAAGTGAAATCAATCTTAAATCTGTTAATTTAGAATCTAAAGATTATATGTATACTTATCTTGACTTCTTAAAATTAGATAATAACTTTATCCTTGAAGAGAACTTCTTGTGTTATTTTATGATGAGAAACAAAGGTATCTCTGATGGAGATATTGAAACTATAGATAATATTATTTCAAACAATATTTTCCCTAAATATGATAACTTAAAAGATAGAGATGTAGTTTCTTTATTAAATAAATTATTTAAAAAATATGAACTTGTTAAAGTAGGTTCTTCAGAAAGAAGTAGTATGATTACATCAGCAATACTTGGTAATGAATTTAATATCAATTTAGATATATTAGAAAAAGTATATTCTGAGAAAACAAGAAACTTCCCACTTATTTATAAAACAATCTCTATTAAAAATAATAAAATAATTACAAACAAGTTAGATTCATCATTAGTGAAACTAGAAACATTTGCAATTGGTTCAATTGTTGTCCTTGTTATCTTATTTATTTTATTCTTACTTTATCTTAAAGCAAGTAAAGAGAAAGCAGCATTAGAGAGCACATTAAAAGATATTGCTATTGACCTTAGTCCTCAAAGAAGACTTCAATTAAGAGCAATTATTGATGGAAGAGATACAAATGAAATATATAGTTTCTTGGCAATGGTTATTAGTGAGTCAAATCAAGCAAAAGATTTATTTTTAGCGAATATGTCTCATGAGATTAGAACTCCATTAAATGGTATTGTTGGATTTACACAACTATTAAAAGAAACAGAAACAAATGATGAGCAAGAAGAATTTATTAATATTATTGAAAATTCATCTGATAACTTATTAACTATTGTAAATGATATTTTAGACTTATCAAAAATTAAGTCTGGTAAGATTGAGATTGAACAAATTCCATTCCTTGCTGTTGATAAGTTTGAATCAGCATTAGAATCATATAGTGCGAGAGCAGATTCAGAGAATATTAATTTCAATACATTTATTGATCCAAATTTAAATACTCTTGTTGGAGATTCAACAAAAATAACACAAGTTATAGTAAACCTTATTAGTAATGCAATTAAGTTTACTGATGTAAATGGTTATGTTAATGTTGATATTGTTAAAATGGGTGAAACTAAAGACACAATAGATGTTAGATTCTCAATAACTGATTCAGGAATTGGTATATCACCAGAGAATCAGTCTAAAATATTTGAAGAGTTCTCACAAGCTGATGTAAGTACAAGTAGAAAATATGGTGGAACAGGACTTGGTCTTACTATTTCTGGAAAGCTTATATCAATTATGGGTGGTGAAATTAAAATAGATAGTGAAGTGAACAAAGGTTCAACATTCTATTTTGAACTTACATTCCCTAAAGGAGATAAAGAAACAACTAAAACAGCTTGTGATCAAATAGCATCTAAGAAAATTGGATATCTTATTCCTAATAAGGAAATAGAATCTTCAATTAATATGAATATTGAAAGATATTTTGAATTTATTGGTGGTGAGTTTAATGTTTATTATGCAGATACTATTTTAGATATAGAAAAAGACAATCTGCCTAACATATTATATGCTGATTATGATTTATTTAGTGATGATATTCAAAAGTATTCTAAGTTAGCTGATAAATTTATTGTTTTCTCAAAAGCTGAGGATAAAGAATCTGTAGATAATTTAAATAGTGAAATAGATAAGAACTTCTTTAAGCCATTGAACTATACAAAGATTATTAAATCATTAGATGTATTATCAAATAAAAACATATCTAAAGAAGATGATGTAAAAGATGTTCTTAAATTTAAAAATCTTAAAGTATTAGTTGCTGAAGATAATCCAATTAATCAAAAGTTAATTGCAAGAGTTTTAGAAGGTCTTGATCTTGAAATTGATATTGCTAACAATGGTAAAGAAGCATTAGAATTAAGAAAAGAAAATGTTAATAAGTATGACTTAATCTTTATGGATATTCAAATGCCAGTTATGGGTGGTATTGAATCAACTAAAGAAATTATTCTATATGAAAAAGAGAATAATAAAAAACATGTTCCTATTGTTGCTTTAACAGCAAATGCTTTAGAGGGAGACAGAGAGAAATATCTTTCTGCAGGATTAGATAATTATTTATCTAAACCAATTAATCTTCCAGCATTAAAATCTTTAATAGTTTCTTATTTCCCGAATAATGTGGTTGATTCTTCTTTTGAAGATAAAATCAAAGTATCTTCTGGTAAAGCAGTTGAATCTAAGAAAGAAGAGCCTAAGAAAGAAGTAGTTAAGAAAGAGACTCCTAAAAAGAAAGTTAAAAAGGATGTATTATTATTTAAATCTTCAACTTTAGAAAGAAGAATCATATTGAAAATGTTAGAAAAAATTGGTCATTCTGTTGATATAGTTAATTCAGATGAAGAGTTTATTTCTAAAATAGAAGAAAGCTCATATAGATTTGCGATATATGATTTAAATAATTTTGAAAAAGTTTATAAAATGATATTTGAAGTAATTGAAAATTCTGGTGCAAAACCATTTGTATTTATAAATCAAATGGATATTAAAGATTTTGATGCTAAATATCTTAATATTATTGAAACAAGAATTAAACCTGAACAATTAAAAGAAAAATTAAAATAATATTTCAGCCGAGAGGCTGAAATGACTACTTTTTATTGCTTTATTTAAACAATTTAGCTATAATCCTATAAACTACAAGGAAGAGTCTTGAAACCCACTATAGAACAAGAAGAAATACTTTATTCTGAAAATGACTTTATTTATGTTCTTGCTAGAGCAGGAACTGGAAAAACAACTACATTAGTACAATATACAAAACTTAGAAAAAAAGCTAAATTCCTATATATAGTTTATAATTCATCTATTCGTGAAGAAGCTATTAGTAAATTCCCTTCTTATGTTCAAATCGAAACTATTCATAGTCTTGCTTACTCTGCGATAGGTAGAAAATATAAAGAAAAACTAACATTTAATTTAAAAGTTGAAGATCTATTTTTAAATAGCCCTTTTTTTAAAGATTTAGATATTAGTAATGCTGAAGATTATAAAAAAGGATTCACAGTTATTCAAATATTGACAGGCTTTTGTAATTCTTCTTTGAAATCATTAAATGAAATAGAACATTTAAATCATTATTTAGCAATAGCAAAAGATTATTGGAAAAGAATGATTGATATTAATGATAAGTCTGTCTGTATTACACATGATGGTTATCTTAAATTATATCACTTATCTAATCCAAGAGTAGATTTTGAATATATCCTTGTTGATGAAGCTCAAGATTCAAATGAAGTTATGTTAGATATTGTGTATAGTCAAAATGCAAAAAAAATATTTGTTGGTGATGAACATCAAAGAATATACTCTTTTAGAGGAGCGATAAATGTATTTAATGAAACTAATTATTTTGATGCTAATTCTGATTATGTTCAATTATCTTTAACTGAAAGTTTTAGATTTGGTCAAGATATTGCTGATATAGCTAATGAATTATTATCTCATTATAAATTAGAGAAGAATCTATTGACTGGAACTGATATGGATAGTTATATTGGTCCACTTGATAAGTCTGTTCAATATACATCAATATGTAGAACAAACAGTTTATTATTTGATTTGGCTATCAAACATGTTAGAGAAGGAAAAAGTATTCATATCGTTGGTGGTAGTGATTTCATATTTAATCAGATAAGAGATGTATATCATTTATACATTGGAGAGAAAGACAAAATTATTAATGAATATTTAAAGACATTTAAAAATTATGCTACATTTAAGGGAATGGCAACATCTTTAAAAGTTCCTGAATATGTTTTCTTAGTAAAAGTTATTGATAAATATGGAGACAATCTAGAAGATTACTTTAATCTCATCAGAAGGGGTCTTAAAAGCATTAAAATAGCAGATGTTATACTTACTACTGCTCATAAGTCAAAAGGGCTTGAATTCCTTTCTGTAAAGTTAGAAGATGATTTTGTTCACCTATATGATGACAATGGCATCTTAATTCCTAGTGAGCGAATTGATGAAGAAGAAATAAATATTCTTTATGTTGCTTTAACAAGAGCAACTGATGAATTAGAATTAAATAAAGACTTAGATAGATTTATTAATAATTAGATATACTTTATAAAAAAAGGAGCTATTATGAAAATAACTGTTTTAAATATGAGAGATGCAAGAAACTATATTCCCACAGGAAAAGCAATTATAATTAGAATGGGCGATTCTTTTCCTTTTCCTAAAGTTGATGGAGATTATATTGCTAAAATGAATTTTTATTTTTCTGATGTTGACTCTGATTCTGATTATTTTATTGAAGATGAAGAAGCCATAAAAATATTGTCTTTTGTAAAAGAAAATATTGATATCGTTGATGAGATTGTTGTTCATTGTCAATATGGTCAAGGTCGCTCTCCTGCTGTTGCTTCTGCTATCTCTGATTATCTAAATATTGAAGGAATAAAATATAAAGAAGAATATCCTAATTTAAATATTCCAATCTATGAAAAAATCAAATCATTTTTCTAAGAAATCTTCTTACAACAGGATATGTCATTATTCATAATGATAAATAAATTTTAGAAGGAAAAAAATGTTTAAAGATTTTGTAGTATCTCAAACAAAAAATAAACAGAATGGTTTTGGAGCTTGTCTAAAACAACCTGTTCATGCAATGCTTAAGGTATTGAAAAATGGACAACAGTTTTACGGAAGTAATGAGATGAATAGATCTCCAGGTAAAACTTGCCCTAGAGAAGATTTAAATTTACCTACGGGCGAAGGATATAATCTTTGTAAAGAGAAATGTAATCAAAAGTTTCATGCTGAATATGAAGCTGTAGAACGTGCTTTATCATCAGGTGCCGATTTAAGAG
>Ga0256824_10000128_pt1 | contig 25772 bp, 19 predicted proteins | sample CV67metaG_FD_191570 | JGI IMG/M metagenome (GOLD analysis project Ga0256824, IMG submission 191570) | Hydrothermal vent microbial communities from East Pacific Rise, Pacific Ocean - CV67 | ecosystem: Environmental > Aquatic > Marine > Hydrothermal vents | place: Pacific Ocean: East Pacific Rise...
CAATTTGTTGAGTCCTCTACAGTGTAAGACTCACCCATCTTAACCATGTGTCTAGCAAAGAACTTATCTGTCTGTATGTTCATAGCAATGTTCTCTATAAATGCTCTACCATTAGAACCTACAAATTCAGTGAAGTAGAACTTAGACCCCTTCACTATACTGTTGATAAATGTCTTACCCATAGAATGCTTAGCTTTGATACTATTTGTTCTAGTCTTGTTATTCTCTCTGAATGAAGGTTGTAGTTCATCGTCTTTAACAATACCAAGTATGTCTTCTTGTTGACTTTCATTAAAGGAATTAAAGAAATCTAACAGTTCATGGTTTACTGTATATCCAGTTTGCTCTCTCTTATTAATAGCATCAGTCTGTTCTTGAGGTGCAAAGAATCCTTTACGACCTTTTAGTTCATGCTCCTTACTCGTAACATTGGGAGCTACTTCAGGAGGAACAAAAGAATCTATACCATTACGTGAGGTTACTTCTGTAACCTTATCAAGGTTCTCAATATTAAGTTTAACAAATGCTTTCTTCTTACCAGAGCCAACAGATACCATAGTCTCTTCAACTAATCCCTGCTCGTTCATTGCATGTAGATACAGAATCCCTATAGACCTAGCCATCATACCTTGATAAGCTACGTCATCAATTCCATCTACATTAATACTCAGTGACTTCATAACACCGTTACCGATAGCAAGAATGACAGACTCTCTGTCACCACCACCTTCTTGAATGGCTCTAGCACCATCAGCATCAACTCCATAAGCTCTTATGATATCCTCAGAACTAACTGCTCCAAACTGTGTCTGGAATGCTTGAAATGCATTAGTGCCTTCAGTAAATAGCTTCAGTGAAGTATCTGCATTAAATACAACCTTACCATTAGCTCTACCATCACTTAGAAGTACCCATGAATTGTTGAAGTAATACTTAGCAAGTCTACTTGAGTAATCAGCAAGTGACTCTTCCTTACCTTGTCTTGGTATCCTTACTGTGTAGTCATTTAGTGCTATATGAAAGTTCTTGAACAATTCAAGTACTGTACGTTCAATGTCACCTCTCTTCTCAGGAGACAAGAACACTTTAGAACCAGTATTATTTAGTTCACTCTTATCTACAGTAACAAGCTCCTCAGTAACACCAGGCAAAGGTTCAACATCAGTAGGAGTAGTGAAATTAACAACGGTAGTTTCCTGAGTGCCATAAGACTTATCTGCAATAATCTCAGTCAATGCTCTTGCTTGGTTATTGTCAGTTTTAGCAAACATATCAGTAAGCTTCTTACCTGCTGATTTGATACGTAGTTCATCTATCAGTTCTGGATTAGCTTTAGCCCATGTTTCCCATAGACCAGAGTAAGTTCCCCAATAATCAAAGTTAGAATCTTTAGCTGGTTTACCTTTTCCAGTTCCTTTGAGACTTTGATACTCTTGCTCAATAGTTTTACCATTAGGTAGCTTGGCATTTAAAGCAGAAAATCTCTTGTCACCTTTGGTGGAGACTTCATATGTCTCACTGTTATCCTTAGTCTCATAGAGTTCTAAGCCCATAGCCTTAGCAGCTTCATCATTAACCCTAGTCTCATACTCTCCTATGGTTTCATTCTTTCGTGGTCCTAGTGTATTGTGAGCAGCTTCATGTTGCAATACAAAAGTCTTAAACTCTTTATCACTCTTGAATGCATCCTCTTTAATCGGACTTGCTTTAGAACCATCTTGTTGTTCCTTGGGATTAGTCCAAGCTTTCTCTTCATACTTAGATTTCCACAGTGCTTTATCTGAACTGATGGTTATCTTCTGAGAAGACCCATCTGGATTCCTAGTGTGCTTAGCCAGTAATGGTTTACCATTCTTCCCAGTAAGCTCTTCGGAAAATACATCAATCTTCTCCCCATTAACCATCTTGATACTACCTATCTTCTTAGAAGTAGGAGCAGGAGCAGTCTCAACTACATCGTCTTCAACTACAAGTGTAGAGGGAGCTTCTGTATTAGAGAATGTTTCACCTGTAGATGTAGTTGTATCATCCTCGATGGTTACAATATCTGCATCCAAAGTACTAGGAGCTTTAGTGTCTACCTTCGATTCTGACTGTGTTTCTTCTTTAACAGGACTCGTTGTATCAGTTTCAGTAGAACTCTGCTCAGATTGGCTTGTAGAGGTATCCCTACTATCAAGCTCATCAGTAAGTACCTGTACTTCTGCCTGTAGCTTTGTATACAAGTTATCTTGCTTAGGAGTTCTCTCTGTACTTTCTAAAGCATCAACCTTATCTTGCTTCGTTGCAATATTCTGTGCAAGAGACTCTTCACTCATCTTGTCAGACTTCTTCTTGAAGGTACTCATGAAGTTCTTGTAGATGTAGTCCACAGGATTCTCTTTGATTTCCTTCTCTTGAGCTTCAAGTTGAGCTATCTCTTTCTTCATTGTAGATATAGTCTTATCAGGATCTTTTAGAGCAGAAGGATCAGCTTCATAACTAGCAAGTCTTTCTTTCTTCTGTTCAAGCTTAGTACCAACTTGTTGTTCAAATGAACTGTCACTGTTTGCTTCAAGTGTAGATGTAACTTCAGTATCAGAACCATCAAATACAATCTCGTTATCTGGAGTAAGGTCTTCCTTCTCTGCCTTCTTAACCTTAGATTTCTTAGACATCTTTTCAACGTATGGTTCTGCTACATCTTTAGCTTTACGTACACCCTTACCAGTTATGGATGCTGTACCTTTAGCAATATCCATAAGAGTACCAGGAGTAGAGATAGCTGCTTGAGTTCCTCCACCACCTGCTGCTCCTAGTATAGTTGCATCTTTCATTTCCTTTTGAACCTTAGCATTAGGTACAGGATTCTCTCCAGGTTGCATCTTCTCTGTATAGGTCTGTGCTCCCTCAGCTAATCCTTCAGCACCAGAAGCAGCAACAACACCTACTGGCATTCTAAGTATCTTAGACTTGGTTAATCCAGTGAACATCTTGCCAGTAAGAATACCTGCATCAATCTTGTTGAGTGCAGTGTATCCCATAGCATAAGGTAAGTTCTTAACTAGGTCTTTAAAGTTAGCATCTTTACCATTCTTCTCAACTGCCATGTCAGCAGACTTCATGTAGATAAATCCTGCCATCATTGGAGCATTAGCCATAGAGACACCAACTTCAACTAGACCATCAGTAAGACCTTTCAATCCTTCCTGTACTATATTCGCATAGTTCTTGTTATAGAATGCAGCATCTATCTTGTTGATACCGTAATCTTCTCTAACCTGGTCATTCATGAAGCCATCATTCTGTACAAAGTTCTCTACGTTATTAGCAATCTCTTTCCAGTAATCAGCACCTTCCATGTAACTAGCTCTTGCACCTTCATTAGCCTTCTTAAATGCTCCTTCAGGAGAGATGTCAGCAATACCCTGACTCGTCATACCTGCAGCAGTGTTAACCATTCCTAGCATGTTATAGAGACCCTTGTTAGCAGAAGCTAGTAAGTCTACAGGGTTGAGTGGATTAAAACCAGACTCAGACATGTTCTCCCAGTCTTCTTTTCCAGAGTACCGTGACTTAGCAAGTAGCCTGTCAAATTTAACTATCTCTTTAGGGTCAGCTCCAGGTTCATTAGCAACCCTGAACTGGTTGGCTAACATCTGTCTCTCATATCCTCTACGTTTAGTAAATTCATCACCTGACTCAGTATTGTCAGCATAGAGTACAGCATTACCACTATCTAGTAATGCATTAGCTACAGGCATAGAGCCTTTACCTTGTTCATCAAATGCTACTATGTCACCTAGTTCCCTTGGTGCTCTACTATAGTCAGCTCTATCAACTTCACCTTTTAACGATACACCAATCTCTTCTTGAGAGATTAGAGTATTAAGGAATGTCCTCTTAGCTTCCTGTGTAGCCATAGAGCCTACTTGTGCGTCTAAACCAGCCTTAGCCTTCTTAGCTAGACTAGCGTTCTTTAAGGGGTCTTCTAGTGCATCTATACCAGTGAACCTAATGTTACCCTGTAGACCAAGTGCTTTACCCTTGATTGTATCTGCATCAATAAATAGATTGTCTGTAAAGCTTGAGAGTTCATTGTAGGCATCCATCTTAGACTCTGATGAGATTTGTGGATTCCACAATGTATCTAGTAGTTGTTTATTTCTATCCATACCTGAGATGGATAGATATGCAGGAGCACTTAGTTGTGACGCAGACTGAGATACCGTTGGTAAATCACCTGTTATAAAATCTTCATTCATTATGTTCCTTTTAGTTGTTACCGAACCTGCTTGTAAGTTCTTTCTCGAACAATGCATTGTCCTCCATAAATAATCCATCTCTCATAAAATCTGCAATATCATCTATATTCTTTCTACTTGCAGGAGGATTCTTTACCTTGTACTTCTTCCAGGCATTAGCCATATATGGAGAGAACTTCTTATTCTTTTTTAGTAGGTCAAATACATTCTTAGTAAGACTTTCATTATCTGCCATTCCAAACCAACCAGCATCAAAAGGAGTAGATGCTCCTCCATCGTCTGTCTGTTCCATAGCTGGTTCAAGTAGAGTCCATAACTCAGGTACTCTACCTAGCAATGACCTTAGATTCTCATTGACAACAGAAGAGTCATCTGAAGCTAAAGCATTATCCATCTCTTTATTGTTAGCATCAAAAGATAATTGAGCTTGTATACCTTTATCTCTCTCTGCTTTAATCTCTTTCATCTTGTCGTTGATGACTGTCATTGCACCATCGGATACAGATTTTGGGAGATTATTACTCTTGAAATAATCAGCAAGTACCTCAGCTACCATTTCTGGTTTAGTGTTCTTCTCCTTTATATACTTCATGCCCATTTCGACTATTCCACTAATACCAGTTTTACCAAATAGTTTCTCTTGTTGCTTATCTAACTCTTTTATCATAGCTGTTTGTTTAGCCCTACCACTATCTGAACTCATACGCTTAGACATGAGGTCTTGTTTCCTTGCCTCTATAACACCTGACTTTTTTATATCCTGAAGTAATGGACTCTCAGTATTGTTATACTTAGGACTTTGAGCACTTACCACTGGAGTGTTAGTTGCCTTGGTAGCTACAGACCCAGGAGGAGTCAGTGGTGGAATACCATTTAACATTAGATTATCATCATTCTCTCTCTTGACTTCACTAAGTTTTAATTGATTGGCTTCATTAGATATTCTTGCATTCTCAAGACTAACCATAGGTTTAATCATGCCTGATGCATACTTATTCCCAGAAGCCATTATGTTCATGATTGCATCGAATCTATCTTTAGGTGTTGCATAATTACCTTCAGCAAAATCAGCCATTATCTTCTTACCAGCAACCTCATCAGCCTGTGTATCGTTGTATTTAGTTTCATTCAACACTTGTGCTCTGTTAGAAATATCGATACGTCTATTGGAAAGTTTATTACTGTCCTTATGTTGCTTAATGCTCTCATTAAGATTAGCACCTTGCATAGCAATCCTAGCTGCTGCTCTAGTTTCCTGAGACTCTAGCTGTCTATCTCTAAACTGTTGCTGTACTCCGAACTGAAATTGATTCTGGATTAATTGTTGGGTCTGTAGTTGTTCCTGTACCTTACGATGTTCCTCTGTCTTTAATAGAGTCTGCATCTTCATAACAAGGTCACTAGATGAGTCCATAGACTTCATCACACCTTGCATCATACTGTTAGCGACACTTGATGTATTGGCTGCTGCATTAGCACCTTTGGACATTGTATCCATGAATGGGTTTTGCATAATATCTCCTTACGATAATCTAGGTGCTGTAGATATAGCTGCTGCAGTCTCACTAGGATTATTACGTTCTTGCTCAACGTAGTTACCACCATTAGCGTATCCTGCTGTTAAGTTCTGTCTTACTGCAGCAATCCTACCTAGTTCATTCTTTGTTAAGTTCCACTGTTCACCTGCTCTGCTGTTTTGATCTCTAGCAAACCCTAACATCTCATCTCTATATTGATTGCCCTTGTATAGATTCCACATGTTCATGCCAGTCATACCGATATCCATGATACCATTAACAGTACCCATAGTCTGTCCAAAGTTAAAGTCACCACCAACTCCTAGTGGACCTGTAGTTTCTGGTGTACCTCCAGCTATTTGACCAGCATCATAATCATAGAACCCATCAGTAGCTCCAGATTTCATACTAGGACCTTCTAGTGTAGGACCATCATAAGCTCCTTGAGCAGTTCCAAATAGTGATGAACTGTTTATCTGAGCTAGTCCTGGTCTATTAACACTGTAGCTTGGTTGGTTGTATGTATACCTGATAGGTTGAGTTAAATTTTGACCTCTAGTAGTTCCACCCTGTGCAAGTTGAGTTGACATAAATAATCCTTTGTAGATTGAATTTAAATCATTATATCATATAAGCTTGAGGATGGAATTGTAGGGGAGTTTAGAATCTACAGGACACATTGTGTGCCTGTAGGGTTTAGAGGGGTTTAAACAGGTGTTACGATGTACTTAGCAACGAAGCTAAGTTTCTTTCCACCTTGCTCTGGATTTTGCTGAATTAGTTTTAACATTTGGTTAGCCTTATTCTGGTCAACTGAATGCTTCTCCATGATATCACTAACGGTAACTCTCTTATCCATCTGGATACCTTCCTTCTGGTGTCTGAGAGTGTTTACTTGAGCATCTGATAGAAAGGTAGGTGTATCAAACAACACCTTCCTACCATTAGTCCAAGCAAATCTTTCCTTCATAGTTTCAGTACTTCTAGCTATGACGATATACTTCTGTGCTTTATTAGGTTTCTCTTTAGTAGCCATAATATTCCCTTACTTCTTTGCTTTCTTAGTTACTGTTTTACCAACAACAACTACACCACCAGTAGACCTAGCAGAAGCATCTCTAGTATACATACCAACACCGATAGCACCATCAACAGGTTTAACTGTTACTGACTTGCCCATACGGACTTCAACTACTGTATCTGCATCTAGTACTTTTGTAGTCTTGTTACCAAGAACCTCCTCGATGATACTACCTACGAGTACCACTGAACCAGACTCATTAGTGATAGTAGTATCTTCTACTACTTCACTAATAACTGTGAGTGCTGGATTTGCTGAAGTTAATCTAAACTCTGCCATGTTATTTCCTTTTGTATATTTAATTCACAACTACTAGTAGTTGAAGTTAGCTTTTAGGATTCCTAGTCTTTCAGGATAAAGTACCTTAGCACCTAACCATCCTTTCCAACCAATAGAACCAACTCTACTTAGTGGGTCTGAAGTACCACCAGAACCAATAGCATGATAAACAGTCTCTAGTTTACCTTTACCTCTAAGTGGAACTTGAGCAGTATGGTCTTTACCACCTACAACAAACTCAGCAGTATACTCACCAGCAGTACCAGTAGGTGTAATGAATCCATTAGCATCTTCTACGTATCTGATTTGACCTAGCATACCACGTTCATTTGGAAGGATAGTAACTCTATCTGCATACAACTCAACTGGTTTCCAGTCTGTGTTGTTATCTTCCATGTAATCAATAGCAGCAACATGTCCATAAGCAACAAACTTAGAGTTGATAGGGATTGTACCGTAGTTAGGAGAGCTAGATAGAACTGCACTCATCTCTTTAGCACCAGATAGTTTCAATGCTGTAATCAATCTCTTAGAAGCAGTAGTAAACGCTGCAGAACCTACAGAGTCATTTGGAGCTGTATCATTAGAGATATCATAGATATGTCCTGCACCATAGAAGTACAAGTCTCTGTAGAAACCATCAATAACAAGAGCTGACATATCAGACATCTGATTAGTAGCTTCTGCTGTAGACCATCTATTGTGGAACAACTCTAGTTCCTCTGAGTATGGCATCCAGTCACCAATAACGAATACATCAGTACTCATCTTGATTAGTTCCATAGAAGCCTTAGATGTACCAGAATCACCCTCATTAAGCATAAAGCTTGTATAAGCATCTCTAGGAATCATCTGTAGTGTCTCTTCACCAACTGCAACATCATTACCAGTAAAGTCCTCATTCAAGTTATCGTTGAAGTATAGGTCTTTCATTGAAATCCACTTTTCAAATTCAACTCTCTTCGAGTTCTTCAATGGTAGTGGTTTAGTGATTGTTGCCAATCTATCATACATAGTTTTTTGAGCTGTATTCTCAAGTAGCATTTTGTCGAGGTAAGCACGTCTTTCAGCACCTAACCCATCTCCGAGGGGACTTCCGTAAATAGCCATAATTTATTCCTTTATATTAACCGAAGATTCTATCTTCAAGTTCTTGTCTGTCCATACCGAAAGCATTATCATAAGCACTTCCCGTAGCTCTGGGTTTATTAGAGCCCTGCTTAGGTATTTGTGTACTAGCAGGTGGAACATCAGTCTTAGGTTTCTCACCTCCGTTAGCTCGTTTAGAAGCTTCTTGATATGCACCTAGCCACGTAGATTGTGGACTAGCTAGTTTCAACTTGATAGCCATAGGATACAGCTTGTCAAATTCCCCACTAGCGATACTAGATACAAACATAGGAAACATCTGTGAAGTATAAACTTCATTCTTAAACTCGTCATCAATGTCAGCATATACCTGAGATACTTTACCAGCTACCTCTGGGTTATTCTCTGTTACATCACGGAAGTAATCAGCTACAGCATCAGTCTGTGGAACTTCAGGCTTGTACTCATCTACAGTGTTCCTAGGTGTGTCTACTTCGTCAAAGAAGCTTGTACTTGCTTCGCTAGTATTCAACCCTAGTTTCTTCTGTATATAAGTCTTAGCACCTTCATCACCAGACATGGCATCAGCAAATGCTTTGAGATCATCAGTACCTACAGTTGAGTTATCCAATATGGATATCATCTGTTTGTATGGTTTAATCTTAGACATTTCACTGTTCAGCTTAAATCCTTTTTGCATCAAGTTGATAGCTTCTTCCTCACTGTCGATTGGAATGTCTCTACCCTTGAACTTCAATACAGGATTGGTTATCATCAAACCTGTAGTTTGAGTCTCTACGTCAGTGTTATCAACTGGTACTTCCTGCTGGTCTTCCAGGGTACTAGGTGTATCTTCACTTAGGTTCTCTCCAAACAGTTCTTCTGATGGGTTATCTGTGTCAATATCAGCCCAAGCTTTATCATAGTCTGAACCATTGGTTTCATCACTCTCGTCAGGTGACTCTACATCATTCTCAACTACTTCTTCAACTTGTTCTTCAATCTCGCTATTTTCAGTAACATCCTCTTCGAGAGGAGTAGATACTTCATCTAACATCAATTATCCTTCTTTTCTTGTTTTGCTATCTCAGCATCACTAATTATACCAGAAAACCATAAAGTAATAATCTGTCTAGCTTTTAATTGGTCTCTAACGCTATCTGAGTCCACGTTCTCTTCCAACACTATACTGAGTATAGACTGGTCTATAAACTCCTTCAGGATTAGCTCCTGGAAGCTCTTATCCCCATATAGCTTAGTTAAGTGTTGAGCCTTCTCATCTACGTTCATTTAATGTGTCCTCCATTGCTCTAATACAATTCTCATAAACTACAGATACTGGTAGGTACTCCTTACAAAATACCTTTATCTCAGTGTCTTTGTAGATTACATCTACCCAGAAGTTGTCATCATTTATACGTAGTGGTCTATTGATTCTTATCTCAACATCATCTATAGTCATTTAGCAGTTCCTCCTTCTTTAGGCTTGAGCTTAGCTACTGCATCAGCTTTAGTCTTTAGTGAGTTGTCTTCTATAGCACTCATCTTCCCATGAGCATCAGCATATAGATTGGCAATCTCTCCATCAGTCTTAGCAATATCCTTCTCAGCCTTAACACCCTCACCTTTAGTTCGAGCCATAGCATTAGCAGCAAGAGCATTGTCTTTAGCTGCATTAGCTTTCTTAATCTCTAAGTCTGCTTCACCATGTGCTTGTGCCATTGGGTCTGGCTGAGGTTGATACTCACTAATCATTCTAGCAATATCTGGTCTATCTAGTTGGTCAGCTAAGTCAGCTACAAGTAAGCTAATAGCTTCTGGTGGAATACTACCTGCTTGAGCAAGTGGAGATAACTGCTGCATCAACATGTTAAGATTCTGTATCTTAATCTGTTTAAGTCCATCAGTACCAACCTTCATCTTGATATCAAACTTCAAGTCCTTTCTATCAAACATGTCTTCCACTTCACTAGCTACAAGCATCATAGCTTTCATAGCAGTGTCTTGTGGTAACTGTTCAAGACCAAACTGTTGTACTAGTCTCTGAGTTTCACTCTGCTTTAATGAAGGTATATCAATACCAGTGATTCTCTTGATTTCAGTCTCATCCACATACTGAGCACTCATAGCTAACCACATACCTAGCATCTCTTTGAGACCATTAGTTATATTCGTAGTTATATCAAGTAGTCTAATCTGTGATTGAGACATCATTGCTGAGAAGTTACTAGTACTAGCCTTCATCTCTGAACCAGGTAAACCCTGCATAGCATTAGTAATACCAGTTAATGATTGAGCTTGTGAATCCAACATAGTAAGCATATTAAAGATATGCTGAGGTAGCTGATTAAAGTTGCCATCCATAATAGCAGTATTGATACTATCGTGAGTATTAATTTCAATGTACTTGTCACCACGTTTAAGTCTATTGAAGTTCGTTGCATCTAAAGCACCTTTCTTGAAGAACTTAGTTCCGTTGTTCGAGTTAGCCATGTTATCAATGATACCTCTAACAATACTTGTAGATAACTTCTGCTCATCAGATATGGCATCAGATAACGCTCTACCGTAGATTTTAAAAGGCTCATCATATAACGGGATACAAATGAATGGTATCTTCTTAAATGCAAATGGATTCTTCTCCATACGTAGTATCAGATTATCCTCACCATACTTAGCCATAGTAGCTACTACATTCTCAACATTACCATCACCTAGTAGGTCATATTCACCCCAGTACTCATATAACGTAATCTTCTTACGAGTGTCATCCATAAACTCAAAGTCACTTGTATTATAGTTATGAAGGTCAAACCCATCATTCCTTGTATCATCGTTCTGAGATACTATCTTCTTCAGTCTCTTAACTGCATCATCATCATAGAGTTCATCCTTAACAATGTCACTCAGAGATGTTCTCATCTCGTAGATTAGAAATTTACTATCTTCAAACGTATCAGCAGTAGGGTCTACATATACATCCTCATTACGTACAATCTTAGATGTAGGATGATTGGATAGCACTGTAGTCACCGAGATGGTCACTGTACCGTCTTCAAGGTTCTCTTTGAACTCTGCACCTCTTTCAGTGAAACTAGCTCTCATTTCGTCTGTTAGAGCATCTAATGGTATAGTTTGTTTCTTGACTCTAGTATCTCTCTTCCAACCTACACGTATAAACACAGTACCTTCTGGTACAACTACATTACCAAGAGACTTGAGAAACCTTACAGACTTAAAGTCCTTGTTCCAGTAATGGTTAACTAGCTTCTCGTTTACCTTAGACTTATACACATCAGCTTCAGTCATAGGGTCAATCTCTACAATGTCAAAGTTACCAAGGAAAGGTTTAATGATATTGGATACAAGAGCTTCACCTTGCTTCTTGATAAGCTTCCATACTATCTTAGACCTACCATCTTGTTCATTACCATAAGGTTCTCCCTTGTACTCTTTCATCCATGTATCAATCTCACTCATAACATCATCATGGTATTGTTTTGACTCTTTCAAGTCGTGTTCAACTACCTCTTGCATATCGTCATGTGATAACTTATTTTCAGGTTTATCCCCTGCAACTACTAGTGTCATGTATTCTCCTTTGTTTATTAGGTTAACTTCCCATGTATATTAGTCATGTTAGCCATACCTATCTCGATCATATCTGATTGATTATAGCTCATTTCCATAAAGTCAAAAGATCTCTGAACTGGATCTGAAAAATAGTCCAATGTGTCTAGTGGTATATTTATACCTTGATGCCACATCTCTTCTATCTGTTTTCTCATTTCCTCAGTATCTTCACCTATCTCTTCCGTACTATTATTCAGTGCTGTCATGTCAGCTTCAAACGATGATATAGCAAATGAGTTATAAGCCGTTATAAGCGAGTTAACTGCTGCTAGTGTGCTTCCTAATGCGTTAGCTGGGTTAAACGAAATTATAGCTATTGCAACACCAATGATGGCTGCAAGTCTTGGGTCTATATTCTGCAGAGCTACAGACAGTAGTGTAGTTGCAACCATAGTCAGTGCAGTCTGCACAGCTATAGCACCTATACCCCAAAGGAACACAGCAGCTACTATAGTAAAGATTATCCTAAATGCTGTAGTTTGATACCATTTGATCTTGACCTTATTTTCTGAGTACATCCACATATTGAATAGATCCTGGTATATCTCAACCTTAGCTCTAAGTCCTTGTTTCTTCAAGAAGCCAGTAGGTATGATATAGAAACTTCCTGCATCAGCATTCTTTGATTCCCTCTCAACAGTAACCGTATAACCACCGTAGCTTCTCATCCTATACTGTATATTATAGTCTCCAGAAACACTCACATCAGTAGGCATGTCATTGTTACTTCCGTTTGGTCTACCATATATGATATCTACCCAGTGTCCATACTTTACATGACTCCTATCGAGAGAGTATGTAATGAATGAATGTTTAAGGTGTTCTGCATCTTCCATACTAGACTTCATACTATCACCATCTTCATCTGATGTATTCAATCCAAATCTACTCAGTATAAAGTCCACCTCTGTATTAGATTCAACCCAAGACCCATTCTTCATGAAAGGTATAATCAATGCAGTTTCGTTATCTGCAGACTTTGTTACATCTGATTCAAATATGAATATGTGATTGTAGCTATCATCTGTACGTGTATACTCGGTAGCCATTACAGCTCTAGTATCTGTAGGTAGCCATGTAAATATTGGATTGTCAACATCTTTGATTGTACAGTCATCATTGAGTTCAAATAGCCATATACCCCATTTACCATTTACATACTGTGTATCAGGTATGGACTTGTCAGCATAGTCTCTAGTACGTGGTATACAAGCCAGTCCATCAGGACCAGCTTTAACTGAGGGGAATGCTACTTCATATCTGTCATCATTTAGTTCTTGCCACAGAACCTTCTCACAAGTACCTACAACATAGTAGTTAGTAGTTAAGGAGTCATACACTTGATGTATGGACATATCTACTGGTCTACCTGCTGAGTCACTATAGAAGAAGTCTGTGACAAGCTTTACGTTTGGGTCTTCATTGGTTGCTATGTAATATGCTACACCTTCATTGGTTAGCTTATTCCTAGTGAGAGTAATATTTGCATTTACTCCCATAGCATCAAACACCTTCTCTTGGTAGAATAGGTTTGACTCTTGTAGTACTATTGGAAAATACTGAGTAGGATCAAGACTCTTTGATTTGTTTGCAGCTCTAACCATTGCTTTAGCAAATAATTCATCTGTAGGTTCAAAGAGACTATTGACTTGTAGATCAGTATAGTATTTAGTTTTGCTTCCCATCTTTGTACCATACCTCATATTCTGCTTGTATATGAAAAGGTTTAAATCCAGTCATACGAAGAAACCTCTTGGCTTCATTGTACCACTGAGCTACTTCCACAAACAATACATCTCTGCACTCTATTGTCTTGTCTGATAGCTTTCTCATAGTCTTTGTATACTCAACGATATTACTGCTACGTAAATCAACAGTAGTAAAGTAAATTAGGTTTCCATCTCTTTGTTCCATAATGGCACATATAACAGCTTCTTTATCCTCGATAAGGTAAAACCTTGCCCAGTCTGCATTAGCCTTGTCAAATGCATCGTAGGGAGACTTGTAGCCTAGATCCCACGATTCTTTGATGTCCTGGTTCTGATACCGTAGATTCTTAACGGTAGCAAAAAACTCCTCAAATTCTACAGTGTTTACAATCATGTACAAGGCACTCCAACTTCTCCAGCTAATGAACAGTATAGTTGATCCATCTTCTGACTATTGAGTGAACTAGGTATTCCTGAAACTGATAACAATCCAGATGAGAACATCATAGCAAATGCATTATATTGTGCATCAAACAACTTCTGTTTCTTATTGTCATCGAATCCTAATATCTGTCTATCAGTAAGTCTTACCTGAGCTTCTTTAAGTAGTGCATCTGCTTTAGCAAGTTTCACTTTCTCTTCTGCTATTTCAAGTTCCTTTCTCTTGATAGCGAGTTCTTCGATAGCGATAAGAACCTTCTGTTCTTCTATCTCTACTTGCTTCTCTTTGATGATCTTCTCAGAAGGTCTTATGAATGAAGTAACATATTCCTGGTCTGTTGCCTGTGCTTCAGTTAATCCAGTCTTAGCTACTATACTATCCTTATCAGCCAATTTAACATCTTTCTCAAGAGGTCTGATATAAGTTGTAACATAGTCCTGATCAATCTTCTGTGAATCTTGTAGTTCAGTTCTACTCTCAACATTGTCAGCATCTTTAACCAACTTAGCAAGTTCTGCAGGTCTAATCTCAGTAGTCACATAGTTCTGATCTGTTTCCTGTGCTCCGATAAGATCTGACTTAGCAGTAGTCATTACATTGTTAAGGTCTATCCCATCTTTCTCTAGTGGTCTCATTTGATCTGTTACATATGTCTGGTCAGTAGTCTTAGCAGTAATACCTTCTCTATTAGCATCTGTAAGTAACTTATCTGCATTCATCTTGACTAGCTCTTGAGGTCTAAGCTGTGAAGTAACCCACTCTTGATCTTCAGTCTTGGATTTAACAAGATCAGTCTGGTCTTCAATGTGACCAATCTCTGCAACTAGTTTCAGGTTTTCTTTTGGTCTTAACTCTGTAGTTACGTATGTTTGGTCTGCTGTTTTGGCAGATATCAAAGTAGTCTGTGATTCACACTGAGATATGTTACATGATATCTGACTCTTCTCTAATGGTCTAATCTCTCCAGTAACAAAAAGTTGATCATCTATCTTGGCTTGTTTAAGTTCATTGTCCTTCACCATCCCTGCCATCTGTTCACCCTTAATAGGTGACTCAAATGCTAACCTAAGAGATTCAGACATTAAGTTGTTGAAGACATCAGAGTATTCAGTACCCTTTATTCTTCCACTTTCAAACTGAGTATCTAGTTCAGACTTGATTTGTCCTCCAAGTATCTTGAAGTTAATCACTACGTTTTTCATATCATACATTATGCATTTCCTTTTTAGTATATGGTTGAGCTGGAAACTCACCAATTATTCTTCTCTCTCTAAAGTAGTTGTAGGTATCAATCCATCCCTTATCAACATTGAGTGTAATACCAAGATCCTTCAACATTGTATCAGACATTTTAGATACAAGTCTAAATTCAATACTTGCCTTATTCTTCACTCCTCCACATGTTGATTCTAGTCTAACTTCCCCTCTGCCACCATTACCTGCCGTAGATGTCAACCCTGAAGTACCACCACCACCTGCACCAACACCACCATTTCCTGCTATTGATTCATTGTTTCCTCCTTTTCCACCGTTACCAAACCCTGCTTGTCCTCCCCAAAGAGCAGAAGAACCAAAGAATGATAGACCATCTGTAGAGGTTCCCCAACACCCACTTCTAGTAGCACCATTACCTTGATAGGCTGAACCTGCTCCTCCTGCAGCAGTAGCCAATGTATCAAATGAAGATGCTGTTCCTGCTCCTGCTGTACCTAAGTATAGTGCCCCAAGTCCACCTACTCCTACAGTAATGTAGTAAGCGACTTCAGGAGTTACAGTATAGGTATTAGAAACTTCACTACCTCCTGCTCCTCCATCATCAGAACCTACACCACTATCAAAACCACCACCACCACCACCACCAATCATACATACATCTACGCTGAGTATACCACTTGTGTTTTCCCACTCATGGTCTCCTGGTACATCAAATATTACAGACAATGGAACACAGCATAACACGCAGGTTATATCTGCAATAATATTGGATTCCTTTTCACCAGCAGAGTTCCATGCTCTAATATAGAATGACTCTACTTCACCACCTGGACAATTATGAGTTACTGGTGATGTCTGTGCTGGATAAAGTAGAGTACCATCACTAGAGTGTATATCATATTGTGGTGCAGGATATCCATCAGTGTCATTCCATTGAAAGGTAAGCTTTTCACAAGTACCACTACTGACAGTTAATGATATTGGTACAGTAGGAGGACAAGCTCTCCTCCACACTTCAACATCATTAGCCATAACAACTTCTACGTTAGCATATGAACCATCAGTACCCTTAACCTTTATCTTGTTACAGGTTGATATATCTACCCCATTTACAACTACTGGCATACCTAGACCTTCACATCTAAATATAATGTACCAGAAGCTTCGTCAAACCTTCCTAGAGCTATGTTTCCACTTGCTCCATCTTGGTTAACCATCTTAATCCAACCACCATCTGATTGCAAACTAGTGTCATATTCAGCACTACCACTTGGTTCATGGAAGTCTATATAATTACCAACATCAAGTATTCCACCACTCACGAATGGAATAGTGTCCTCTATATCATCAAACGTAGAACCAGACTGCAAGTTCTTACCATCTAGTAAGTCTGCATTTAATCCACTACCACTTCCATCGTTACCTTGATGCCATACAACCTCACCATTAATAGTAACCTCACCACCATTGGCATTCAATCCTAACCAAGTACCTTCACTAACACCATCAGTAACAGTAACAGCTTGTATCTCATTTCCATCAATGGTCATAAATGTACTATCTACATCTCCAATAGTTATAGCACCTCTTGATTCCAGTGAAGCATCTCCAGTGTAACTAAAGTGATATTTACCACTAGCTGTATCATCTGCATCTGTTCTTAGATACTGGTCATGGGTATGTGTAGCAACTGAATAAAAATCACTATCTTCACCATCTAATAGATCTGCGTCTAATCCACTACCAGCACCGTCATTCAATAGCATCTTAGCCTTGAAATCAGCATTACTAACATTACCTAGTTTGACCTCAGCAAATTCACTAGCTTCCATACCATCTACAGTGTCAGCATCAAGTGTACTGTCAATCCCTTGTGGGAATATATCTGCAGGTGGAATCTTATCTACGTTAAGTCTAAACTCGTCCCCATGAAATCCATCAACTGTATCAGAGTCAATGTATGTAAATTCATCACCATCATCTCCATCCTCATTATGACCTTGATTGAGTAGGTCTAATGGATAGTGAGTATGAGGAGGAACATATACAACACTGGACAATACAGCTTCTAATGTATCAGTAAAAGGACCTTCTCCATCATCGTTGTAGAAACACATCTTATAGAAGTAGTCTATGTCTCTATTAACTACACCAAAGTCTTTGTATGTGTTACCACCAAACGGTAGCCAATCTACAAGTACCATACTATCTGCAGACTCCCCTCTGTAGATATTAACACCCTTAGCATCAGTCTCACCATTGTCTCCCCACTGTAAGAATATATGGTAATAACTTGCAGGTGTACCTACTGAGAATGGATCTGGTTTCTTTGTAGGAGGACATGTACATGGTACTTGTTCATCTCTAAACCCAGTATCTATCTCAGAGTATGCAGAACAAGCTCCAGTAGAATCATCATCACAAGTAAAACAAGCCTTAACCCTATAGTGGTAAACCTTAGTGTCTTCTATCTGATGATCTTCGTACCATAAATCTCCGTTAAGAATATCTGCTACCTGAGTAAAAGTAGTACCATCATCATCACTTCTCTCCACAGTATACATAGCATCAAAGTCAGAATATCCCCACTGTACAAGTACATGTGTTTCAAACTGACCATCAGTTGCATCACAAAAGTCTGGTACTGGAGGAGGAGGACAAGTACCAGCTCCACCATCTTGCCAATACAACACATCATTGAAATATACCTTGGTGAAAGTATTACCATTAAAGTTTATAACTCCACCAGATTGAGGTATCTCTACCCCGTTGAAATATAATGCCATGACAACTCCTTATGGTGCAGCAGTGTTTGATAGATACAGTATACCATTAGTTGTGTCTTCCCAGATTCTAATACCACCAACCACAGTTTCTCCAGCAAAAGGAGGAGTATACGTAGGTGGTTTACCAGCTAGGTCATCCCACTCTATAGCAGTAGCTTCTAGTCTAAAGGCATCAGCATGTAGTCCATCAAGTAGGTCAGCATCAAACCCTGAACCATCAGCAAAGTGTCCTTGACCAATAACCTCATCAGCATTGTGAGTATGTACAGCTACTGCAAAGTCGATAGCATGTTTACCATCAATAGTATCAGCATCCAACAATGAACCAGCACCTTGAGGTGCAATATCACTTGGAGCAATATCAACAGCCTTTGCTCTATACTGAACCATCTGATCATTGAAGTAAGATAAAGGTATAGCATCACTATCACCTTCTGGATCAACTATGCCAGATACGGTAGCACCCTGTGTAAAGCGTAGATTGCCTATCATGGCTGTTGTACCATCTGATCTAATGAAGTCATTAGGGTCAAGGTTTACTTTGGCTTTAAGAAACCATCCAGACTGTGTATATAGCATGTAGTCATTATCAGTAGCATATCTATCTACGAGGTCTCCACCTATAAAGGTATGTCCATCTTCATCATCAACATTCGTATCATATACATACCAGTATTGACCTGGTGTTGGGTCTACTGGATACTCACCATCTACACCTTCAGGATTCCATCCACCCATAGCAACAAGACTACTAAACCCAACAAAAGAACCATCTATCAATCCATTATCATTAAGTATAATAGGCTTATGCATATCATCACCACCAGTAGAAGCAACGATAAATTCAGACTCATCAAATACTGATGTCAATCTAGTATTAAGTACTCCCAAACTTACTGCATCACCATCTTCAGTTGCATCACCAAGGTCTATCATCTTGTTTAATCCAGCAGTAATACTACCAGTCATAGGATAAGAACCATCTCTCTTATAGTAATCCTCTGGATACAGCTTAGATGTAACCTTGATCCATCCAGATTCAGTCCAAGCCATATAGTCACCAGTCTTAACAGTAAGACCAACCAGATCACCTTCTTGCCATGTGAATCTTTCATTCAGTGGTAATTCAATGTACCAGGTTGCTCCATACGTGCTATTAGAGGTATCAGGATACTCTGACTCTATACTTCCATGTATAGGCGTAAATTTACCTGCTAGGTACACTACTGGGAGTTTTATCATAGAGTTATCTACAAGTCCTTCAGAGTTAAGTTTAACACCTAGTCCTGCATCTGCAAATCCATCAGAATGATCAAGCATCCATTCCTTCTTAACATACTCCACATGGTCATGTTCTGAGGGAGGGAATGTATTAGGTTTACCAACTACACTGACCCAATCAATATACGTCTGTAGGAACATCCACTCACTACTAGTACCATCATCATACCAAGCAATTCTACTACCAGCAGTCCAATAGATATCATCATACCAAGCAGTCTCTTTAATAACCCAATAATCACCATGTTCAGTAGGTATTGGATATGCACCACTCTTAGGATTCCAGTAACCCTTCAACGTAAGTGCTGATGCTTCACCCCTAGATACTTCAGACCAATGATAAGAAGAGAACCCTAACTCAGCATCAGGATAATCAGGATGAGTTACTGGATCAGATATAGGATTTTGTGACCATCTCTTACCAAACTCTGCTTCATCTATCGTAGCTTTATAGTAAGAATTACCCTCTACAACTTTATCTTCCATTTCAACTAGCTGTCCAGGGATAGCAAGTACAGAGTCCATGTTCTCACCAATATCTACGAGTGCTGGTAAATTCTCTGCTATAGGAGCTAGTGTATCAATGTTGTCTGCTACAATCTTGATCTCATCAAGGAAAGGTTTAATCTCCTTGAGTCCATACTCAATAAACAAGTCCTCAAGTTCAACTGCTAAGTCATCTATCTTAGTGTCTATATACTGTTGCAACTTATCAAAAAGTTGATTCATATTCATGATTGCCATCTTATTTTCCTTTTAGTATTTGTACTTCTTTTTCAAGAGCAGTTATCTTAGTCAGTAGCTTAGCCAGTCCAGCATCAACATAATCCTTGTTGGTTAAGTGATTACCTGAGCTAGGTACTTCGTCTACAAGTACTCCACCATATTTTACTTCAAGAAACCCATCTGACTTGAGTATAATCTCACCTACAGTAACCTCAGCAACATCATAGTTTCTGAGAGTCATTGAATTATTATCGTGGTCTCTGAATAGAATACCTCTATTTACTGCACCATCGCTGAACCATATGTGAGTATTGTCATTTTGGTCCAAAGTCAAATCACTTGTCATAGTTGCTTGACCAGTATGGAGACTAGTTGCTTCCAAATTACCAAGATGTACGTCAGCATAGGTACTATCTGTATGGTTATAGAAATCAAGTTTGTCATGATTATGATTGATTCTAAACTCAGGTTCTTCTGCAACATCTGAGATAAACCACAACCAAGCACCATTAGTAAGCCTCAAATCATCAGTCATTGTTCCACCAGACTTAGATAGGAATGTATCTACATAGTCTTTCCTAGTTAAGTGATTATCACCAGTAGGTGCTGCACCATCGACAGAAATATTACCATCAGTACCAATTCTACACATAAGAGGTAATTTAGTTCCACTAACATAAGTACCACCGTAGAAGATTATTGACCCGTCTATGTTAAGGTTTATATGAGCACCAGTATCAGTAACACTATTGTTTCCAAGTGATGACATAGTACCATCACGGTTACGATACATGTTGTTACCAATTACTACATCATATCCACCATTAGAATACAAGTAACCACCAGCACAAAACTCTTGATAATTAGAAGTCCAGCAATCAGCAGGTACTTTAATTGGTAAGTTACCTGTCATTGTATCCCCAGATTTATTGACTTTAGAATTACTAGCATCTATGTGTTGTTGATACTCCACAGCATCTCCAGTAACAGTACCAACACCCATTCCAGTAATCTTCTTTGTACCCAACTGTAGATTACCAGTCATAGCAAGAGTTCCATCTCTCAATACGAAGTCAGTAGAGAAGCTAGATATCTGATTAACAGTTACAAGGTCTTGTGCCTCTGTACCATCAGCAGCATTCTTAAACTGTTGTCCACCACCTGCAAATGCTCCTATAATCGGTTTTGTACCATCAAGGAAGTAGTATGAGGTTGGATCAATGTTAAGGTGTATATACCCCCATTCTGTCTCACCATGAATAAGTGAGTCTCCATTATATAGAACAACTCCAGTTAAGTCACCTTCAGTAAATGTCCATCCTTCAGGAGGTAACTCAGCCATACCCCAATATGCACCTCTAGTATAGTTAGTAGTATCAGGATATTCAGCTCCAGTAGCAGGAGTAAACATTCCCACAGGATACAACCCAGTACCAGATATGGTAGGATGTAAATACCCAGTACCATCAAGTACTATAGGTTTACCTGCATCAGCAACACCAGCACTCTCTGTAATAAAGTCTGTCTTGTCATATTTCAGTACATCTGCATCATCTACATACTTCATAGTAACAAGGTCTTGAGGACTCTCAATCACAGGAGGTCCACCATTAGGTCCAGAAATAGAAACACCATCAGAACCAAGTATCAATAAACTAGCAGTAGTTAAACCATCAGCTTGATATCTACTCACCACAACTTGTCCAGTCTCATCTGAGTGATACATACCACCAGTAATACCAGAACTGTTCTCAAAGATAACTCTCTGAGCACTTGTAGTAGCTATGTGTAGATTACCTGTCATAGGTTTAGAGCCATCTATATGTAAGAATAGCTCAGGATTACTCTCAGATGCTTTAGTTGCCCAGTGATAAGAGGAGAACCCAGTTGGATGTTCACCATCCTGTACTGGAGTGTCTTCTTCCTCTTGAGCCCAAGAATGAGCATCTAACATATCTTCTCTAGCTTGTATAGCAAATATCTCTGCATACTTCCTAGACAGCTCAGCATCTTTAGCTGCTTGAGGAGCATTCTTAATTGCTGCCATATTACGTGAACATTTAATCACACTAGGCATACTATTATATACACCTACAACAGACTCCATATTGTCTGCAACTGTAAGCAACTCATCCATATAAGTACCAATCAGTTCCATATTATTGTCTTCAAACAACTGTTCTAAAGCAGTAGTACTATCTTCTATCTTCTTATCTATATACAACTGTAATTGGTCAAACAGTTTATTCATATTCACTATAGCCATTTAGCATCCTTTGTTCTATCTGTAGTCGATACCACTGTAGTTGGGTATCTATTGGTTAAATTCTCTTTACACTGATGATATCTCATGAAGTCATAATTAGTAGCTTGTACATCTTCTTTACTATGTAGCGTATCATTTATATAGAACTTACATCCAGCAATTACACACTGAGTAATATCAAGCAAATGTTCATCTGCCAGTTCATCTATATGAGGTACTATCCAAGCACTGAAGCACATGAATTCTCCATCATGAGTATCTAACCATTCTTGATCATACACTATATAGTAAGAAGAACCTCTTTCTTCAAACTTATCCATAATAGAAACCCCACTACCATCAAAGATATCCAATACATCTATTACCCTAGATTGAGCTAGATCGTCTTGTAACACTTTATTTACTGTCGGGGAAGGTAATACACCTGTAGTAAGGAAAGCTTCTATTTCCTCCTGTATAGGAGCACTAAACGTAATCTCTGTAGGTTCTTGTTCTGTCTGCTCATTGAGTCTACCCAATGCTCTAAAGTTATATGTAGTTATGTCTTTATCTACAGTGAAACCGTGTAGCTTCTTAAACAGCCTAGAACCCAAGGATATATCCTCAAGTACTGTCTGTATAACCGAGTCTACACCATCATCATTGAGAGATACATCTCTGATGTGATACTTGACCTTCTCTCGAAGGTAGTCTATATTTGCCATGAGGACTCCTAGAATAGATATGAATTTGTTTGTTCTCCATCCATTATATCTAAACCAGGTTCATCCCTTATTGAAGTACTTGCTATGATATCTATCAACGTAAGTTGAGCAATAGCATCAATCAAGTCATCATGCTTAGCAAGAATCTTATCTACAGTGATCATACTCATCTCCTGCAATAACTCCTCAGTAAAGTTATGCATAATATCTTCTGGTATCCAGAACCTACCCATCTCTACAATAGGTTGAAAACTCTTGAGTACAGTAAGCTTAGAGTTCTTGTGGTTAGGTCTACTAATCATATCTACACCAAAGAATAGCCCTCTCTTCACTTGTTCGTTATAGATAAATGTCTTCATAGCCATCTGGAATGCTACCTTCTCCAGAACTACAGAGTAAGGTCTATACTTAGCAACATACATGAATATCTTATCAATAGTATCATCAGGTTTATATCTACCATAACACCCATCCACTAAGAACCAGTGATTATTCTCATTAACCCCAATAACAGCTATAGCAGTATAGTCAGCAGTGTCCCTTTCAGAGATAGCTAAATCTACAGATATATAGTAGGTAAGTCCTGCTAGGTTGTTCTTCATATCAGTACTACGATACCTCTTAACATTATCCAGGTTATACAGCAATGATTCACTAGGTGTAATAATCAACATGTGTTCCTGATACCATAACGCTGCTTTACCGAGACCCTTATACGAGTTGTATGACTGTCTAATATACTCAACAGTAAATCTATCTTCCCAACAACTAACTACAGGTTGTCCATCCTTAACAGGATAATCTTCAGCTATAGGTAACTGTATAGTACTCCAGTCATCAGATTCAACCAGGTTCATCAACAATGAGTCAGCATGTAGAGGAGTTCCAATGAACGTAAACTCATAGTTATTAGGATTAACTGCAGGAACAACTGCTGCTTGAAACCAGTTCTTCAACTTCTCTCTATTATCCTTGTTAATTACAGACTCATCATTCTCAATATCATCCATGATAATCCAGTCTGGTCTAAAGTGTCTAATGTTCACACCCCTAATCTTCTGTCCAGTACCTCTACCCTTAACATAGATTTCCCTATCTAGCATTTTATTGTAGATATGAATAGTAGGGTCATCACCTAACTTAGACTTAGTAATAGTCAAATACTTACTGAGTTCCTTGTTCTCCTGGATAGTATAGATGAGTCTATCTATCTGTGAAGCAACCTGTTGAACACTGTCCATAATGTAGATGATAAAGTTAATCTCACCATGATTAAACTTCTTACCTTTGAAGATACAGTATATCAAGTAGTACACACCTACCAACGTAGATTTCGATGCACCTCTTGTACACTCTAAACACTTCCTATTAGACTTCCCATTAATATGGTCAATCATCTGGAAATGCATTGGAGCTACCTTGTTCTCTTCATCAAAGAACGTATTAAACCAAGCAAAGAACTCTAAGGTGTCTTGATGCTTAGGATGATATGGTAAGTCATACCTAGCTCTGGGTACTATCGCCATTGGAGACCTCCACAGGCATAGCAAGTACATCTATAATCTCAGTTGCACTCTTACCCTTCATTAGCTTAGCAACGTCACTAAGCTTCTCCTCGATACTCTTCATAGTCTCAGCACCATCTCCGAGATTGATATTCACTTCAAACTCTCTAGCACCTTCTGGTTTAGCAGTTGAGTCTAGGAATGTCTTACTTAGTGGAGCTAAATCTCTGTCTGAGATATCATCACTCAATACACGCTCTAGGACCTTATCTAAGACCTGAAACCTACTCATGGCATAGGATATGTACAGGTTAGTCTGTAACAGCGTTACAACCCGTTTATACAACTGTGATTGTTCTAGTCTCTTTGCTTTGATTTCAATAGCTGTCCTTGATACTTCACCAGTTGTGTTTGGGAATGGAGCATTGCTATCTGCTTGTGGAATACATCTATCTTTAAATGCAATCTTAAATGCATTATACCTACTGTTTTTCTCTAAAAATCTCTTCCTGATATAGACGACAACCCCTGGAAGTTTATCCAGGTCCTTGTCTTCTACTTGAGCATGGTTCATAATATCTACGAGCTCATCAGGTTCAACCTCATTAAGAAGACCAGCCTTAGATACAATCTGTGCTATTCTTTCTATATGATTCATATTGACCCTTATTTTTTAGTAATTAAATCTCTTACCTTCTTAACTAATTTCTTAGCCTTATCTTTGCATGGACAACCCATTACTCTTCTTCGTCTTCAATCTCAACTACTGGTATCTCACAGAGTTCGGTCTCATCGTTCCATTCAGTATCTTCACCACATGGATGAACTTCCTCTGGAGCAACAATACAAGTGTTAGTCTCATTATCTTCTATAGTACCCTCTCCACATGATAGTGGTGGTAACACTACACAAGTATTACAATCAGTAACCTTGTATCCTTCAGGACACTTACCATCTACAGGCACAATAGGTTCAGTTACATTCTCATCTACTATAATACAAGGTGTAACTACAGTAAATTTTAAATCCATTCCAAACTCACTAAGTAACTCTTCTCCGTTATAAGTAACATTGCTGTCACCCAATGAGAATGCAGTTAAATCGAATGGAACACCACACTCCAATGAAAGGTTATCATCAATGACGATAGGCTCTCCTGGCTCAACTACAATCCTAGTATCACTGTTGTTACAACCAGCAAGTCCTAGTGCCAATAGACCAGCAAAACATACTGCTACAGACAACTCTGCAATAACTGTTTTAAAATCTTGCTTCATAGTATTCTCCTTAATATC
>Ga0256824_10000129_pt1 | contig 25740 bp, 31 predicted proteins | sample CV67metaG_FD_191570 | JGI IMG/M metagenome (GOLD analysis project Ga0256824, IMG submission 191570) | Hydrothermal vent microbial communities from East Pacific Rise, Pacific Ocean - CV67 | ecosystem: Environmental > Aquatic > Marine > Hydrothermal vents | place: Pacific Ocean: East Pacific Rise...
GGCTACTGGTAGTTTAGAGAGAACGGTTGAACTACTTTCTCGTTGTCCTGAACTTAAAGTTTTTTCTGGTGATGATGCTATTGACTACCCTATCTTAGCAAATGGTGGAGCTGGAATCACTTCTGTTACTTCAAACCTTATGCCAGATTTAAAATCTGAGTTAGTAAGACTAGCATTAGCTGGTGATTTTGCTGGTGCTAAGGCGATTAATGACAAACTTTACCCTTTAAACTCTGTAATGTTTTGTGAATCAAATCCTGTTCCAGTAAAAGCAGCGATGTATATAGCAGGTCTTATAGATACTTTAGAGTACAGACTTCCCCTTGTTGCTCCAAGTTTAGAAAATATGAAAAAAATTGAAAATGTAATGAAAAATTACGAAATTAAAGGATTGTAGATTATGAAAGGAAAAACTCTTTTTATTAGTGGTGGAACTAGAGGAATCGGTAAAGCTATGGTTTATGCTTTTGCCCAAAAAGGTTGTGATGTAGCATTTACTTATGCTTCAAGTGCCGATACTGCCAATGAGATTATTGCTGATGTTGAAGAGAAATATAGTGTAAAATGTAGAGCTTACAAACTTGACATACTAGAGCCTTTAACTTACAAAGATGTTTACAAACTTTTTGATGAAGATTTTGATAGACTTGATTTTTTCATCTCTAATGCTATCATCTCTGGTAGAGCTGTTGTTGGTGGTTTTGGTCCATTTATGAGACTTAAACCAAGAGGTTTAAACAACATCTATACAGCAACTGTTGATGCTTTTGTTGTTGGAGCTCAAGAAGCTACAAAAAGAATGGAAAAAAATGGTGGTGGTTCTATAATTAGTATGAGTTCAACTGGTAACTTAGTTTACACTCCAAACTATGCTGGTCACGGAACAAACAAAGCTGCTGTTGAAGCTATGGTTCGTTATGCTGCTGCTGAGCTTGGTGAGAAAAACATCCGTGTAAATGCTGTAAGTGGTGGACCAATCGACACTGACGCTCTAAAAGCGTTCCCTAACTATGAAGAGGTTAAAGGTGAAGTTGTAAGAAGGTCACCACTAAGCCGTATGGGTGAAGCAACAGACCTTACTGGTGCTTGTCTATTTTTATGTTCAGAACAATCATCTTGGTTAACTGGTCAAACTATTGTTATTGATGGTGGAACAACTTTTCAATAATAGATTTAAAAATCTAAAGGGCTAATTAATTTAGCCTTATTCATCTCTGAAACTACATGAGTATAAATCATTGTAGTTTCAATAGATTTATGACCCAAAAGTTCTTGAATACTTCGTAAATCAACCCCAGCCTGAAGTAGATGAGTAGCATAAGAGTGTCTAAAAATATGTGAAGTTACTCTTTTGTTTAAGTTTGCTTTTTGTTATGCTACTTTTATGTTTCTTCCCAAAGTCTGAGGCATAACATGATGTCGTCTTTTCTCTTTAGTTCGATGGTCAACAGAGATATTTTTCATAGGAAATAAAAATTGCCATTTTGTCTCAAATTTTGATTTTGGATACTTTTTTTCATACAAAAATGGCATGTATACACTTCTAATAATATCTTAAGTGTTTATCTATTTATAAAATTTAATACTCTTTATGATATAACATTATATAGATGGTTATATACCTATTTATAGGTATATTTTTAAATTATTTAATATAAGGAAATAAAATGAAAATGATTTTCAATGTAGTATTTATAGTCATACTATTTATAATTACAGGTTGTGGCACTGCAAAGATAGTTAATATTAATAAGAATACATATTTTAAGCAAAAAAAAAACGATAACTAAAATTGAGAAAGCAATCATTCTTGGCTCTTTAAAAATGGGCTGGGCAACAAAGAGAATCGAGCCTAATATTATCGAAGCTAAACTTTATTCAAAGAATAGATATACTGCAATAGTTTTAATACAATATGATGAAAAAGGCTATAAAATAACTTATAAATCTAGTGTTAATTTAAAGTATAATGCTGAATCTAATACAATTCATTCTAATTATAATAGATGGATTGCTGGACTTTCAAAAAGTATTGATAAAATTTTAATAAATATAGATTCTATACAGTTCAAAAAAGAAATAAAACAAATAGACTTAAGTGGCAAAATAATTTATGTTAAACCTAATGCTATATTCGGAATATCCAATGATATTGCTCAAGATATTAAAGAAAAATGTAGCATTGATACTCAAATAATAAACTATATTGTTGAGAATGCTAAAAAATATGATGTTAATATCATTATAAAAGATGAAATACCAATTGATGCTATAGAATTAAAAATAACTATTGAAAATGCAGTAAGTCGTAAAAATGCTGTAGGCTTTACAAAGAATGCCTCATATTCTGGAAAAATAATTAAGGACAATATTACTTATTTTTCTATAGTAGCTTCAAGACGATCTGTAAATAGTGTATTTGGTAATCAAGAAGGTCAATGTCCAGTTTTTAGAAAAATAAATAGTAGTATTGGAAGAGATATTGGAATTTGGTTATCAAATCCTATAGATAATGTAAAGCTTGGAGATTAAATTAGAAAAGTCACACATCTAAACAATGAATAAATAGCCATTTTAAAGTACAAAGCATATATGAGGAGACCAATAATTTACCCTAGCCGAAAAATTATTGTTCACAATAGCTGTTATATCCAAAAAGCCAAATTAGTTTGGAAATTTAATTTTAGGAGTTTCAGAATGAAAAAATTGGTTTTAAGTTTAACATCTATTATAGTGTTTTTAGGTTTGAGTGGGTGTGCAACGAATACTGTCATTATTCCATATAAAAATGATACTAAAAAAAGTATGAAAATTTCATTATTAAAAGATAGTAAGCTAACTATTTCAAAACAAGTTTTAGTTTCAATTAATCAACAGATAAAGAATGGATTAAAAAAACAAAATTTACTATATTCAAATGAAACAAACTTCAACAATATTGAAATAAGATTAACATCTTACAGAATGAGACCAAATGTAGCTAGACTTACGGTAGGAATATTAGCAGGATGTGATAATATTAAAAGCGATATTATTGTCAGAAATCATGAAAATATAATAATTGGTCAATCTAAAATTGAATTTAAAGAATGTGCCGCTTGGGGAGTTTCTTCACAAGTAATAACTGCATATAGTAAAGAAGTAATTAAATATTTAACACAATAATATAAAAGTTAGTCAAAGAATATAACAAAATAGAGTAGTCAATAATGCTCCAAAAGGTACAATTACAACACAGTATCATTTATTTGGTATTAAATATTCAGCTCAAATCAATGATGCACAATTTACTGCTGATGACATTGCTGAAACTGCTGGATTATCAAGAAAATATGGGATTGAAATAAGAAAAGGTATAAGACTATCAAAATATGTTAAACTTATCTAATTTAAATTAGGAATGACATATGCCAACTATCTCAATGTTTTACGGAATTATTATCAGAATGTATTGTGCTCCAAGAGAGCATAACCCTCCACATATTCATGTGTATTATCAAGATGATAAAGCTGTAATTGACATCCAAAAATGTGAAGTTACAGAAGGAAAGTTGCCAAAAAATAAATTGAGAATAGTCTTAGCATGGGTTGAAATTAGAAAAGAAGAATTAATGGCAGATTGGACTTTAGCTCAAAATGGTGAACTACCATTTAAAATTGACCCTTTGAAATAGGAGAATGTTATGTACTTATCAATAAAAGAAGTAAAACCACTTGAAGATTATAATCTTCTTTTAAAATTTGAAAATAATGAAGAAAAAATATTTGATGTAAAACCATATCTTGAAATAGGTAAATTTCAAGAGCTAAAAGATGAAAACTTATTTAAAAGTGTAAAAATATGCTTTGACAGTATAGAGTGGGATAACCAACTAGATTTAGACCCTGAACTTCTATACCAAAAATCACACAACAAAGCATCGTAGCCAATAAATGCCCTAGCGGTCATTTATCGGCTAGATTCAACCGTTATATCCAAGCAACTTTAAAAGAGAAGTCCAAAAAGTAGTTTATATATGCCTATTTATGAAAGTAAATTTGTAAATTTAATTTTTCGGAGGCTTCTAGTGAAGAAGTTTACTTTAGGTGTAATAACCTTGATGTTAATGTTAGGAATAACCGCTTGTAGTGAGGAATAAAAAGGAGTGTACGAATATCATAATCATATTAGGAATATAGATTTTAACCTTGAACTAAAAGAAAATGGTCGTGTTCTACTAAATTCAGGGATAAATGGAACATGGATAAAAACAGAGGATAATGTAAAAATAGGAAGCACAGGAACTTTTGTAAAACATGGAGATTACTATTCTTATATAGTAGGTACTAATATAAATAAATGTATAAAAGTACGCGGAAATTAAATGTCAAATGTAAGAGCTGTAGTTAATGAAAATAAAAAACATTGTATAGTTATAGATTTATCTGATAAAAATCATAAAAATAGAGTATTGACAATACAAGAATCTACAAACTTAGAAGATAATACTAAATGTAATTTTTCAATTCATACACAATGGGCAAAGGGAAATCATGTAACAATGATAATGGATAAAACTGATATTTTAGATTTATCAAAAGCTTTAAATAGTTTAATTAGCAATTTAAGTATAAAATAGTAGATATAACAAAGCCTTGGAGAGAAATAGTTTACCCTAGCTGGTAAAACTATTTTTCAAATCGACCGTTATAATACTAGGAATAAATGTATTAAGATTGAAGAAAAGCTAAAATGAGTAAAGTTATAAATATTCAAAAAGCTAACTATCTTGATAACTATAAAATTCATTTTGAATTTAATGATGGTGTAGAGACTACTGTTGACTTTAAACCTTTTATATTTTCATCAGTTCATCCAGATATAAAAAAATATCAAGACCAAAAACTATTTCAAAAATTCAATCTTGATTACGGGGAAATAGAGTGGAATGATTATGAATTAGCATTTCCTATTTACGATTTGTACGAAGGGAAAATTTAAAATAATTTAAAATTAATACTAAAATAAAATTATTAAATAATAACCCTCTGAACTAAAAAAATCAAAACTGACAAATAAAAAGCTATCAGTATCTTTTTATGTAAATCTACATCAATTTTATCTTTAAAAAGAATCCCTATATAAACACCAACTAATGAGATAGCACCTATTATTAAACCATCCATATAGTTTATATTTCCAGATATACTATGTGAAATAAATCCAGATATAGATGAGAATACTACAAAAAACAACCCTGCTGAGATAGCTTTTTTAAGTGGTGTGTGTAAAAAACCAACAAGTATGGGAACAAGAAGTATGCTACCTCCAACTCCTATGGTCATACTAATTAAGCCTAAGAAGAATCCTATGGCAAAAAGTAAAATTTTATTTAATTTTTTCTCATCTCGATGCTCTTTAGTTTTGAAAAAAAGTCTAAACAATGCGAAAGTAACAAAAGATAAAAAGATATACTCTAAAACCTGACTACTAAAATAGTTTGTAATATACCCACTAAACAAAGCACCTATAAATCCACCCAAAGCTATGTTAATTACCATTGGTATATCTAAGTTTCCTTTTTTATTGTTAAGGTAACTTCCATAAACAGAACTAAAAACCATCTGAACAACAGATATACCAACAGCATCTTTGATTCCATAACCTATAAGCAATAATGCTGGAACTAAAATAGTTCCACCACCAATACCAAAGAATCCTGATAATACACCAACAGATAAACCTAAACAAATCATTTCAAACATAGTTAAACTCAATATTTTCTTTTATTTTACTAAAATATCCATTTATCTTACTATTAATGTTTTTTTCTTTATTAATTACAAAAAATTAAAGTATAATAAAGTATTAATTATAAAGGTCATTTATGCTAGAAAATATTATTATAGCTTTAGAAAATTTTTGTATTCATCAAATTAGAGAAGAGTATAAACTTACACAGACACTATTTGATGAGATTACTATTAATGTTTATATTGACATTGAAACAGAAGATATGAAAAACTATAGAGTATATTTAGCATCAGATTTAAAATTTATGCAAAGAATCTCTTATCTTTTTTTAGAAGAAGAATTAAGTAATGAACAAACACTTATAGATATGGCACTAGAAACAGCTAATTTAATTGTTGGGAGTGCTAAAGTAATCTCTGAAGATGAAAATAAAAATCTTTTTACTATTAAAACTCCTCATCTTATAAATATTGATAAATTTAATTTAGAATATAGTGAATTTAGCGTTATAGAAGTGGGAGATGATAAACTTTTACTTTCTATCAAGGAATTAAGTTGAAAGATTCAAGTATAAGGCGAGATGTCCATTTTGATGAAGAGAGTGAACTAGCATGGATGGACTACTCTGGTCTTTTAGATATGGAAGTTGAATTCACATCTGATTTAGGTGAAACGGAAGCTACAATATCTGAAATATTAAAGTATGAAAAAGGAAGTATTATAGACCTTAAAAAACCTGCTGGTGAAAGTGTAGAATCTTATGTTAATGGTCGTATACTTGGAAAAGGTGAAGTTATGGTTTATGAGAAGAACCTTGCCATTCGTATAAATGAGATTCTAAATTCTAGTGCTGTTTTATACTACTTATCTAAAGAGAAATTATGATTAAACTTTTACTTATTTTATTTTTACCACTACTTTTAAATGCCTCTAAAATTTTAAGTTATAATATTTATGATAGAACAGATAGAGCCGATATAATGATAACTTTTGATACACCATACCATGGGAAAATTAGACAGACTAAAAATAATTCAAAAATAATTATTAAACTATATGACACATCTATAGAATCCTCGAAAGTAAAAAAACTATCTTCAGCATACTTAAATTCTATAATCATCACACCAATGAGTAAATTAACTCAAATCGTAGCTTCTGTCCCTGAAAACATAGTACTTAAAGCATCAAAAACATCTGATTCTTATGGATTAAGACTTAGGTTTATAAAATCTTATGCTAAAAAGAAAATAACTTCCAATAATAATATGCTAGATACATCTACCTCACTACCAACAAAAAAAGATGATGGATTTTCAAAAAGTTATTATATAGTTATTGCTATTCTTATAATAGGAATTATTATACTTTTTATCTTAAATAAAAAAATAGCTTCAAATATACAAAATAAAAAAACAGATAAATGGCTTTTTAAAGAAAATGTAAATCAAGATACAAATAAAGATACAAATGTAACTAAAGATAAAGAAGAAAATGAAGAGGTATCCATAAAATTTCAAAAAAGAATATCTAGTGATAGCAATGTTTTAATGCTTGAAGTTGGAACACAAAACTACCTAATCCTAATGGGAAATAATAATAATGTACTCTTAGATAAGTTTACAGATAACAAACCATCAACACAAAGTGATTTTGATATAATACTACAAGATAGACATGAACAATTAACAAATTATTTTAATAAACAAGATATTAAAATAGATAATAAAGCAGAAGAATCTTTACAATCATATAAAGAAAAAGCTGGAATTATTTCATATCAAGAGTAAAAACTCTTAAGATATAAAATTTTATTAGGATTTATTCTTTTCAAAACTACTTCTTAACAGTTTTTTTATAGTATTTAACTGAGAAATAGTTAATTTATAACTTTTATCCATAAATTTATTGATATGAAATACTTCTGTTACTGTAATTCCATAAGGGTCTTTTTTCTCTTTAGTAATAATATTTTCATCATTAAAAGAGTATAGAAAAAGTTTTTTTCTTCCTAACTGAATATAATAAGTTAAAACAATTTCATCAGTGTATTTCTTTTCAATAGCGACAACTACTCTTTGATTTGGTTCATATTCTTCATCTAGCTTAAGTAGTTCTCTAATATCATCTATATCTATATAACCAATATATAGTTTATTATATAGGTCATGATACCTTTGTACTTTAAAGTTCATTAAAAAATAAATATCTAAAATATGTTTTTTATGTCCTCTTAATGTTTTTGTTATCCAAGTCATAACATTATAGTATTTAAATGGATAAACACTTAACTTATGTGCCTCTATCATTTTTGAAGAATCTATAATATCTCTAGCTTGAATAGCTCTATGATTTTCATCTAAAATATACTCTAAAACTTTTTTAGCAGAAAATTCTTTCGTAAACCAAACTTTACAATAATCTGGAAATTGTTTAGCTCCACTAGCACCCTCATTTAAAATAATTAATGATTTAATCGTATAATCAGGGAAGATGATTTCAAGTAAAGCTTTTTTCTTTCTTAATCTTTTACGAAGTTTTAAAACAGATTTAACTAAAGTCATCTCAACAAAATATAACTCTTTATCTTTTGTTATAAGAATTGCATCAAATTCACTTATCTCTCTACTTTTGGTTCTATAAACAATTTGTTGTTTTTCACTAATAGAGAGTGTATTTGGATAAGACTTGATTTTATCTTGATGATAACCTTTCAATATAAACTTATCTATTTCTGGTGTTTGTTCAGCATATCTAAGAAGTTTTTCATATATAAAATTTTCAAAAACTTCACCTTCAAATGAGCGATATGAACTTAAATAAAGAGGGTCTTCTCTATCTATCCCTTTATCTATAAGAGACAATAAATGTTTTGTGTTATATTTATAATGGTATAGATTATCAGCTATATCACTATCATCTAATATCTTAATAGAATTAGGAATATCTAACATTATGTAACCATCTCATTGTTCTTAAAGAACTCATTTATAACATCTCTATACTCGTTTACATCTGAGATATGGTTAACACTATTTCTAAGCATGGAAGCTCCTCTATACCCTTTTGAGTAGGTGTGAGTATGTTTTCTAAACATAGAAACACCTTGCTCTCCATAAAATTCTATCATTTTATCAAAATGTTCCATTATAATTTCATGTTTAATATTACTATCTATATCTTTTACACCTTGCTTTAATTGATGAAAAATCCAAGGTGCGCCAACAGCACCTCTTCCTATCATAACACCATCAGCACCAGTATGTTCTAATACCCATTTAGCTTTTTCATAAGAATCTATATCGCCATTTGCTATGAGAGGGATAGATATTACTTTTTTCATCTCAGCTATAGCATCATAATCAACTTCAGCATTAAATTTTCCAGCACGAGTTCTACCGTGAACAGCTATAAAATCTGCTCCAGAATCCTCAACTAATTTAGCTATATCTATATGATTTTTTTCATTAAAACCAAGTCTAACTTTTACACTTGTTAAACTTTTGTTTGAAGTATCTTTTATAGTTTTAATAATTTCACCCATTAAAGATAAGTCCAAAAGAAGTGAACTACCACTCCCATGACCTACAACCTTTGGAACAGGACAACCACAGTTTAAATCTATAATATCTATACCATCTTGATTATTTAGAATTTCAACAGCACCCTTTATAACATCAACACTAGCTCCAGCAATCTGAACTGAGTAAGGGTCTTCATTTGGACTTTTTTCTAACATATGTAATGTTTTTTTTGAATTATGAACCAAAGCATTAGAACTTAACATCTCACTTACAGTTAAATCAGCACCAAATTTTTTAGCAACACTTCTAAATGGTAAATCCGTAAAACCAGCAAGTGGTGCTAAAACATAGATTGGTTTTTCAAAAGATAAGTTCTTAATCATAATTATCTATACAAACAATTCTATACTAAAATTTTTGTTACAATCTTTTAATGCTCTATAAGATTTAAAATTCACATATTCACTTTCTTGTGAATTTTGAAGTATCTCATTCGCTATATCATTTACTTCTAAATCAAACAATGTATATAATTGAGCTTCAATAATATCACTATTTTCTTCAGCTAAAGATTCAAAAAGTTTAATTCTTTGCTCTGGAATCATACTCTTAGATAAAATTCTAGAAACTTCAATATAATCTGAACTACTTAATTTAATAGATAAAATTAATTTTTTCAAGGATTCATGAGAAATTTCTAAAGTATTTTCTTCAGCATTTATACGACCTAAAATATGGAATAATGTATCTTTCGTTAAAAACGAAATATTATTTTCAATAGCTTGTAGTGGAGCATCTTTAACAAAATCAGAAAAAACTTCTGTAACTAAAGCTTGAGAATATCTATCTTTTTTAGCTAGTATCTCTTTAGCTTTAACATCACCATTTTTATAACGATTTCTATCATTTTGCTCAACAATAGGATTCTTTTCATCTAAAGCATATTTTTTTAACTCTACAACTTTTCCACTTTTAACATCTTCAATCATCTTAATGATTTTATTAATTTTTTCATCATCTATAAGCTCTCTTATATCTTGATTTGGAAAAATTGTTGAATTATCAATTAAAGCCCCAAGTAATTTATATCTATCTGTCTTAAAGTTATGAACTCTATCTTTTTTTCCTAAATAAGCATCACTAATAGCTTCAATAAGTTGATTGTAATCTTTTTTATATTTTTTAAGTTTAAAACTTGCTATAACTGAATAAAGTGAAAAATGTAAAATACTAGCTACATATAATACAAATAAAGGTACAACAGTCCAAAATGCTATACTAAATGTTGGTAATTGATAACCAAAAAAATCAATACTTATTTTTTCTGTTCCTTGAGGGATATAGTTACTAATAAATAACCAAACTAAAACCATTAATATAAACGATGCTATTGTATATCTTTTCATTTGCATAATAAAATCCTATTTAACTTAGTTTTTTTCTACTATCGATCTACAATCTATACAATAGATTGCGTGTGGTTTTACTTTCAATCTTTGAAAACTTATCTTATCTTCGCACATCTCACATATACCGTACTCTTTAGTAGATATTTTTTCTAAAGCAATATTAATCTCTTTTAATTCATCTTCCTGTTGTTGAACTATTGCACTCTCAACCATTGAATTATTATTTACAGAAGCATAATCACCTTCATCATTTAATTCTAATCCACTAAGCTGATTTAGTTCATCATTAACACCAGAAATATTTTTGTCAATCTGCTTTTTTCTATCTTCTAAAATCTCTTTAAAATAATTAAACTCACTATTTTGCATACACAATTCCTTCTTGTAATATTTTATTTATGATATGGATGGTTACTCAAAATTGAGAAACCTCTGTAAATTTGTTCCAATAAAACAGCTTTTGCTATTTTATGACTCATAGTTAATTTACCTAAACTTATAACAACATCACTTTTTTTCAAAAATGAATCATCAAAACCATAAGCTCCACCTATAAAAAAATTTACAGACATTTTATCATTTAATAGCTTACTAAATTCAAAACTGTCGATTAACTTTCCATCAGGGTGAAGAGCTATGTTAAATCCACTCTTCATATATGGTTCAAAAACTTTTGTATAAGAGAGTTTAGAAGCTTCAGGAGAAATTAAATGAGCTTTAGCAACATCTTTTGGAAAAAGTTCAATATCCTCTATTTTAGAAAATCTTGAACTCATTTTTGTAAGTTCCTGATATAAAGGATTATAGATTGTTTTCTCTTTTTTTGCTATGCTTACAATATTTATTTTCATAATCTATAACAACCCACTACCAATCACATGATAAGTTATATTTTTAAACTTATCATCCATTTTAACACCACCAATTACACCAACAGGATGTTTTGAAAGTGATGCTATATTTTCTACTTCATCACCCAAAATATTAGAAATATTTTTTGTTGATGTATCTCTATAAGCACCCAAACCTATATAATCTAATTGCATACTATTAGCTTCTAAAACTTCTTTTTTATTATGAGTAGAGATTCCCAATAGCTTTTCTTTACCAATTTTATCTCTAATAGTTTTAACAGCATCAAAAATATTGTTATCTATTTTAAATAAATCTTCTTGTCCTAAATGAACACCATCACAGTATTGAACTAAATTATAATTGTCATTTATAATTACAATACCGTCAAATAAATTTTTAATTAAAATCAATTCATCTTTTATGCTGGTACTATCATTTTTTTTATTTCTATATTGAACTATTTCAGCACCATTTTGGATAGCAATTTTTATGAATTCAGATATAGAAATATTTTTAGAATCTAATAATTCTTTATCGCATAGAGCATACAGTTTCATATTACTAATTTAAAAGAGTCAATAAATCTGATAATGTTTTTTTAAGATTATTTCTATTTACTATCATATCAACAGAACCTTTTTCTAGTAAAAACTCTGCTCTTTGAAAACCATCAGGAAGAGCTGAACCAATAGTTTGTTCTATAACCCTTTGACCAGCAAATCCTATTAAAGCACCTGGTTCTGCTATAATTATATCACCAAGTGTAGCAAACGAAGCACTAACTCCACCCATAGTTGGGTCAGTTAAAACAGATATATATGGTAAATTATTTTTTGCTAATTTTGCTAGAGCAGCAGATGTTTTACTCATCTGTAGAAGTGAGTATGTACTCTCTTGCATTCTTGCTCCACCACTAGCACTAAGTATAATTAAGCCTTGTTTCTTTTCAATAGCTCTATTTACAGCACGAACAATTTTTTCACCTTCAACAGAACCTAATGAACCACCCATAAAAGCAAAATCAAAAATTACAATCTGTGCTGAAACACCATTCATCTCTAATTCACCACTAACAACAGAAGAGTATCTACCAGTCTTTTTATAACCCTCTTCTATTCTTTTAGCGTAAGATTTTTTATCTACAAATTTTAAAGGGTCAATCGGTCTTAGATTATCATCATACTCTAAAAAAGTACCCTCATCAGCTAATAATTCTATTCTTGTATCAACACCTATTCTTATATGAAATCCACATTTAGGACAAACATAATTTTGATTTTCAACCTCTTTATAATACATAGAAGAGTGGCAAGATTTACACTTAACCCAATGAGATGATGTTTCTTCATTAGTAACTTTATCACTATTCGAACTTCGAGAAAAAATGTTTAATAAATTCAAAAATATATCCTTAACTTTATAAATATTTAATATTATAGCTTATAAATACTTAGAAAAATAATTTAGTTTTATTCTATATAAAAAGATATATAGAATAAGAACTATTATCTATTTAATAAGAGATTTAGCTATGCTTCTAGCAGCTTCTCGACCATCAAAAGCAGCAGTAACAACTAAATCTGCTCCTCTATAACAATCTCCACCTGCGTATATACCAGTCGTACTACTTTCATGAGTTTCATCATCTATTACAATGCCACCCCAACTATTTGTTTCAATACCATTTTCTGCTAAGAACGATGGTACTGATGGATTAAAACCTAATGACATTATAACAACATCAGCATTTATAATTTGTTCACTACCTGAAATTTCTTCCATTTTTTGTCTACCTGAACTATCTTTAGCACCTAATGTTGTTTTAACAATTTTAACACCAATAGCTAATGAGTTTTCATTTATAACAATCTCTTTAGGAGAAGCAAAAAAAGTAAAGTCAACACCCTCTTCCATAGCATTTTTGTACTCTTTTTTACTACCAGGCATATTTAATTCATCTCTTCTATAAAGACAAGTTACACTTTTAGCACCCTCTCTTTTAGAAGTTCTAAGACAATCCATAGCAGTATCTCCACCACCAATCACAACAACATTTAAGTCTTTAAAATCAAATTTTTTATCGTAAGTAGTAGCAAAATTCTTTTTTTGAATTTCAGTTAAATAATCCATAGCATCATATACATTTGAAGCATTTTCACCAGCAATACCAGCTTTTTTTGCTTTTGTAGCACCAACACCAATAAACATAGCATCATTAGAATCTGCTATCTCTTCAAATGTTATATCTTTTCCAACTTCACAATTTAAAATTAGTTTTAAACCTGCTTCTTCAAGTAGTTTAACTCTTCTCTCAACTATTTTTTTATCTAATTTAAAATTTGGAATACCATAAGTTAAAAGACCACCAGCTTTATTGGCTCTTTCATACATAGTTACAGCTATACCAGAACGAAGTAAGTAAGTAGCACAAGATAAACCAGCAGGACCACTACCAATAATGGCTACTTTTTTATCTGTTGTTATACCTGGAAATTCTGGTTTAAATCCAGCTTTAAAACCATTTTCAGTAATATGGGTTTCAATAGAACCAATAGTAATAGCACCATGACCATCATTTAAAGTACAGTCACCTTCACAAAGTCTATCGTGAGGACATACTCTACCCATAACTTCTGGAAATGGTGATGGCTCATTTGAAAGTTTAAAAGCAAATTCTAAATCTTTCTCAGCAACCGCTTTCAACCATTGAGGTATATAATTATGAAGAGGACATTTATTTAAACAAAATGGATCTCCACACTGAATACATCTATCACTTTGAGATGAAGCATCGCTATTGTCAAACACTTCATAAATCTCACTAAAATCTTTTACTCTCTCTACAACTAGCCTTTTAGTTGGTTCTAATCTCTCTGTTGTTAAAAATTGTCTCATATTAGTCTCCATTCTCAAGGTTAAGAGGTAGTTTAGTTAGATTTTTTGGTTTTACTAACCAGAAGTTTCTAACCTCTACTCTAAAATTATCTAGTAAATCTTTAGCTTTTTTACTTTCTGTTTCAGCTTCATAATCTTTTAGTAATCTTTTTAGTAAGTGTCTAGCATCAGCACTCTCATCTGTATCTATACGAATAGCATCAACAAGTTCACGATTTACATTTTCAACAAAACTATGGTCAGCATCATAAACAAAACTAATACCACCAGTCATACCAGCACCAAAGTTTATACCTGTTTTACCAAGCATAACAACAATACCACCAGTCATATATTCACAAGCATTATCTCCAGAACCCTCAACAATAGCTAAAGCACCTGAATTCCTTACAGCAAATCTTTCACCAACACTTCCAGAGATATATAGTTTACCACCAGTAGCACCATATAGACAAGTGTTACCACCAGCACTATATACTTCACCCTGATTGCTAGATGTAATGATAATTTTACCACCATGCATACCTTTACCAATGTAATCATTTGCTACACCATTAAGGTAGATAGATACACCTGGAATTAAGAATGCTCCAAGAGCTTGACCAGCAATACCATGAAGGTCTATTTTAATAGTATCTGCTTTAAGACCTTTATCTCCATAATATTGAGCAATTTCACCACTCACTAAAGCACCAAAACTTCTATGAATATTTTTAATCTCTCTTGAGATTCTAATTGGTTGTTCAGGGTGTTTAATAGCGGCCATTGCTTCTGTTAATACATTTTTTTCAAATGAGTTATCATCAAATGGATGATTAAATCTTTGTTGGTGAGTATTTACACCCTCTTCATGATGAAGAACAGAAGAAAAATCAAATTTTTGAGCGAATTCATCATCTAGTACTTTTAGTAAATCAACACGACCTATCATCTCTTCCATAGTTTTATAACCAAGTTCAGCCATAATAGAACGGATATCTTCAGCTAATAATGTAAAATAATTTATAACTTGACCAACATGACCTTTAAAGAACTCTTCTCTAAGTTTATCATTTTGAGTTGCGATACCAACAGAACATTTATTTACATGACAGATTCTAAGCATTTTACAACCAACGATTGTAAGAACACCTGTACCAAATGCGAATGATTCCGCACCAAGTAAAGCAGCTTTAACAACATCTAAACCAGACTTAAGTCCACCATCTGCTTGAACTTCAACTAAACCTCTAAGATTATTTGCTTTTAAAGCATTATGTGCTTCACTAAGACCTAGTTCCCAAGGGTTACCAGCAAACTTAATAGAAGTTAAAGGAGCAGCACCAGTTCCACCATCTCCACCTGAGATAATAATTTTATCAGCATAAGCTTTAGCAACACCAGCAGCAATAGTACCAACACCCATAGTTGAAACTAATTTAACAGCTACTCTTGCTTTAGGATTCACTTGTTTACAATCAAAGATAAGTTGAGCTAAATCTTCAATAGAGTAAATATCATGATGTGGTGGTGGTGAAATTAGAGTAACACCTGGAACAGTATGGCGAAGTTTACCAATTAATGGAGTAACTTTATGACCTGGAAGTTGACCACCCTCACCTGGTTTAGCACCTTGAGCAACTTTAATCTGAATCTCTTCAGCACTTCTAAGATATGCTGGTGTAACACCAAATCTACCTGAAGCTACTTGCTTAATTTTTGAAACTCTTTCAGTTCCAAAACGGGAAACATCTTCTCCACCCTCACCTGAATTTGATTGTCCACCAATTCTATTCATAGCAATAGCAATAGTCTCATGAGCTTCAGGAGAGATTGAACCTAAACTCATAGCAGCAGATGCGAATCTTTTAAAGATTTTTTCTTTAGATTCAACTTCAGAAATATCTATTGATTTTCTATCAGATTTTAATTCAAAGAAATCTCTAATAAACTTAAGACCTCTTTTGTTTACTAAATCTTTTAGTCTATCGAAATCCTCTTTTTTTCCATTTTCAGCTACAGAATGGATAGCATGGATAACAGCAGGACCAAAATCGTGATGTTCTTGTCCACTATAAAATTTATAATATCCACCAATATTTAATGGGAAAATTTTATTGAAACCATCCTCTTTAAATGCTTCTTTATGGTATTTACTAACTCTTTCATCTATGTCAGCATAACTTAAACCATGAAGTGTTGAATTTGAACTTTCAAAACAATCTTCCACTATTTCACGACTTAAACCTAAAACATCAAATAGTCCCGCATTTCTATATGAAGCGATTGTAGCAATACCCATTTTAGACATTATTTTTAATAAACCAGCATTTAAAGCACTTTGAACTGATTTAATAGCCTCTTTACAATCAATATTTAATGATTTTGATTTTTCAACTTGATTAATTACTGTTGAAAATAATAAATTTGGATATATAGCACTTGCTCCATAGCCAATTAAAACAGCAGCACTATGAGAATCTATAACTTCACCAGTTATAGCAATTAATGATACTAAATGACGATTCTTATTTTTTAGTAGAGCAAAATTAACACGACCAATAACCATAGCCATTGGGATAGTTTTATTTTCTACACTAAATTCAGAATCATCTAAAATTATAATTCTTGTTCCATCATTAGTTACAGATTCTATAACATCAGATACCAATTTATCTAAAGCATCTTTTAAACTTCCACTATAAGCCGTTGAAAAACTATTGTTTTTATAATAAGCTTGATATCTTGGTGATTTTTCATTACCAAAAGATTTTAACACATCTAATTTTTCTGCTGTTATAATTGGAGATATAGATTTTAAACGATTTGCATGAGTTGGAATCTCATCTAAAATATTGTGTACTTCACCAAAACCCGTATTTAAACTCATAACAACTTTTTCACGAATTGGGTCAATTGGTGGATTTGTTACTTGTGCGAATTTTTGCTTAAAATAGTCAGTAAAATTTCTCTGTTTATTAGAAAAAGCAGCTAAAGGTGTATCATCACCCATTGAACCAACTGCTTCTTTAGAATCGTTAATCATTGGCTCAATCACTTGTTCAACAATCTCTTGAGTAATGTTAAAGAATCTTTGTCTTTTTACAAGATTATCTTTGTCAAAACTACATTGAGCAGAAAAATTTTCATCTACATGTTCTTGAAGATAAATCATATGTTCATTTAACCATTTCATATAAGGGTTTGAACTTTTTAAATAGTCATTAATTTGCTCATTTTTAAGAATCTTACCAAATTTAAGGTCAAGACCTAGCATCTCACCAGATTGTAAACGACCTCTCTCTTTAATATCCTCTTCAGCAATATCAACAACACCATATTCACTAGCAATTAAAAGATTATCATCATTTGTAATAATATACTTAGATGGGCGAAGACCATTTCTATCTAGTACACAACCTATATAGCGACCATCTGTTACAGAAAATGCTGCTGGACCATCCCATGCTTCAAATACAGTTGAATGGTATTCATAAAAAGCACGAAGTTCAGGGTCCATATGTGGAGCATTTTGCCATGCTGATGGAATCACTGCTCTAGCAGCTTTAAAGAAATCCATACCATTAACAATTAAAAATTCAAAAAAGTTATCTGCACTAGCACTATCTGAAGAGTTTAATTGTAAGATTGGAAGGATTCTTTGAATCTCTTCATCTGTAAAAACTTCACTTTTAATAGATTCAGATTTAATCTCTACATTAATACGATTCCCTTCAACAGAGTTAATCTCCCCATTATGAGCAACAGAACGGAATGGTTGAGCAAGTCTCCATTCTGGAAGTGTATTTGTAGAGAATCTTTGATGAAACAAAGAGAAAGATATTTTAAAAGCTTCATCTTGAAAATCTTTATAAAACTCTTTAATATGAGTTGGCATAACTAGCCCTTTATATGAAAGGACAGTTGAACTCATAGAAGCGATGTAAAAATCTCTATGTTCAATTAGTTTATGTTCAGTTTCTTTACGAGAAAGATATAAAAGAGCATCAAATCTAGTTGTAGCCATAATTGAGTTTGGAACAATAACAAGTTGAACAATATTTGGTAATGAAGCTATAGCTTGTTCACCAAGAGCATTTGTATCAACAGGAACATCACGAGTAAATACTATTTTCAAATCATTGTTCGCACAAATATCAGATAAAATATCCAATAATGATTTATCTTTAGTAAATACTGAGGCAACAGCAAACTGATTTGGAAGTTCTATACCATTTTTTGAAGCTTCTTTCTTAATAAACTCTTTAGGCATAGAAAGTAGCAAACCACTACCATCACCTGTTTTTCCATCTGCGGCAACTGCACCACGGTGCATCATTCTTTCTAGTGCTGTAACTGCATCATCTAAAACTTTGCGAGATGCTTTATTTTTGATATTGGCAACAAGACCAAAACCACAGTTATCTTTGAATGATCTTAATAAATCATGATGTTCAACCATTTTAACTCCTAAATTATTAAACTTGTATTGTTTATACTATAAATTTAATCTCTTTTTAAAGAAACTTAGTCTATTTAGAGACAAAGTGAACTATTATATCATTTATTGGTTTAAATAATTATATTATAGAAGCTATTTATTTTATTAATTTATATAATTGTGTATTTAAGAAGCATTAGATTAAATAGTAAAAAGTGTTTTATATCATTTTGTCATATTATTATAATAATTAAATTAAAAAGTGTAAAATTATTCTATCTTAAATTTTAAAGGCTAATGATGGCTAAGAAAAAAATTCTTTTTGAATGTCAAAACTGTGGATTGACAACACCTAAATGGATGGGTAAATGTACAAACTGTGGTTCTTGGGATTCCTTTCTTGAACTTAACCAACATCAACAAGAGGTTGTTAAACAAACAAAATCAGTTACATCAAAATCTTCAAATGCTATGAGTATTAACAAAATTACTGAAGGTGATGTTTATAGATTTTCATCATTAGACCCTGAACTTGACGGTGTTCTAGGTGGAGGAGTTGTGCCAGGTTCTTTAACACTTATAGGTGGAAGCCCTGGTGTTGGTAAATCTACACTTTTACTAAAAATAGCTTCAAATATTGCCTCATTGAAAAAAAATGTTTTATATGTAACAGGTGAAGAATCTGCCGGTCAAATTAAACTAAGAGCAAATCGACTAGATGCTAATCAGGATGATTTATATCTTTTAAATGAGATTAGATTAGAACAGGTTTTAGTTGAGTTAGAACATCGTAGTTATCAGTTTTTAGTTATAGATTCTATTCAAACATTATATTCTGAAAACATCTCTTCAGCACCTGGTTCAGTCACTCAAGTTAGACAAATAACATTTGAACTTATGAGAATCGCAAAAGAGAGAGATATAGCAATTTTTATAATTGGTCATATTACAAAAGAGGGTTCTATTGCTGGACCTAGAGTTTTAGAACATATGGTTGATACTGTTTTATATTTTGAGGGTGACTCTTCACAAGAGCTTAGAATTTTAAGAGGATTTAAAAACCGTTTTGGTTCAACAAGTGAAATAGGTGTTTTTGAAATGAAAAGAGAGGGTTTAGTTTCAGCTACAAATATATCATCACGATTCTTTAACCGAGATTCTACCCAATCTGGTTCAGCTCTTACTGTAGTTATGGAGGGTTCAAGACCAATTATATTAGAGGTTCAAGCTTTAGTTTCAGAATCGCATACTCCAAATTCAAAAAGACAAGCAACTGGATTTGATAACAATAGACTAAATATGCTTTTAGCTTTACTTGAGCGAAAGCTAGAGATTCCGTTATCTGGATATGATGTATTTATTAATATCACAGGGGGTATTAAGATTACAGAAACATCTGCTGACTTAGCAATCTTAGCAGCAATTATAAGTAGTTTTAGAGACAGAGCTATATCTAAAGAAACCATTTTTATTGGAGAGGTTTCTTTAGTTGGGGATGTTAGAGATGTCATCTCATTGGATTCTAGACTTAAAGAGGCTGAAATGCAAAATATATCTAAAGTTTTACTACCTAAAAAACCACTAGAAAAAACAAGTATGAAGACATATATAGTAGATGAAGTAACAAAATTACTTGAATGGTACTAATTTTAGACATTTAACATACAAATATAAAACTAATCGTTGTATAATTCCTAAAATACAAAATAAAGGTAAAAGATGATTGATGCTGAATTTAGAAGTGAAGAGAGATTTTCAAGACTGTCAATAGCTTATTCTAGTACTGAAGAAAAACAAAAAGTTGATTTATGTGTTGATAGAATTATAGCAAAATCTACTCTACAAGCAGATATACATACAACAGCTATATCTAATGGTCGTGAAGTACTGGTAATTGAATATCATGATGATATGGATAGAGAATCTGGAGTAATTTTTGAAGAGATTATTAAAGAGCTTGATATAAAAATTTGTAATTAACAATAAATAATATTAAAAAGGAGATTTTATGAATTTAGAAGAGTATGCTGAGGGTAATAAACTTTTTAGAACTTATTTCAAAAAAAATAAAGAAGCACTACTAGACTTAGTCAATAGTGGTCAATCTCCAAATGCTTTATTTATTGGTTGTTCAGATTCTAGAGTAATTCCAGATTTAATTGTTCAATCAAATCCAGGTGACCTTTTTGTAATTAGAAATGTTGGTAATTTTGTTCCACCATATAAACCAGATGAAGATTTTCATTCTACTGCTTCAGGGATAGAATATGCTGTTAGTGTTTTAAATGTTAGGGAAATCATAATATGTGGACATACTCACTGTGGTGCGTGTAAACATCTTTTTGAAAAAATTGAAGACCCATCTCTAATCCACACTAAAAAATGGTTAGAACTTGGTGAAAGTGCTAAAACATCTGCGATTCTTAGTCTTGGCACAAATGCTCCTAAAGAGGATTTAATAAGATTAACTGAAAAATTATCTGTTATAAAACAGATTGAAAATATACTTACATATCCAAATGTTAAAAAAAGATTTGAAGATGGAAATTTATCTATTCATGGTTGGTATTATGATATGGCAGATGGGCATATAGACTACTATAATGCTGAAAGTTATGAGTTTTTACCTTTAAAAGATTTGTTAAACAATAGCACTAATGAATTTAAAAAATAATTATTATTAAAAGGAAATAAAATGGCTGATGAAGAAAAAGCTGAAACAACAGAAGAAGCACCAGCAGAAAAAAAATCTAGTAATATGCTAATGATAATCATAATTGTTGTGTTAGTATTAATTATTGTTATTGGTGGAGTTGTTACAGTTTTACTAATGGGTGGAGATGATGATGAAGAAGTTGTTTCATCTTCAGCTCCTCAAGAGCAAGTTGAAAAAACAACTAAGAAAAAAAGAAGAACTAGTTCCCTAGATTCTGAAACTCAAAGATTACTTAGTGATATTGGAATTATGTATCCACTTGATTCTTTTACTGTAAACTTAAAAAGTGATGCTGGTCGTAGATATTTGAAAGTAACTATGTCACTTGAACTAGAAGGTGAGGAGTTAAGTTTAGAACTTGATGCTAAAGTTGCTGTTTTAAGAGATAGAATCATTAGAATCTTATCATCTAAAACATTAGAAGAAATTTCATCTAAGAAAGGTAAAAATAAAGTTGAGACACAAATAATGGACGTACTTAATGCTATGATTACTGATGGTGAGATAAAAGGAATTTATTTTACAGAGTTTGTAATTCAATAAATTACTTATATTTTCAAGTTTCCATACTGAAACTTGAAAATCAATCTTGTATATAACCTTTTAACTGAGCTTTCTTAGACAAGATTTGAACACTTTTTGTTATATCTTCATCTGCTATATGGTAATGTTCATGTAGTTTTTCTAAAGATTCTTCTATCTTAGCAGATACAACTTCACTTAAAATCTCAACTTGTTGATTCATTAAATCTAGTTGCTCTTTCATCTTTTCTATCTGTTCATTTTCTGACATTTTTATCTCTTTGGAAATTATATTTAATTGTGTTTGAGATTTTAAATAATCAGCTTTTACAATTTCTATATCTTCTACTAAGTCTATAATTGTTTTATAAGTATGATGTAGTTCATCATTTTGTTTTTCAATTTCACCCATTTTTGATGATGACAAACTCATCTGTCTCATTACAATCTCACTCTCTTTTCTTATACTAGATATATAACTATCACCCTCTTGAATAGATGTTGTTATATCTTCAGCATGAGATTTTAATAGTAAAAGTTGTTTTTCAAAAGATGTTGATACACATGAAAGTTCATTTAAAGTGTTTATTGCTATTGCTTTTGCTATCTTATCTGATAAGCCACTTATATTTTTTAAATCTATTTTTAAAGATTCTATATCTTCAGATAAATCATACCTATTGTCAAAACTATCTTTAAATATAAGTTTAAGTTGATTAAAATGCTCCTGTTCAGATACTCTTAAAACACTAATTTGATTATGTGCTATACTTTCTAAACCTGGTAATTGTTTTTCACTAAAATTTTTAAATCTAATAACTAATTCATCATGCCATCTATTCATCTCATCAAATTTTTCAGTAAATATATCTTGATTTAATTTAATTTCATCTAAATTTTTTATATCCTCTTTAAAATTATCTCTCATCTCCTCTTGTGCTAACCTATTCATTTCATGATATTTAGCTAACTTTTCATCTAGTTGATTCATAAAATCTTGTAAATAAGATACATTATCAACAACGGAAAGATTGAATTCATCTTTTACTCTAGCTGTTTCAGCCTCTTGAGTTTGATGTAAAATATTCATAACAAGATAAAAGAGTAATCCAACTAAAAGAGGTATGAAAGATTCTCTAAAAAGCATAATAAGATTTGATAATTCAGGATGTGAAACAAAATGTATAACTGAGCCAATAGCTCCTATAGTTATCATTAATGGAGCATAATTAACTTTATGTGGTTCTCTTAATATAGAAATTTGTCTTAAAAAAAGTAGTGACATAAATAGAAAAGATATGACTAAATCAATATCGTACATAAAAAACCTCATAAACTATATAAATTTTCAAAAAATTATAATACTATATTTATAATGTCCATTGGCTTATAGAATTTAATTTTATGTGTAGTTTCTAATGTAAATCCCCATAAAGCAAAAATAGATTCTATTCCAGCATTCTCTGCACTTTTCATATCTTTATAACTATCCCCTACCATCCAAGCTTTATGTTTCACTTTATCAAAACTATAAAACTCTAAGATTTTATCTATCATTTCAGGATTAGGCTTCGATAATGTTACTTTATCTGAGCCAATTACCATATCGAACATATCTATTATTTTTAAATGTGTTAACATCATAATAGCAAATTTTGTTGGAGCATTTGTAGCAACAGAGAGTTTAACATTTGATTCTTTTAAATTTTTCAATAATTTAAAGATTCCATCATAAAGATAAGGATTTTTAATGCATTGTTGTTTATAATGAACTTCAAATAGTTTTCTATCTTTTTCAAGATATATATCCGTATCATAAAAAAGTTTAGAAAGATTTCTATCTTCCATATTTATAACTTCAACTATATACTCTTCACTAAGTGGCTCTAAATTATGATGAAGTTTTCTTATATAATTAACAGATATTGTTATATCTTTCTTAGAATCTAACAGTGTTCCATCCATATCAAATATAACTATTTTCATTTCTACTTCATTTTCTCATAAATTTCACAAAGAGCATCTACAAAAAGTTCACTATCATTTGGGCATCTACAAACTCTGTACTCTTTAAAACCTAACTCTTCTGCTATCTCTCTATACTCAATTTCAAGTTCAAAATCTGTTTCTGAATTATCTATGGTAAAAGCAAGTGGAAATATAATAATTCCTCTATTTCGTATAGTTTGTATTTTCTCTTCTAATGATGGTTTTAACCACTCCATAGGTCCAACTTTTGATTGGTAAGCTAAATGAACCTGATGAAAATTCATCTTTTCATCTTTCAACATCTCTTTTAAAATTTCTGTATGTTTTTCAATATGTTTTTGGTAAACATCACCAGCATCTACAATCTTTTGTGGAAGTCCATGAGCTGAAAAAATAATATCAAAATCTCTATAATCAGCATCACTAACCTTCTCTTTTATTCTCTCAATTATCGCTTTATTATAAGTGGGATTTTGAAAAAAATGTTTTATCTCCACTAAAATAGCCTCGCCTTCACCATTATGATAATGCTCTTCAAAATCTTCTAATGATGACTTTGTAGTAGTAGTTGATTGTTGAGGATATAATGGAATCAAATATATTTTTTTAACATCTTCTTTATTTAACCTTTGTATAACTTCACTAGCAAATGGTGGAGTATATCTCATCACAAAATCAACTATAACATCATCACCCAATTTTGATTGAAGTTTTTTTACAAGATTCTTAGTATGCCCAACTATAGGTGATTTACCACCCAATTCTCTATAAATCTCTTGAGAAGACTCTGTACGATTAAAAACAATCATACCACCTATAAATTTTCTTAACAAATCACTTTTCATAGTTAAAATATTTTTATCAGCAAACATATTTTTTAAAAACATCTCAACTTCGTCAAGATTATTTGGTCCACCCATATTTAGTAGTATTACTGCTTCTTTTGCCATCTAATCCTCTTTTACCCTTAAACTAATCTCATAAACTATCTGCTGTAATGGTAACATCTCTTCATATATTTTATAAAGTGTATCTATAAGTTTATCACCATTTTCTATAAGATTAGGTTCTAAGATTTTATAAGTTGCCATACCTTTGTATAAACTAAGTTCAACACTATCCATCTCTTTAGTAAAACCTTTAGGAAATCTTTTGTAACCTTTTTCTATGGTTTTATACCCTTTAGAATCTAAATCTTGTAAAAGTTTATCTAACTCTATTCTTCTTTTATCATCTTTTATATACTCTCTATAAGCATCAAGCATAGGCTTTTCAAACCATCTCACACCAACTGCTACAAAAAGTTCATCAGGTGAAAAGTGTAAGTAAAATGATGATGTTTGCATTCTACTACCACTACCTTGCCAAAAAATCACACCTATTCTATGTTTAAGTGGTATTTTTATAGCACCCATTCTTCTTGTATCACGGTAAATTCTAAAAAGTGATTTGTTGATTTTTGGTGAGAAGTTTATAGTTGGTTCTAAAGCTTGGAGATGTTCTCCAAACTCTTCTACAAAGGCACGAGATGGTTCAAGTATATATTTCTCATACTCATCTCTATGTAGTTCAAACCACTCTTTGTTGTTATTTTTACGGATAGATTCTAAAAACAATAATGTTTTTTCACTAAAACCCTTAAACTCCATATAATAAACTTATGCCAATTTTCTATT
>Ga0256824_10000130_pt1 | contig 25726 bp, 24 predicted proteins | sample CV67metaG_FD_191570 | JGI IMG/M metagenome (GOLD analysis project Ga0256824, IMG submission 191570) | Hydrothermal vent microbial communities from East Pacific Rise, Pacific Ocean - CV67 | ecosystem: Environmental > Aquatic > Marine > Hydrothermal vents | place: Pacific Ocean: East Pacific Rise...
AGGTCAGAAATCATAGCTGTTACAACAGAACCGATTGCTCCAGCACCTTGTAAGAAACGTCCAAACATAAGAGTGTAGATATCAGTAGAAAATGCACAGATAAGTGAACCGATGATAAAAATGATAAGACCAAAAAGAATAGTTGGCTTACGTCCAAACTTATCACTCATAGTTCCAAAAGGAACTTGAAAAATAGCTTGAGTTAGTGCATAACCACCAACGATGATACCAACTAGAAAACCACTAGAGTTGTCTAACTCAAGTGCATAGACTGAAAGAACAGGTAAAACTAAAAAGAGTCCTAAAAATCTTAGGAATAAAATAGATGAGAGGGGAAGTACTTTTTTGAACATAATGCAAAGCCTTTATTGTATAATGACGTGATTATATCAAAACATTATTATATAAAAGAAAAGGGAAGAAGATTTGAAATTAGTTTTAGCTACATCTAATAAAGGCAAGGTTAAAGAGATAAAAGCACTCTGCGAGGATTATGAGGTTATCCCTTACTCTGAGTTAATACAAGAGTTTGAAATCATTGAAGATGCAGATACATTTAAGGACAATGCCCTTATAAAAGCGAGAGCAGTTTTTAAGGCACTCGGAGATGTACCACATGGGCAGTATCAAAACATCACTGTAATTGCAGATGATAGTGGCATCAGTGTAGATGTTCTAGATGGTGCTCCAGGAATTTATAGTGCCAGATATGGGGGAGAAAACGCAGACGATAAAGATAATCTTCATAAGCTGATGAAAGACATAAAAGCTACTGGTAATGAGAATTCTCCTGCGTTTTATACAGCTGCCATAGCAATAGTAACAAAGACGAGTGAGAGAACAGTTCATGGTTGGATGTATGGAACGGCTTTAACTGAGGCACAAGGAGAGGGTGGGTTTGGATATGATCCTATGTTTATACCTCTTGGATATGATAAAACATTAGGTGAGTTAGATGATGAGACAAAAAAGAAACTATCTCATCGTTCTAAGGCCTTAAGCCTTGCAAAAATAGTGCTTAAAACTCTATAAGAGTTTAAGACTAAGCTCACAAAACCTTTTCTCTAAATTACTGAGAAGCAGATGTAGGTGGGCGTTATATCGAGTGAAATTCTTCACGATATCTCCTTTAACATTTGATTTGCTATAGCTTTATAAGCAACAAACATTCCATAATTTGTTTTAGTTAAATGTTAAAAGAAGAACAACTCCAAAAATGATTCTATAGATACCAAATGAGACAAAGGTAAACCTCTCTAAAAACTTCATAAAGAGTTTGATTGTAATAAACGCAACTAAAAAAGAGACAACAAAACCAACACCAAGAGTTAGTAGGTTAGTGTCACTAAACTCTTTGTAATGCTTGAGTAGGTCATAAGCAGTAACTGCACTCATAACAGGAAATGCAAGTAAAAAACTAAACTCAGCACTTGCCTTACGACTAAGCCCTACTAAAAGAGCACCGATGATGGTAGACCCAGCACGAGATGTACCCGGAACAAGGGCAAAGATCTGGGCGAAACCTATTACAAGTGACTGTTTGAGTGTGACCTCTTCTACATCATCAACTAGCTGCGTTTCATCACTAATAAAGAACTTCTCAACTAATAAAAAAACAACTCCTCCAATTATGAACATTGTCGCAACAACATTAATACTAAAGAGTTCTTTTATCTGGTGAGAAAACACAAAACCAACTGCTCCAATAGGGATAAAAGCTATAAATACCTTTGTCCATAAGTCTATTTTTTTGAGTGTAAACTTATCTTTGTAGTTGAAAATGACGGCTAAAATAGCAGCAAATTGAATAATAACCTCATATGCTTTAGTTACCTCCGTCTGGTCAATGCCTAGAAAATGACTAGCAACTATAAGATGTCCAGTTGAAGAGATTGGTAGAAACTCTGTGAAACCTTCTATAATTCCTAAAATGATTGAGTCGAAAATGGTCATGTGGTAGTTTCCTATATTGTAATTAAGATATTTCTAAGATAATTAAAGATGTATTTAAAATATCTGTGATAAACTCTTTCTTTAACATTTTAGCATATGGAAGCACAATATGAATATATTAATTGTAGATGATAGTAAAATTGTAAGACGTGTTTTAACAAATACAGTAAAAAGATTTTTTAAAGAACCTGAGTGGAAGAATTTGAAAATTTTTGAAGCAGAAGATGGTTCTATCGCCATGGAAATTATGAATGCAGAAGAGAAAATTGACATTATGCTACTTGATTGGAATATGCCAATTATGAATGGCGAAGAGGTCGTTGAAGCTATCCGTGCAAATAAAGAATGGAATAAAACTCGTATCATTATGGCAACTACAGAAGGCTCAAAAGAGTCAGTTTTAAAGATGATAAAAAAAGGTGCAAATGGTTACATGGTTAAGCCATTTCAAGAAGAGGCTATCTTTAAAACATTGCATACTATTAGTGCAAGAATGCCAAAAAATTAGGAATAGTTTAAAACTATTTCGATATAATACGAGGTTTTATGAAAATGTGCTAATAAACCACATTTTAGGTATATAAACAACTAAACAATCTCGTAGGAAATTTTATATGTTACTTTTTACACCAGGACCAACTCCGGTTCCTCAAAATGTTCGTAATGCAATGAGTGATGAAACAATGCACCACCGTACTCCAGAATTTGAAGCTATTTTTGAAAAAACTCGCAAACATCTTTTTAATCTTTTTGCAACAGATGAAGTGGTTATGATAGCATCAAGTGGTACTGGGGCTATGGAAGCCGCTGTAATTAACCTTTGTAAAAACACACTACTAAGTGTAAATTCTGGAAAGTTTGGTGAGCGTTTTGGCAAGATTGCTATTGCTCATGGACTCAAAAATGTAGAGATTAAAAATGAGTGGAATACACCTGTTTCAGTAGAAGCTATTGTAAACGCAGTAAAAGCTAACTCAGACATCGATGCAATCGCTGTACAAATTAGCGAGTCAGCAGGTGGACTTCGTCACCCTGTTGAAGAGTTAGCAGCCGCAGTAAAAGAGATAAATCCTAAAATCATGATTATAGCTGATGGTATCACTGCTATTGGTGTTGAGCGAATAAATGTAGAAAATATTGATTGTATTATCGCAGGAAGTCAAAAAGCACTTATGCTTCCTCCAGGTTTAGCAATACTAGGTCTATCAAACGCAGCAATAGAGACTATAGGCTCAGGAAAGGGTTACTACCTTAACCTCGCTTCAGAGATTAAAAAACAGCGTCAAAATACAACAGCTTACACTGCTGCAACTACTCTTATCATAGGACTACTAGAAGTTCTAGAGACTATTGAGAAGCAAGGTGGTGTTGGTGTTTTATATTGTAATACTGCTAGACGAGCTAAGGCTACAAATGCAGCATTACAAGCAATAGGCTTACATATCTATCCAACTACTCCAGCTAAGAGTATGACAACGATTGATGACGAGGATGCTGCAAAGATTCGTTCTGCATTAAAAGAAGAGTATGGTGTAAATGTAGCTGGTGGACAAGATCACCTTAAGGGTAAAATCTTTCGTATAAATCAGATGGGCCTAATCCCAACATATGAGTCTATCTGGGTTGTAAACTCTATAGAACTCATACTTCACCGTATGGGACGTTTAGAGTATACTGGTCTTGCTTCAAAAGTTTATAATGAAATTTATTTTAAACCAGCATTAGAAAAAAAAGAGATATAAATGATATTAGAACACGAAATTCCTAACGGTTCAAAACTTTATTTTGGTGAGTCCGCTAAAGTTAAACGTCGTATTGAAAATGTAGCGAGTGAGATTTTAGATAAAAATGGATTTGAAGAGATTGTAACTCCAATTTTTTCATATCACCAACATCTTAGTATTGCAGATGAGAGAGAACTTATTAAAGTTAATGATGCCAAAAATAACTCTATCTCTTTAAGAGCAGATTCTACTATTGATGTTGTTCGTATTATAGAAAAGCGTTTAGGGAAAAACACTTCACAGAAAAAATGGTTCTATATTCAACCAGTGCTGCGTTTTCCAACTGAGGAGCAGTATCAAGTTGGTGTTGAGTTTATGGGTGAAGAGAAGCTATCTTCAGTTCTAAGTCTCGCAACACAGATTCTTACTAAGCTTGAAGTAAAACCTCTGACTCAAATCTCTAACATTAAAATACCTGAACTTTTAGTTGAGATGTTTGATGAACTTTGCATTGATGATTTTAAACATATCAACATAGATAAGTTTATCTCTTTAAAAGTGGAGTGGCTTACGAAGCTTGTTTATCTACAGTATATTGAACAGATAGATGAAGTTATAAGTATCGCACCTCAAGTGATAAAAGATGAACTTCAAAAGATGAAAGACTTATGTTCTGAAATGTCTTGTGAAAATACAGTTTTAGCACCAATGTACTATGCGAAAATGCTTTACTATGATGAACTTTTCTTTAGAGTTATTCAAGATAATGAAGTATATGCTCGTGGTGGAAGATACAAAAACGCAGACCTTACATCAGTAGGCTTCGCAATATACACAGATGCTCTGTGTGAACAATTAACAAAGTAATAGGAAATATAATGAAAGCAGATTTAATCGTTGGAATTCAATGGGGTGATGAAGGTAAGGGTAAAATAGTAGATAGATTAGCTTGTGAATATGACATGGTATGTCGTTCTCAAGGTGGTCATAATGCTGGTCATACTATCTGGGTTGATGGTGTAAAGTTTGCACTTCACCTTGTTCCTTCAGGTGTACTAAACCCTGAAGCTATCAATGTAGTAGGAAATGGTGTTGTTCTTTCTCCTGAGTCTATCATCAAAGAGATGGTACAGTTTGAAGGTCTTGAAGGTCGTCTTTATATCTCTGATAAAGCGCACTTAAACCTTTACTACCATGCACTTATAGACCAAGCAAAAGAGCGTCTCAAAGGTGATAAAGCTATCGGTACAACTGGTAAGGGAATAGGGCCTGCGTATGCAGACAAGATTAACCGTACTGGTTTTCGTGTTGGTGAACTTTTAAATCCTGCAAAACTTACTGCTTCTATTATTGAGTATTTTGAACAAAATAGACAGATTTTTGATATTTATGGAATTCCTACTCCTAAAGAGTCTGAGCTTCTTGCAGAGTTAGAAGGTTACAAGGCTAAACTCGCTCCATTTATCACAGATACTACTCAGTTAGTATGGAAAGCTCTTGATGAGAACAAAAGAATATTATTAGAGGGTGCTCAAGGTACTCTTCTTGACATCGACCATGGAACTTATCCGTATGTTACTTCTTCTGCAACTGTATCTGCTGGTGCATGTACTGGTCTTGGAATTAACCCTAAAGACATCGGTAAAGTTATCGGAATAGTAAAAGCTTACTGTACTCGTGTTGGTAATGGTCCTTTCCCATCTGAAGACTTTGGTGAAGATGGTCAACGTCTTGGTGAGCAAGGTCATGAATTTGGTACGACAACTGGTCGTGCTCGTCGTTGTGGTTGGTTTGATGCAGTAGCTACTCGTCATGCAGCAAGACTTAACGGTTGTGACGAATTAGCATTAATGAAACTTGATGTTCTTGATGGCTTTGATGAAGTGAAACTTTGTGTTGCTTATGAGTTAAATGGTGAAACTATTGACTATATGCCTTCAAATCTTGATGATGTTAAACCTATCTACAAGACTTTTAAAGGTTGGAATAACTCTGTAGGTGCAAGAACTTTTGATGCACTTCCAAAAGATGCACAGGACTTTGTAAAAACTATCGAAGAGATTAGTAAAACAAAGGTTGGTATAATCTCAACATCACCAGAAAGAGACGATACAATAATCCTCTAGTAAGGAAATTTACTTATGAAGACTCGCTATTCATCCTTGGTACATGTTAAAAAAAACATTATGCAAAAGAGTGAACGAGTACTTCAAAGTGCAAACTCAAAACTCAAGAGTGCACAAACTGCACTACAACTCTCTTTTAATTCTCTAAATGATATAGTAACACCACAAAGTGGCTTAATGCCAGAGTTCTTAGCATCAAGAACACTCCTAGATGCGGGACGAACACTTATTAAACATAATGAAGAGTGGGTTGCTTTTACGCAAGAAGAGATAGGTCATGCGACACTACAGCTGCGTTTAGATACCATAGAGTTTGAAAAGTATAAGTACCTAGAGACACAAGAGATAAAAAAAATACTTAAAAAGATAAAACTTCAAGAGGCGAAAGATCTTGATGAAGTGGCTCTAATGACATATAAAAATATAAATAAAAGCGAGACTTTATGAAAATATTTCTACTTATTTCCCTCTGTTATTCTTTCTTGTTTTCACTTCAAACTAGTGAGAGACTCTTTGAATGTACAGAGATTTTTAAAGAAAGAAAGAGTGAGCTTTTAGTAGAATTAGAACGTATTGATGAGCAAAAACAAGCCCTTAGTGCACTTAAAATAGCTACAGAAGAACTTCTTAAAGATAAGGAGTTAAAACTCTCCTTGCAAGAAGAAGCTGTTAATAAAAATTTAGCAATTATAAAAGAAAAAGAGTTAAATACTAAAAAAATGTTAGAAGAAAATGAGGCAGTAATTAAAGAGTTGAAAAGTATCAAAATGACGAAGGTTTCTCAAACATTTGCTAAGATGAAACCAGCAGCTGCCGCAAATATTCTTTCAGATATGCCTGAATCAGAAGCTACAAAGGTATTAGCATCTCTCAAGCCAAAGGTAGTTGGCAAAATTCTTACCAAAATGGATGCTAAAAAAGCCTCTAAGTTAACCCTTCTTTTAAGTAAATAGTTTTCATCTAATCAAATTTTTACCTTACTTATAGTAAAATGTCCAAATTTAAATAAATAAATAGGTCATAAAATGAAAATATCACTCAAAACTATTCCCCATATATCTAGTAAAGTTGCAATTGACTTAAACAAAAGTGGTATCGTCACGATGACTCAAGGTCTTGAAAAAGTAGCCGAAGAAGCAAGAAAAATTTTAGAAGAGAGTGTAAAACAAGAACTTGCACTTGAAGAAAAAGTAGATGATATCTGCGATGATAATGAAGAAGAGATTGAGTTTATGCTTGCTGATGAGAGACAACTTTTCTTTATGATAAAGAAAAAACTTGCTCCTGAGTTTGGTGTTATTCTTGATTATGAAGAGAGATTTTCGGATATTGCACACAAGATATTAGATGAACTTTACGAAGAAGATTTAATTCACTTTGATGTTACAGAAAATCGTATTAAAAATGTAATTTACAATGCTATTACAGGCTTTCTTGCTGATGCATCAGAGATTGAAGATGCAGTTATGGATAAAATCCGTTCTTATAAAAAGAGATATATTCCTGGAACAGATGAGTTTGATATTTTACATGAAAAAATTTATCATGAAGAGATGATGAAAAGAGGTATGGAGTAATGAGTAAGGAAATAGCAATGAAAAAAGTCTATATCTATCTTGAAAATGGTACTTACCTAGAAGCAAATAGCTTTGGTAAAGAGACTACATTGGTTGGAGAGATAGTTTTTAACACTTCTTTAAGTGGTTATCAAGAGATAATGAGTGATCCTTCGTATGCTGGGCAATTTGTAACTTTCACAATGCCAGAGATTGGAAACACAGGTGTGAATGCTCAAGACATGGAGAGTAGTTCTGCTCATGCCAAGGGTATGATAGTTAGAAAATACCAAAAACGTTACTCAAGTTTCAGAGCTGAAGAGTCACTAGCTGACTTTCTAAGTGCACACAATGTTATGGGAATCTGTGATATCGATACAAGATACCTAACAAAGATGATAAGAGATGAGGGTGCTATGATGATGGTTGCTTCAACTGAAATCAGTGACATTGATGAACTTAAAAAAGTTTTAGCAGATGCACCTCGTATTGAAAATGTAAACTATATTGAGCAAGTAAGTACAAAAAAAGCTTATAAACACACATCAAGCACATATAATGACAAAGAGGGTTTTGAGTATGAAGAAGCTCCAGAGTCACAAGCTAAAATTGCTGTAATAGATTTTGGTGTTAAACGTAATATCTTAAATGAAATAGTTAGTGCTGGAATTAGTGTTGATGTTATTCCAAACGACTTTAAAGCAGAAGATTTAATTGCTCAATACCATGACAAAACAATAGATGGTGTTTTTCTTTCAAATGGACCAGGTGATCCACTTGTTCTTAAAGCTGAACAAGCAGAGATAAAAAAACTAATCGAAGCTAAGGTTCCGATGTTTGGTATCTGTTTAGGGCATCAGCTTCTCTCTATTTCACATGGTTACGATACGTACAAACTAAAGTTTGGACATCATGGTGGAAATCATCCTGTTAAAAATGAAACAACAGGTCTAGTTGAGATTACTGCACAAAATCATAACTACAATGTTCCTGATAATATTACAGAGATAGCAAGTGTTACACATATAAATCTTTTTGATAATACAATTGAGGGTTTAAAGTATAATGACTCTCCAATATTTTCAGTACAACATCACCCAGAATCTTCTCCGGGACCAAAAGAAAGTCGCTATATCTTCGCTGAGTTCCTTTCTCTTATAAAACGCTAAAACCTATTTCCATAAGATTTTCTTATGGTGATGGAAGAACTCCCCTTTCTTAAACACAGATAAAATTCCAAAAGTAAACAAAAAGATAATAAATATACAAATTTACCTAACATTAAGATAATATAAACATTTGTATTGCTAATATACAATGTTAATTAGTTTACTAGATACACCTATGTGTATTTTTAAACTTATTGCTTTGAATCTTAAGGAGGCTATATATGGAGAATCGTCCATTAGAATATGACTATACGATTGCTAAATTGTTCATGCTAACTACTATCGCTACAGGTATAGTTGGAATGCTCATTGGTGTAATCTTAGCATTTGAGCTAGCGTTTCCAAGTATTAATACAATACTAGGTAGCGGTCTTGCTGAATATACTAACTTTAGTCGTCTTCGTCCACTGCATACAGATGCAGTAATATTTGGTTTTACACTAAGTGGTGTTTTCGCTACTTGGTATTATGTTGGTCAGCGTGTACTTAAAGTATCGATGGCAGAATCTAAGTTTTTAATGAGTATCGGGTATATTCATTTTGTACTTTATGTTATCGGTGTTGCCGCTGTTATCTTTTCACTACTTGCAGGTGTTACTACATCTAAAGAGTATGCTGAATTTGAGTGGCCTATCGATATCGCTATTGTTATCGTATGGGTACTATGGGGTGTAAGCGTTTTCGGTCTAATCGGAATTCGTCGTGAGAAATCATTATACATTTCAGTTTGGTATTACATCGCTACTTTCCTTGGTATAGCTATGCTTTACCTATTTAACAATATGGAAATCCCTACAATGCTTGCTACAAGTGCTGCTGGTGAAACAAATATTGGTGCATGGTACCATTCAGTATCTATGTATGCAGGTACAAATGATGCACTTGTTCAATGGTGGTATGGTCACAATGCAGTTGCATTTGGTTTTACTGTTCCTATTGTTGCAATGATTTATTATTTCCTACCAAAAGAGTCTGGTCAAGCGATTTATTCTTATAAATTATCTTTACTATCTTTTTGGGGTCTAATGTTCGTTTACCTATGGGCTGGTGGTCACCACCTTCTATTCTCTACGGTTCCTGACTGGATGCAAACAATGGGTTCTGTATTCTCTATTGTATTGATTCTTCCTTCATGGGGTTCAGCAATTAACATGCTTCTTACAATGAAAGGTGAGTGGCAACAAGTTGCAGCGTCTCCATTAATTAAGTTTATGGTACTTGGTTCTACATTCTATATGTTCTCAACATTAGAAGGTCCTATTCAAGCTATTAAATCTGTTAATGCGATTGCTCACTTTACTGACTGGATTGTTGGTCACGTACATGATGGTGTTCTTGGTTGGGTTGGCTTTATGATTATGGCTGCACTTTACCACATGGCTCCACGTGTATTCAAGCGTGAGATTTATTCTAAATCTCTTATGGCTACACAATTTTGGATTCAAACTTTAGGTGTTGTTTTATACTTCACTTCTATGTGGATCGCTGGTATTACTCAAGGTATGATGTGGAGAGCTCACGATGAATTTGGTAACTTAGCTTACTCATTCATTGATACAGTTACTGTACTTCATCCTTACTTCGCTATTCGTGGTGTTGGTGGTTTACTATACTTAACTGGTTTCTTAATGTTTGCTTATAACATCTACAAAACTATGACTTCTGGTCGTAAAGTAGAAGAGTCAGAGCTTCAATCTGCATCGCCTATGGGCGCTTAATAGAAAAGGATTATAATTATGTTTCATTGGTTAGAAAAACATCCGTTCTTTTTTGCGGTAGGTGTATTCGTTGCTATAGCTTTTGCTGGTTTGATCGAAATCGTTCCAAACTTTGCTCAAGCATCTCGTCCGACTATCGGTACTGCTCCATACTCAACTCTTGAGTTAGCAGGCCGTCAAGTTTATATTAAAAACAGTTGTAATGCTTGTCATTCACAACTAGTACGTCCATTTAAATCAGAGACTGACCGTTATGGTGATTACTCTTTAAGTGGTGAGTATGCTTATGATCGTCCATTCCTATGGGGTTCTAAGAGAACTGGTCCAGACTTAATGCGTGTAGGTAACTACCGTACTACTGACTGGCATGAGCATCACATGAAAGATCCAGCTGGAGTTGTTCCAGGTTCAATCATGCCTGCTTACACTTGGATGTTTACAAATGCTACTGATATTGATACTGCATTTGCAGAGCAATTAACAGTATCTCAGTTCTTTGCAGTACCATATAACAAACCAGTTCCTATGAAAGATGGGTCTAGTATTATTGTTAAAATGGGTGGTTCTGTTGCAGAAGCAAATGCATTAGCATTAGCAGAAGCAAAAGTAATCGTTGCTGATATGAAAGATCAAGATGTTAAAGATGCAGTAGCACGTGGAGAAATTCCAGAAATCGTAGCTATAATCGCATATTTAAACAGTCTTAAGTAAGGGATAAATAGTGGATATTGCATTACTCCAAGCTTATGGCTATTTTGGTTTAACTGTTTTTATGACAGTAGCTCTTTATGGATACATATATCACTTGTATTCTAAAAGAAAAGACGCTGATGGCCATGACTATGAAGAGTATAGCAATATGGTACTACATGATGACATCGTAGACACTCCGGTGAATGCTTTGTCAAAAGATGATGAAAAATAGGAGAGATATATGAATAAGCTTTATCTTTGGGGAATTATCGTTACAGCACTTATGTTAGGATTTACTTACTATACAGTAGTTCTGACTAAGGGTGGTCTAAATGGTGATATCGTCAATATGCTTGCAATTGCAGGTGCTGTTGCACTTGTAATTATTACAGTTTTTGTTGTAATCAAGTATGTTCGTCAAATGCAAACTGATACTGCAGAGGGCGAGTTAGCTGATGAGTCATGGGATGATATCGGCGAGTATAAAAATCCAGTTCCATTTGGTTGGGCAGTAATGTTCTTAGGAACTATGATTTGGGCTATGTGGTATATGTTAGTAGGTTATCCTGTTGGCGCATATTCACAAATTGGCGAATATAATGAAGACTCTGCTGCACATAATGCTAAGTTTACTAAGGCTCTTGATGAGACTATGGCAAAGCTTAACGATGCAGAGAAGAAAGAGTACATCATTGACATGGGACAATCTGTATTTATTGCAGAATGTAAAGTATGTCATGGACTAGACGCTGATGGTATTGGTGGAAAAGCTGCGAACTTAACAGTAAGACTTGAAAAAGCGACTGTTGTAAATGTAGTTGAAAATGGTTCTAATAACCATCTTCTTGGTTCTGAAATGCCTATGCCAGATCGTAATGGTCTTTTCAATGCTAACACTGGTGCTTTAATCACTGATGCTGAGATTGATGCTGTTTCTGCTTATGTTGCAAATGGTATGACTGGTGCTGGTGAAGATGTATTTGCTGGAACTTGTTCTTCTTGTCACGGTGCTGATGGTATGGGTATGGAGTATGTTGCTCCAAATATCGCTACTTTCGATGTTACACTTGTTGCTAATGTATTAAGCCATGGTAAGAAAGGTTCTATCGGAACAATGCCTGCATTTACTAGACTAAATGCTAAGCAAAAAGAAGCTGTTGGTGCATACATCACAGATTTAAGTAAATAAGGAGTCAGGTATGAATGAAAATAGAAGCGTATTTGCTCTTGATGGCGTAACTGGTATGTTGATTGCAACTACTCTTTTACTAAGTATTCTTGCATTTTTAACAATTAGCGCGTTAAGCGTTCAACAAGAAAATGCAACTAATTACTATGATGTAAAAGATGCAAGCTCAATTAAGATGATAAGCACTGAAAATGCTTCTCATCTTGTAGATGTGAAGTAAGGAGTATAAGATGGAAAAAATTATTGCAATTGGTTTAGTTTTAATGGCTGCTTTTACACTTTATGCTGTGACACTTGGTGATCACCTTTACATCGGTTAGGAATTTCATTGAAATTTTTAAATAGAGGGCTTTATGCCCTCATCCTCACAATCGTTTTTCAAACACAATTAGTTGCAGAATATTTATATAAAGATGAAGTTATCAATAAAATTGCTTTTACTGAGCAAGTTGAAATCTTAGGTAAAGAGCTTTATGAAAAGACAGGAGTTAGTCTCAGACTAATGATGTTAAAAAAAGTACCACAGGGTATGAATATAGCTCAGTATGAGATAGCAATGCTAAAAGAGTTTACTGAACCAACTATAGTTTTAGTTTTCTCAAAAGAAGATAAAGAGATAGACTTGATGGCTAATGATGATTCTTTATATAAGTATTTTAACAAAAGACAAGTTTTAAGTCCTACTGCATCTCCTGTTCAAGCATTTATGATGGCTATTGTTTATGCAAATAGCTGGGAAAGCTTTAATGAACTTAGAAAAGATCATGGAGGAAGTATTTTACCTCTTATCGCTGGAAAGGCAAAGCCTGAACAGCTTAAAGGGATGTATGCTGGTTCTATGTTTAATGGTTACATTGATATTGCGCATCAGATATCTACATCAAAAGGTATCGTTTTAGAAAATGATCCAGGCGATGCTAACCAACAATCTATTTTTTATCTAAAACTTGTGTTCTACGGTTTTATATTTTATGGTATTGTAATGTATATAAAAAGAAAACTCTATCTAAGAAGGCAAAAACGTGAGCAAAAATAAACAGAGCAGTGGTAGAATTTGGCCTTATGCAATTGGTGCATCAATTACATTGGTCTTCGGATTTTGTGTGGCAACTATAGTTGTAACACAGAAGGCAAATATACAGTTAAGTGACCACTATATGACCTATTATCAAGAGGCTGATGCAAAGGCTAATGATTATATAGAGGCAAGAATTGCCTTTGATAAGAAGTACAACTTAGAGTATATCTCTGAAAAATTGACTGAAAATGGTTCAAAAATAGTATACAAGATAACTGATAAAGCTGGTAACCCAATCAATACTGCTAAAGTAAAGTTAGCGACAAGTAGACCTGAAACACATGAGTTAAATCAAGAGTTTGAGTCTCCAAGTATAGATAATGGTCTTTATACATTCCAAGGAGCTACTTTTAGCAAGGCAGGAATATGGAACTTAATTGCTAAGGTTGAAATAGGAGAAAACTCTCGCTACTACAACATAAAAGCAGATACGAGACATAAAGAAGCATTTGAATTTTAGGGCTATGGACAACACAACCATAATCCTACCCTCAGCTCGTGCAATTCGTCACGAGCAACTACAACTCCAAGAAACAACACTTTTCTTACCAAACTATATGACTATGAGTGATTTTATATCTAGGCTCTGTATTGTAGATGGATATAAGTTTATAGATGAAGATAGCCGTGTCTTACTTCTTCTTGAAGCATCCGAATTTGAAGGTTTTGCTTCACTGCAAATCGAGCGAAACTTTTTCACATTTACCAAAAACAGCTCTTATATATTTAAGTTTTTTGAAGAACTTAGTGCTGAGCTGTATGACATATCAAATCTGAGTGGCATAGATGTATATGGTGAGTTTGATGAGCATATAGAGATACTTCAAGAGCTTTATAAACGATACGAAGCCTTGTGTGAATCCAAAAAACTTTTAGATAGAGTTTTTCTTCCTAAGCTTTATAAGTTTAACAGCTCATTTGCTAAACTAAATCCAAAAATTAGACTCAAGATTGTTGGGCATTTAACTAACTTTGAGTTTGAACTTTTACAGAAGTGTAGCGAGCACTCTACAATAAGTATAGTGTTTCAAACCTCTGCGTTTAACTCTAAAATGCAGTCTAAATTTGCTGAGCTAGGTATAGAACTTGAAGCTGGTTACGAGTATGAAATATCTCTTAATGAGAGAACTATTGTAAGTAAAGAAAAAATTATTAAAAATAAAAACATTCAGTGTGAGAGTCTGAGTGAGTCACTACTTCAAGTGGCATTTGTAAAACAGAAGATTTATGAGTTTATGAAAAAGGGCTACGAGGCACATAATATAGCCGTTGTTCTTCCAGATGAGAAGATGGCAGGAGCACTTAAGAGTTTTGACACTAAGGCAAACCTAAACTTCGCGATGGGTGAGTCGTTTAGTAAAAGTAGACTCTATACAAAGCTCAATGCAACTATGAAGTACATAGAACAAGACTCTAAGGAAAACGCAGCAAGATGTGAGAGAGTTGGAGATGAACTCTATATGACTCTTCGTACGATATACTCTAAAAAGGCTTGCGACTTTGATCTTATAGCACTTCTTAGCGAGATAAAAGAGCATTTTAAAAACAAGATTGAACTTAAGATATATGAAGAAGAAGTTCATATGTTTAAAAAGATTATTCCTTTTATGAGTGAGATGAGTGTGAAGTCTCTTTTGAGTGTTTTTATGCAGAGACTCTCTTCACGAACTATGGATGACATTCGCGGTGGAAAGATTACTGTTATGGGTGTTCTTGAGACTAGAAGTGTTAGTTTTGATGGTGTCATAATAGTCGATTTTGATGACAAAAATGTGCCAAAACGCAGCGATAAAGATATGTTTTTAAACAGCGCAATTAGAGAAAACGCAGCCCTTCCAACTATGAGTGATAGAGAGAACCTTCAGAAGCACTACTATGAGATGTTGATTAACTCTTCAAAAGAGGTGGCAATCTCTTTTATAAACTCATCTGAGAGTGGAGCATCAAGGTTTTTAAAGCAACTTAAGATAAAAGAGAAAAATGTTTATGATGAAGTAGAGTATGCAAATATCCTCTTTAAACGCAGCAAGCAAGAGCAAAACGCAGAGATAGATATAGTTCAAGACTACAGCTTCAAAGATGTGAAACTCTCTGCAACAGGTCTAAAGATATTTTTGACTTGTAAACGCAGGTATTATCATAAGTATGTTGAGAGAATAAAGGCTCATGATATTCCTAAAGATATGCCAAAAGAGTATGAGATTGGAAATGCAGTCCATGAAGCACTTAAAGAGTTATATCTAAAAAAACGCAGCTATAGTGATGCACAAGAGCTACAAAGAGACTTAGAAAAAGAGCTTGACAGAGTCTGTGGTGATAGTGAGCTAGATAAATATCTCATAGCGATACAGAAAAAAAGACTTGCAATTTTTGCAAAAAAAGAGCTGAATAGATTTAATGATGGTTGGGAAGTTCATAGATGTGAAGAGAGCTTCTCTATACCCTATGAGGGGATGACTCTGAACGGTCAGATAGATAGAATTGATAAACGAAAAAATGAGATAGAAGTTTTGGACTATAAGACTGGCTCCTATACTCTGTATACAAAAAATTCCTATCATGATGCGACAGATTTTCAGTTAGAGTTCTATTTTTTAGGGGCTAGTGGTTTTGGTGATGTGATGGATTGTGGTTTTTATGATTTAAAAAACTCGGAGATAGTTCCTGAGGCTTTTATGCAAGAGAAGCTTGATATTCTCAAGTCACATATTAAAGACTTGTTGATGATACAAGAGGTGAACTTTACTAAGTGTGAAGATACAAAAGCCTGCTCATTTTGTGAGTTCGCAATTATGTGTGGGAGAGACTGATGGCATTTACTCAAAACCTAGCCTACGAAGCAAGTGCTGGAAGTGGCAAGACCTTTATGCTTGTTGTGCGTTATCTTTCACTTCTTTTTAAGGGTGCAGAACCATCAAAAATACTAGCACTTACCTTTACCAACAAGGCTGCCTCAGAGATGAGCGAGAGAATAGTTGAAACTCTCGAAGAGCTTGAGACTCGTGGGGAACTCCACGAGATTGCTAAAGTAACTGAGTTAAGTGTCCAAGAGCTACTAAAACGCAGACAAGAGATACTCTCTGCGTTTTTAAATGCACACACAAAGATTATGACCATAGATAGCTTCTTCACGCAGATACTTCGCAAGTTTTCTTTATATGCCTCTTTGATGCCTGATTTTTCTACCTTTAGTTCACAACATGAACTCAAGCTATTGTCACGTTTTTTAAAAGAGGTGAGTGTCGCTGGTAAACGCGATACTCTTATAAACCTCTCGCTTGATTCTAACAAAAGAGTGAGTGATATTTTCACTATCTTAGATGAGTTTTATATAAAAAAAGAGGAACTCTCTTCACTCACTTTTGTCAAAACGCAGAGTAGTGTTTTTGAAGAAGAGGCGATGCAAGCCTTAGACTCTTTACAAGCCATAGTGAACAACTGTAAGGGGGCTTCGGCTTCTTTAGTAAAAGCTGTTAATGTTGAGAGTTTTACTGAGCTAAAAGAGAAGACATGGTTACTCAAAGAGTCACTAGAGTACTGGGTCTTTAAGAAGTGTTTTACGCCTGAGATGGACACACACCTTCAGACTATTCAAGCCTGCGTTAAAGCCTACCATAGAGCTAAGGAGCAAAACTTCTTTTACGCTCTAGGTGAACTAGTAGATATCTATCAAAAGTCCAAAAAAGCACTTTATATGGACGATAGTGAACTCTCTTTTTCAGATGTTACAACACTGGTCTATGAGATACTCCATCTTATAAATGATAGTGAGTTTTTATACTTTCGACTCGATGCCCAGATAGAACATATGCTACTCGATGAGTTTCAAGATACAAGTATAGTGCAGTATGAGATACTCAAACCTTTAATAAACGAGATAACTTCAGGTGCGGGCATCTTTGATGAGGGAAGTTTCTTTTTTGTTGGTGATGTGAAACAGTCTATTTATAGATTTCGTGGAGGTGTCTCAGCCCTCTTTGGCGAGGTAGTAAAAGAGAACAAAACGCAGGTAGAAAAACTTGTAGTAAATTACCGTTCACAAAAAGAGGTCATAGAGTTTGTTAATGCTGCGTTTTTAACGAAGATAAAGAACTACACTCCTCAACAAACTAGAGAAGAAGCGAGTGGTGGTTATGTAGAGGTCGTGCAAAATGATGAGCTTTTAGAAGAGACACTAGAGCAGGTAAAAGGGCTTATCGAGCTTGGTGCAGACCTAGACTCTATAGCTATTTTGTGTGCTACAAATGGTGATGGCGAAGCTATAAAAGATGAGCTTCAAAGAGAAGAGATAGAGGTAGTCACTGAGACAACAACAAAGCTTATAAACCAGAGAAGTGTTAAGGCTCTCTTGGAGTATCTCAAGTACCTCTACTTCAAAAAAGACATTTACAGATGTAACTTCTTTGCACTTATAAGTCATGCAAGAGAGAAGATAGATTTTCTTGACTTAAACGCAGTCAAACTTACTGACATACTCAAAAGAGTTGTTGATAAGTACGCACTTTTTAGTGATGATTTTCATATAATTCGCTTCTTAAACGCAGTGGGTAAGTACAGTGACATAGAAGCACTACTCTTTGAGTATGAGAGGCTTGACACTACCGCTGCTGCATCAGACCTAAGTGGAGTGAGAGTCTTGACTGTTCATAAGTCTAAGGGTCTAGAGTATGAACATGTTATCGTTATGGATAGACTCAAAAAAGCTCCCTCATCTCGAAACAGCATCATCTATGAGTATGATGGCATAAAGGTACAAAATGTTTACCTTAGAACGAGTGGAAGAAAAGAGATAGATGTAGAGTATGACAATGCCCTCGCTAAAGATAAGATACTCTCGCAAGAAGATACACTTAATGCTCTGTATGTTGCTTTCACACGGGCTAGACAAAATCTCATCATCATACAAAAATCAAAGAACTCTACCTTTGAGAGTTTAGATTTAGAGGCTGGGAGTCATGGGAAATTAGAAGTACAAAAAAGCAGTAAAACGCAGGCACAAGAGAGTGAATATCTAGCTTATGAAGAGTTTTACTACGGTTCACAAAGTGATGTTTTAGCTCTTGAGAGTGAAAAAAATGAGGATTTAAAATCTATAAACTTCGGTATAGCTATGCACTATACTTTAGAGATGATGGCAGACTTCACACAAGAGAGTCTGAGTAATGCAAAGAGTATGATGATAAATAAGTTTGGTTTTTCTCTTGAGCAGAGCGAGGTTGAAGATATAATAAAGAGAGTTGAACTACTTCTTGAAGCAGCTGCGTTTAAAGAGCTACTGAGTCCAAATCTCTATAGAGAAAAAGCTCTAAGATATAAAAATTCTTTACGATATATAGACCTCTTGGTAAAGTCTGAGGATGGTTCATATAACATCATAGACTATAAAAGTTCTACTGCTTACTCTGAGCATCACCTCAAACAGGTGCGCTTCTATGTCAAGGCAATAAAGGCTATAACAGGAGTTGAGGAAGTAAGGGGCTATATAGCCTACTTACTCCAAAACGAAGTAAAGATAGTTCGAGTTTAGATTCTAATAGAGGGCGGGTCTAACTTCTCTCTTAAGATGATTTTACACAAACTATATTTCTACCCCTTTGTTTGGCGAGATAGAGTGCCTCATCACAACGCTTAAACATACTTTTGAGGGTGTCATTTTCTATATACTGTGTTACTCCAAAACTAGCGGTAACACCACCTGCAACTTCATGAGATAGTTTTTCTATGCCAACTCTTAGTTTGTTGCAGACATGTTTTACCTCTTCTTTAGGTGTTTGGGGGAAAAGTATAACAAACTCTTCTCCACCCCATCTTGCAAAAATATCTGTATTTCTTACATTGGAGTTGAGGTATTGAGCAAGCATAATGAGAACTTCATCTCCTACTAAGTGTCCATACTTATCGTTGAAGTTTTTAAAATGGTCAATATCTATAATAGCCATACTAAGTGTTCTTTTATATCGTATATTTCCATTAAACTCTCTTTGTGCAACCTCATTGAACTTGTTTCTGTTAAAGACTCCAGTAAGACCATCAATATAAGCTTTCTTTTGAATTTCTAACTCTTTTTCCTTAAGTTTTGTAATGTCTGTTAGCGTTATGAGGTAACTGTTTTTATCGTTATTAGTCGTTCTTGAAACTGCAATCTTAAAAGATTTTGGTGTGAGGTGTTTGTCTAGGACGAGTATAACTCTTTCATCCTCTTGTGTTCTTTTGATAAGCTGGATAAAGGATTCATCTGCTTCTGTGAGCTTATTATGAAGATAACCCTCTTCTTCAATGAGAAGATTGAGTAGTTTAGTATGTTTATTATTAAACTCTTTTTCATCATCCACACCGAAAAAATCTTTAAATTTTCTATTTGAAAAAGTAACCTTATTAAAATTTGTCATAAGCATAATATCATCAGTAGCATTGAGAACATCATTGAGTAGTTTATGCTCTTGCTCGATATTGTATTTTGTGATTAACAGAGAGTAAGTTAGATATGTCAAAATTAGGAAAAGTATGAGTAGAACTAATTGAGTTATGTATGTGCCTTTTATGGTTGAGAAGACAAAAGGACTATCCTCATAGGAGACAAGCCAGGCAAGTGTTTTTTTGTTCTGTATATCTTTGATTGGAAAAAACGATGCAACTGTTACATATTTAAAATCAATCATAGTGTAGACAGAAAATGACTCTTGGTTTTTAATGCCTCTGTTTATTTCATCTTTTTTATCTTTGAAATGGATTTTGTTATTTGTAATACACTTTTGCTTTGAGTGTATACCATTTAGAGTCAACATATAGTCCTTATGTTCAGCACTCTGTGTGTACTCTAAAAGTAAATCATCTCTCTTCCATGTATTTACTTTAAAGATTTTTTTATTGACGAGAAAATGAGTATGGATATTACTTACATCTGTGAGATACTCCTGAAAACTATTACTTGAAAAAGAGACCTCCATCGCTCCTACATATGTTCCATCTTTTGCAAATAATGGATAGGTATTTCGAAACCCATAAGCAGTTTTCCCTTGTGTAAAAGCTTTTATAGGCTTTTTTGTACTATTTACATATCTATAATCCTCTCGCACCTGTGTTAAGTCATCTCCAAACTTATCAGGATTTTGCATTCGTAAAAATGATACATTGTTTGGCAGTACAAACTGAAACTGTAATGCACCCTTTGTTTTTAGGATATTGTATTTAACTTTTAAGGAGTTGTAGAGTTCTTTTCTAAGCACTGTCATTTCAGTATCTGTTGCTGTTTGAACTTTTGTCATTATAGGAATGAGTTTTGTCATAAAAATAGTAGAACGGTATGCTGCATTGGCAGTTGTAGATTGGTTATGCAGTAAGATTTTATAGTGAGTCTGTAAATCTTTTAAATTGTCTTGAAGTGCTAGGTCTATTCTTTCACTTTTGTTTTTCTCTGTAAGATAATATGTGAGGGAATTTATCGAGATAAAGAGAGTTAAGAGTAAGAGAAAAAGTTTCATTTTATTTTGTTTCACAGATTCCCCTTTTAATAATATAATCGAGTACAATTAATTGTATAACAATAAGAATAAAGTCTTTATTAATAAACTCTATATGCTATAATCCTATTTATAATTTTAAAAAAAGAGTCATATGATACAGCTACAAAACATCTCAAAAAACTTCGCTTCCCAAGAGCTATTTAACTCTCTAAATTTTAAGTTAAACGCAGGGACTCGTGTTGGCTTAGTTGGTAGAAATGGAAGTGGAAAATCAACACTTTTTAAACTCATTCTTGGAGAAGAGAGTGCTGATAGTGGGGATGTAATCATTCCTAAAAACTACAAGATAGGGACACTCAAGCAGCATCTTACATTTAGTGAATCAACTCTGCGTGAGGAGTCTGCTTTAGCTCTAGAAGATGAGATGAAGTATGATGTTTATCGTGTAGAGAAGATTTTGTTTGGACTTGGGTTTAGTGCAGAGGATTTAGACAAAGACCCACTCTCTTTTTCGGGCGGTTACCAGATACGCATAAATCTAGCTAAACTTCTGGTTACTGAACCAAACCTCTTACTTCTTGATGAACCTACCAACTACCTTGACATCGTCTCTCTTCGTTGGCTCAAAAACTTTCTTCGTGCTTTTGAGGGAGAGCTTATCCTCATCACCCACAACCGTGACTTCATGGATAGTGTTTGTACTCATACTATGGGACTGGTAAGAAAAAACATAGAGATGATACCGGGAAATACTCATAAGTTTTATGAGCAGTTAAGTCAAAATGACGAACTCTATGCAAAACAGAAAATCTCACAAGATAAAAAAGTAAAAGAGTTAGAAGAGTTTATAGCCAAAAACAAGGCTAGAGCATCTACAGCAGCACTTGCACAGTCTAAGGTCAAGCAACTTGAGAAGATGGACTTGATGGATGACCTAGCCTTTGATAATAGCCTCTCTTTTGACTTTAACTTTAAAGAGACACCTGCAAAGCTTATGTTAGAGGTTGAGGGACTTAGCTTCGGGTATACAGAAGATAACATACTCTTTAAAGATATATCGTTCAATATAAAACGCAGTGAGTGTATAGGTATCATAGGAAAAAATGGTAAGGGAAAATCAACCCTTTTAAACACTTTAGCAGGAGAGTTAAAAGCTCTTTGTGGAACTATAACTTCTCATCCATCAGTAGAGTTTGCACACTTTGGTCAGACAAATATCGCTCGGCTACATGAAAAAGCGACTGTAACAGATGAGATTCACTCAGCGAACACAAAACTCTCAACACAGACCATAAGAAGTATCTGTGGGGCTATGATGTTTAGTGGTGATAGTGCTGATAAAAAGGTTTCACTTCTCTCCGGTGGAGAAAAGTCCCGTGTGATGTTAGGTCAAATCTTAGCTAGAGAAGTGAACCTGCTCTTTCTTGATGAGCCTACAAATCACCTTGATATGGATAGTATAGAAGCACTTACAAAAGCTATACAAGAGTTTGATGGGGCTGTGATGATAGTAACTCACTCCGAAGAGTTACTCCGTCGTGTCTGTGATAGACTTATAATCTTTGCTAAAGATGGAGCAGAGTACTTTGATGGTGGCTATGATCTGTTTTTAGAGAAGATAGGTTGGGAAGAAGATGAACAAGTTGAGAAAGTTAAGACTGCTCCTAAGTCAAATACAAAAGAGAACAAGAAACTTAAGGCAGAACTAGTAAGAGAGCGAAATAAACAGACCTCTTCACTCAAGAAAAAAGTAGATAAACTTGAGAGCAGTATTATGAAGATAGAAGAGGAGCTAGAAGTTCATCATCAAGAGTTAATAGAGGTCTCAAACGCAGGAGATAGCTCAAGGTTAATGGAACTTTCAAAACTTGTAGGACAAGAAGAGAGTAGGGTTGAAGAGCTTTTTGAAGAGCTAGAAGAGGCTCAAACTGAACTTGATGAGATAAATGAATCATACGAGATTAAAATTTCAGAATTGTAATCTTAAATAAACCTAAATTTAAGTAAGTTATAAGCTTATATGGTTATACTTTCGCCACTAAAACAAGCGTTCGCGTTTGCTTAAAAAATTTAAATACTAAAAAGGTTCATAATGAAATTTACTAAAATTGCAACTACTGAACAAATTGATCAAAAATGGATTTTGATTGATGCTGAAGGTAAAACATTTGGTCGTATGATGACAGAAGTAGCAACACTTCTTCGTGGTAAGAACAAAGTATGTTGGACTCCAAACATTGACTGTGGTGACTATGTAGTTATCATCAACGCTTCTAAGGCTAAATTTAACGGTCTTGGTAAGATTAACAATAAAGAGTACTTCTCTCACTCAGGTTACTTCGGTTCTACTAAGAGTGTTAAAATGACTGAGCTTTTAGAGAAAAACCCTGAGAAACTTTATAAGTTATCTGCTCGCGGTATGCTTCCAAAAACTAAGCTTGGTAACAAAATGCTTAAAAAACTAAAAATTTATGCAGGTGCTGAACATCCTCACACTGCTCAACTAGCTAAGTAAGGAATAAAGAATGGCAAATACAATTTATGCAACTGGTAAACGTAAAGCGTCTATCGCAAAAGTATGGTTAACTCCAGGTACTGGTAAAATGACTATCAATGGTCTTTCTTTAGACGCATGGTTAGGTGGACTTGAAGCTAAGAAGCTTCGTGTTAAGCAACCATTAGTTCTTTCTAAGCAAGAGACTTCAGTTGATATCGTTGCTACTACTTTAGGTGGTGGTTTCGGTGGTCAAGCTGATGCTCTTCGTCACGGTATTTCTAAAGCTCTAGTAGAGTTTAACCCAGAAATCAAAGCTATCCTCAAACCAGAGGGTATGATGACTCGTGATGCACGTGTTGTTGAACGTAAGAAACCAGGTAAGAGAAAAGCTCGTCGTTCTCGCCAGTTCTCAAAACGTTAATCACTCGACTTTCGTTTCTTTATCAATGCATTTTGCATTGGTAAAACCTCTTTTTACAAACTTCTCAAACTAACACTTTAAATTAACTCTATTCCTATATAATATCTCTAAAATATTTAGAGGATAAATTTATGAAAAAAATCATCATTCTAGTTGTACTACTCATAGCAATAGCTGCTGCCCTTCCTATTATCGGAAATAGTGTAGTAAAAGAGAAACTCGATACAAGAATCTCAGAACTTAAACAGTACGGTATTAAGACAAAAACTGATGAGACTCACTCTACGTACTTAAATACTTCAAGACACTTTGAGTTTGTTTTAGAAGATAGCCAAGAGTTTATAGCTTACCTTAACAAGTACTCAGATCAGCAGATTCCACCCTATGTTAACTCTATGCTTGATGGTGTTGTGATAGGTGCAGATATAGAGTATGCGAATTTTCCACTTTCAAAAGCAATAAGTGTTGAACTTTATCCACTCAGTCTTTCAAAAACAGCAAGCCAAAACCTACAAAAGAGTAATAATAAATTTTACAAATACTTAGATGCTTTTTTGAAACAAAAAGGTGTTCTTTATCATATAAACTATGACCTTGCAACATCATCTTTTAGTGGTTATATAAAAGATATTAATGAGAGCTACACACTAGAGGACAATGTAAGATTAAATGTCAAACTAAGCAAGGCAATCTTTGATGGTAAGGGTGATTTAATAGCTCCTACAGCACTAACATCAGAGGTAAAAGAGTTACACTTTGAAATTGTAAAAGATGGTGAAGAGGTGATTTTTGATTTAAACGACTTTAGTAGTACAAGTAGTTTCGAGTCTCAGACTACATACCTTACAAGTGCAGAGCTAAAATCATTTAAGATGATAGTAAGTGCAAGTGGGAGTGACTTTGATGTGAAGATGGATAAGATAAGAATGAACGCTTCATCAAACACTCAAGGCGAGTATGCAGAGTTAAACTCAAAAACATCACTTGAAGCACTTACATTAAACTCAAAAGAGTTAAGCTTCAATATGAAAAACTTTAACTTTGATATAGCAGCAAATGGTGTTAACAAAGAGGCTTTTGAAGAGTTAAGAGTTCTTTTTGCTAACAAAAATATCGCCTCGTCTCCTGCACTTGAAGAAAAACTAAGAGAGAGCCTTTTGAAGCTTCTCTCAAAAGGTTTTGTTATAAATATAGCAGAGTACTCACTTGAGAACCTTACCCTAAATGCAACTCAAGATCTGAAAGGTTTTGACATAAAGTCTACTATAACTATAAAAGAGGACCCTTCTCTTGCTCAAAAGATTAAAATGTCACCACTCTTAGCTATAGCAAACTTAAATCTTAAAACAGATATTAAAATTTCTCAAGAGATGTATACAAAGCTTACAGAGGCTAATCCGATGAGTTCTCAACTCTCAAAATATGCAGTCATGGAGAAAGGAAATGTTGTTTTTCTTATCAATTTTATCGATGGTAAGTTAAGTGTAAATGGTAAAGCACTTAGATAAAAATGAAAAAAACTTTTCTTCTTCTTTTTTTGAGTAGCTGGCTTTTTGCCTCTACTCTGCATTTAGCAACCTCTACGAATCCCTCTAGACTCAACCCCATCTTAGCAACAGACTCAAGTTCTGCTGAGATAGCTGGTTATATCTTCAATGGACTTGTAAAATACGATAAAGATGCTAACAAAATTATCAGTGATTTAGCAGAGAAGTTTTACTTTGTTGATGATAAAACACTTGTCTTTGAACTTAGAAAAAATGTAAAGTGGCATGATGGGGCTGCGTTTAGTGCCAAAGATGTGCTCTTTACCTACCAAACACTTATATCAGATAAAATCTCCTCTCCTTACAGTTCGGGTTTTAGGTTTGTAAAAAGTGTAAAGATACTCAATCCTTATAAAATTCAAGTCAATTACAAAGAACCTTATTTCAAAGCACTTGAGACATGGATGATGGGTATTTTGCCTGAACATATCCTCAAAGATGAGCAAAATATGATGAGCTCAAAGTTTAACACAAAACCGATAGGGACTGGTCCGTATAAACTAGAACAGTTAGAACACTCAAAAAATATTATTTTAGCTGCGTTTGATGAGTACTTTGAGGGTCGCCCTCGTATAGATAAAATCTCTTTTCA
>Ga0256824_10000131_pt1 | contig 25685 bp, 9 predicted proteins | sample CV67metaG_FD_191570 | JGI IMG/M metagenome (GOLD analysis project Ga0256824, IMG submission 191570) | Hydrothermal vent microbial communities from East Pacific Rise, Pacific Ocean - CV67 | ecosystem: Environmental > Aquatic > Marine > Hydrothermal vents | place: Pacific Ocean: East Pacific Rise...
TATTATCTACGTATGCTATTTTAAATCTTATTGCTTTCCATTTGTGTATTTTGTTATAGTTTACCCATGGAAAATTAACCGCCTCATAGGATGAAGCATCTCACATCTCTCTTTCTGAAGATATACTACAATAACCACAAATCAAAATCTTATTTTTCATTTTTCATTTTTCACGATTCGTTACACTTTTTTGTCATACTTAAAGTGTCACAACACATAAAGGATTTAAGATGTTAAAACATAATACTCTAATAACTACTTCTCTCTTGTCTTTATCTCTCATAAGTATCAATGGTTGCAGCAATGCTCCATTATTGCCAGGGTCTTTCCCTACAACAAGTATCTTTCCTGGTCCTTATGAAAAAACATTCAACAAAACAGATATCGTCGGTAATTGGCAATATGATTGCTAATGGGCGTATTTACAACTTGGACATTAGCCAAGTCAATGGAAAAACAAAAATTCAAAGTCGTCTTGGGCGTATTCATTCTATAGATATGCTACTCGTCCAAGACCATAAGTTATGGGTTACACTAGTCTGACTCATAATTTTTTATAAAAATTCAAAAAGGATATACATTATGCAAAATAATCAATTAATCTTAATCTTATTATGTCTTTTACCTATTCAAGTACTTCATGCTGAAAAAACCATAACTCAAACGCAGGCAATTACAGTACAAAAAAGTGCTATTTGGGAAAATAAAAAAATTCCTGTGTGTTGGGAAAATGCCACCAAAAATAACAAAAAGCAAAGAGCATGGGTTCGTGATGCAATATTAAATACGTGGGAAAAAGAATCTGCCATTCAATTCATCGGATGGGATTCTTGTAAAACTAATAGCCAAGGCATCCGAATTTTAGATGGTACTGGCACACCCCATACAAAAGGATTGGGTCAACATCTGGATGGTAGAAAAAATGGTATGCGTCTTAACCTATCTTCAACTGAAGGTAGTATACGTCGTGTTGCTGTTCATGAGTTTGGACATGCTCTTGGTTTTGGACACGAACAAAACCGAGATGATAGACCAGCAGAGTTTAGTTGTAGAAAACAAGGAACCAGTGGAGATTGGAATGTTACGCCTTATGATTTGCTTTCTGTTATGAACTATTGTAATCCTGATTGGAGAGGAAGTGATCAGTTAAGTTCAAGTGATATTCATGGTCTTGTACAAATTTATAAATCAAATTTAAAAAATAGATTGGGATTAAACGAAGAAGGTGATGAATTCGGTTATGCCACTGCAACTTGCGACTTCAATAATGATGGTATAACAGATTTAGCTGTAGGTGCACCAGGTGAAGCACTTAAAAATATAAAAGCTGGAGCTGTTTTTATTTACAAAGGAACAAGACCAGGAGGTTTACGTCCATGGTTATCATTTAATCAAGGGAATAGTAAAATGAAAAATGGTAAAAGTTTAGGTAAAAACGAAAATGATGATCAGTTTGGTTTTATACTTGCATGTGGTGACTTTAACAATGATGGATACGATGACCTCGCAGTAGGTGCCCCAGGAGAAAGTATTGGCAATAGTAAATCGGGGGCTGTTTACCTTTTTAAGGGGGGAAAAGACAAACTTACTCCATGGAAATCAATAGATCAACAAAGTAAAACAAATAAAGGAAATGCCTTAGGAAATAATGAAAAAAATGACCAGTTTGGTTTTACACTAGTCAGTGGAGATTTTAACTTTGATGGATATGATGACCTGGCTATAGGGGCACCAGGAGAGGCTCCGGGTCAAGATCCAAAATCAGGTGTTGTATTTTTATTTAATGGTTATTCTCAGGGGTTGATAGCCAATAGTTCTTTAGATCAAACCAACTTCAATCAAAATACCAAAAATGATAAATTTGGTTCTTCTCTAAGTGTAGGAGATTTTAATGGAGATAAAATTGATGATTTAGCTGTTGGGGCACATTTCAAATATGGAACAAGTGGTACCGTCTATACCTTTAAGGGTTCTAAAAATGGATTATCTCCCTGGAAGGAACACAAGACAATTAACCAAAAAAGTAAATTTTATGGTTTTTCTTTAGCCTCTGGTGACTTTAACAAAGATGGTAAAGATGACTTGGTCATAGGTGCTCCCTATACTAAAGGGTCTGGTGAAATCACTTTATTAAAAGGGGCTAATACTGGTTTAACATATTGGTTATCCTTTACACAAGAAAGCAAAAATGTTGGTAAAAATGAATCAGGTGATGTTTTTGGATGGAGCTTATCAGTAGGTGACCTGAATAATGATACTATTGATGATTTAGCCATTGGTGCACCAGGAGAAGCATTAAAAAAAATAAGTTCTGGTTTTGTATTTTTATTTAAAGGAAACAAGTCTAAAGGTCTACTCTCCTGGAAAGGTGTCGATCAAAGAAGACTTGATAAAGATGAAAATGGTGATTATTTCGGACACAACATTGCAATAGGAAATTTTAATGGTGGTTCAACTAATCAATTAATAGTTACTGCGCCTTATGAAAATAATCATACAGGTTGGATATATGTATATGGTATACGACCATATATTAATAATGTAGTTTGTGAAGTCATGCGTCCATGGTATTCATTTGGACAACAATATTAACTATGACTCTAGACTAGCAAAATGATATTTAGCTATACTCCCAACCATGTATAGTAAAACCCACCAAAACATCCAAAAATGGTACCAAACCCACGGAAGGCATGACCTTCTTTGGCGTACCACTACTGACCCTTATCACATCTACTTAAGTGAAGTGATACTTCAAAAAACTCAAGCTGACTGCAGGAGGTTTTCGAGCAAACAATACTGCTAAAATCATACAAAAAAATGCCCATGGCTACTACTGGACATCTAACTCATGTGAAGGGGACAAAGGCGAGTTTTCTCACAATATGCGTTTGGCTCCCACGTCTGCAGACAGAAGACGCAATACCCTTGCCGCGGGACTTTCTGTTCGTTGTGTAAAACGTTAGAACTTTTCCTCCCTACCCTACCATTTGTCCATAACTACTCCATGATAGCGTAGGGATATTTTTTATGAATTTTCTCATTTTTCACGATTCGTTACACTTTTTTGTCATACTTAAAGTGTCACAACGCATAAAGGATTTAATATGTTAAAACATCATACTTTAATCATAGTTTCTATCTTATCTTTATCTCTCATCAGTATCAATGGTTGTAGTAATTTTCCACTATTGCCAGAATCCTTGCGCGTATGTCTGGGATATTTACACAAATCAGTCCAACAATTGATAAACCTATTAGTGGCTGGTACGCAACATGACCTCGACAATAGCTTGATTGCTATGGTTTAAAAAAAGATTTATAAGGATTATCATGTTTAGTAAAAAAGAAGTCTTTGATAAGTTCACGGCACGTACTCTTTTAAAATGGGTATTGGTGATTATTGTTATCCTGTATGCAGTAGGGATTATAGTCAATCGCATCTTATTTCAATGGGAATTCTGGGATGATGATAGTCAGAGGGGAGCTATGGCTACATATAATGACCCCCTAGACAAGAACAACTCAATACCCCTCTACCTTAACCAAGGCTGGGATGAAAGCGAAAGTTTATGGTTTTACAATACTTCCCAAGGCTCTAACCTCATACCCTATGACTTTTTTATGGTTTTAGAGCAAAAGAATAGCCCTACGTTATTTAAAGACAATGCACATATGAACACCTATCGTTACCTCATCCAAAAACCCACCTTTAGTAATGAAGATGGACTGCCCCTAGGTTTTGCTAAAGATGTGTACCAAGACAAAGAGTATTTAGGCTTTACCTGTGCTGCCTGTCATACAACACAGATTAATTATAAAGGAAAATCTCTGAGGATTGATGGGGGTCCAACAATGGCGAACATGGATACTTTTATGGTTGACCTTGAAGCGGCACTGAGCGATACTCTTTATGATGCACCCAAGAGAAATCGCTTTGTTGCTAATGTACTCCAGCGCAATAAAGATAAATCTCTCTTCTCTTCCAAGTCCTATAAAAACAGTGATGAAATTCTTATAGATCTCTTTAAGTTTCAAACCCAAATAGAAAATTACAATGCCATCAACCACGGGAAAGAAGAAGATGCTCTTACTTATGGCTATGCAAGACTTGATGCTTTCGGACGTATATATAATAGGGTTGCACAGCATACCATCAACAAAAAAGTTTTAACCAATGTACTTCTCTCTACCATAGGAGAAGCAAGAACCAAAGAAATATGGACAAAACTCTCTGACCATGGTGTCCCAGATTCGCATATTGTCACGAATGTTTCATCCTATTTAAGAGAAGGGGAAAGAAAGAAAATTTTTGACAAGCTATTTACCAAAGCCAATGGGCCGGTGAGTTACCCTTTTTTATGGGATATCGTGCAACATGACTATATCCAATGGAATGGCATTGTTGACAATTCAAACCTTGGGCCAATGGGTAGAAATATCGGTCAAGTCATTGGCGTGTTTGGCACACTTGATTGGGAAGAGAAAAAAGGCTTTACACTTTCCTCGCTTATTGGGAGTCAAGATTTATCTTCTACGCATATAAGTTATGCCTCATCTATTGATGTACGTAATCTCTATAGAGTTGAAACACAACTTAAACATCTCAAATCACCACAATGGCCTGAGAATATATTGGGTAACATAAATCATGAACAAGCAAAAAAAGGTGAAAAACTTTATGATACCTATTGTCTCTCTTGTCATACAAAGCGGGATAGAGACAACCCTGAAAAAAGACTCATAGCCAAAATGTCTTCTATACACAAAGTAGGAACAGACCCAACCATGGCACAAAATAGTGTAAATAAACTAGGATACACGGGTATCGTAGAAAACATGTATCTAGATAGTCCTGTAGGTAAGGTATTTTTAGAAGAAAAGGCACCCGTTGCAGAGATACTCACCATGGCAACACGCAATGTAGTCGCTACGCCTGATATGGATAAAACTTTTATCATTCGTTGGTCAGATTGGATTTATGATATCTTTTTTTCATTGTTAGAAAATGATGTCAAGCAGACTATTAAACGGGGTGATTACACTCCAGACACAACGACCAACCCCTATGCCTCCCTGCTCTCCTATAAAGCACGCCCTCTCAATGGTATATGGGCAACTGCCCCTTACCTGCACAATGGCTCTGTCCCTACCCTCTACGACTTACTCTTACCTCAATCACAAAGACCTACTAGTTTCCAAGTAGGGAGTAGAGAATTTGACCCTCAAAAAGTTGGCTTTCGCACTTCAGGCTACACAGGTTTCACCTTTAACACTTCTCTGAAGGGTAATCTAAACACTGGGCATGAATATGCCGCAGGCAAAACCCCTCTAGCCAATGGAGAAGTACTACCTAAACTCAGTGAAATACAACGCCTTGAGTTACTTGAGTATCTTAAAACCCTATAAAGAAGCGCGTATACTATAATACGCGCTTCTTTTCTCTACTCTATTATAAAACTTCTCTATTTTCACACTTCATTACACTTTTTTGTCATACTTGACCATATAAACATGCTATTGGTTTCAAGATGAAACTTAAAGATATTATAAAAAGGAAAATATCATGGCTAAGAAAAAATTAACTTCTCACGAAGAAGAAACACATTGCGACAATGGACTCTACCCTATTTGTCCAGATAAGATGGAAACCATGAGTAAAGAAGTAAAAGAACACTTTCATAAACCAGAAAATGAACGTGTATATTCAGAATTATTGGAGACTATATGTGGAGGAAGGGACGATTCTCAACCCGTAGAACAGTATGATGGTACACTTGGTGTAAACATCCCTTTTGTTACTGCACATGAGCGACCTGTTGGCATGATACAGTGGAATGATAATCTATCTTCCATATATACTAACCCTGGCAACACATCAGGTGCAAACTTTTGTACGGGAACACTTGTTTCAAACAATTTATTTTTAACCGCTGGGCATTGTTTTGACCAAACAGGTGGTGGATGGATACGACCAAAAGACAACATGACAGGTACTACTATCCCGTCATCTGAGATTGCAACAAATATGCATATACAGTTTAACAGACAAGATGACCCAAGTGGAAATCCTCGTGCAGAACAAAGTTTTCCAATTCTAGAATTGGTCGAATACCGGCTGGAAGGTCTTGACTTCGCCATAGTAAGACTAGGTGGCAACCCTGGGGGGACATTTGGAGTAACACAAGTCTCTACTACAGACGCAAATGTAGGTAACATGCTTTGCATTATAGGACATCCTGCTGGTGTACCTAAACGTATTGAAGCAGGTCCTACAACAGATTTGCATGGTGCACGTATCGGGTACAACGATATAGACACACTAGGAGGAAGTTCTGGTGCGGGTATACTGCGTGCTTCTGATGGTCACATAGTAGGGATACATACCAATGGAGGTTGCAGTGGAAGTGGCCCAGGTCCAGACAATAGCCATAACCATGGTGTCCGCATTACATCTATTATAGAAAGTTCGCCAACTCTTCGCCGTATTACCACCCCAACATTCAAACATCCAAGAGATGATATATTAAAAAATCCAGACACGGATAGACTAAAACGTCCAATTGATGATATAACTTCTCCTAGGGGGAATGACTTCATAGGTACATTTCCAGGAAGACTTTGGGGAGACCAACAAACTCATCCATGGACAGATAACCCAGGTACATCGCCTTGGAAAGATAATAATTTCACTACACCACGTAACGGAGATGTAAAACTTGGTGCCTATGACAAACCTCCATTCTCAGATAATAGAATACCTGATAGATTTGGTAATCTAAAGATTCCTGGAGATCAATTTAGACAACCTAACTCTAGATTTACAAACACTAAACGTCCATTTATACTTGCCACACCACATCACATAAGAACCAATGAAGCAGAATGCCAAACTCAATACTCTACAGGAAATGAACAAATCGTAGAGCAATATGAAGTTGCCCTTATGCAGCTAGAGCAAGAAATGCAAGAGAATACAAATATGTTAGAACAATTACAACAACAATATGAGGAAATAATCGCTGAATATCAATCACTCTTGTATGGTCAATAGTAATCTTTATCGACATAAATTTTTAATATGTCGATAGATTTATTTTTATAGAAGGAAAAACTATGATTCTTATTATCTCATCAGAACAAGACGGTCATGCTATGGCGGTGCTGAAGTATTTAAAAAACAAAAATATAGATGTTCATTTAGTAGATTTATCTTACTTTCCACAAAAAAGTCGTATTTCTATTGAATCAAACAAGATGGGAGAACATATATACACGCTTATTGATGAAGGGGTAAAAATAGACTTATCACAATGTTCTGTTATTTGGTGGAGAAGACCTCAGCCTTTTAAGATACATGAAGATATCCAATCTCCAGATGATATCAATTTTATCTACACTGAATGCCATGCAACATTTGCAGGTGTATGGGCAACGCTAAATCCATTTTGGATTAACAATCCAGTACGAGATGAAGAAGCATCAAAAAAAATATATCAGTTAAACCTAGCTCAAAAACTTGGTTTTCTCATTCCCGATACTTGCATCACCAATGACCCTAGCAAAGCTAAACAATTCATCTCATTACATGGTAAAGAACAAGTCATTTATAAACCATTCTCTGGAACGGAAGAAACATGGAGAGAAACAAGATTACTAAAAGAAGAAGAGCATGCACTTATTGAAAGTGTCAAATATTCACCTGTCATATTTCAAGAGTATGTAGAAGCAGAAGCTGATTTACGTATTACTATCATAGGAAAAGAAATTTTTACTGCCGCCATCTATACTAATCACACCAGTTACAAAGTCGACTTTCGCATGGTTATGAGTGAAGCAACAATGGAAGCCTATGAACTCCCTCTAGAAATCAAAAATCTTCTTCTAAAGCTAATGGATAGATTAGGACTTGTCTATGGTGCGATAGATATGAGACTTCGACCAAATGGCGACTATATTTTTCTTGAAATCAATCCATCTGGGCAGTGGCTATTTGTAGAAGAGGGTACAAGTTTACCCATTACTAAAACATTTTCGGAACTAATGATACAAAAGGATTTATCAGAAAAGTAGAATCTTTTTCACTATTTTTCACGATTCGTTACACTTTTTTGTCATACTAGGAAATAAACTTAATACATATAAAGCTACACAAGTTGAAAGGGGCTTTAAAATGGGACGCAAAGCGGGTATTGCACTTATAGAGTTATTTACAGTTACAGATCAAATAAATCAGGTTTTACCAGGAGATATTGCACAATTTATCCGTAAATTTATTGCAATTGATTTAAAAACAAGAACAAGCAATAGTGCCATCATCTATACTGGCAGACTACAATCACTTAGCGATACATTGGATGATGAAGACATAGAAGAGTTTAAATTTTCATTTGGTAGTTTAAAAATACCTTTACTTTCCACAGGTGTTCCTTTCCAACTTTCACTCATAAGAGAAGACATCGTCGATGACTTAGAGCCTAGTGCCCAGTCTTGGCAATTTGATATACTTTTAAATGATCTCACCTTAGTATTGGATGGACTCATCGGAGCAGACTATATTGCAGAAGTGGGTACTATTCCACGTCATTTAGTCCCTAAAAAAGGGAACCCACCCACTGCAATCACAGGAAGTGCTGGATTAAGGTTTGAACGTGCTGATGCAGATCAACCTGTAGTCATTCGTCTTTTTGATCCCTCTTCTAGTAGTGATCCTTTTATCCCTATGGAAGAATCTGGCACAATTTTTTCTGTCACATGTACACCACCCCATTTCATGATTGGAAAATCTCAATTTGGAATGACATTACGCAGTCTTTTGTTTGATTTTTCACGTGAATACTCTCCTCCACAGGTTTTAAAGCGGGGGCAGTCTGCTGATTGGGCTGGACTTGCGATTAAAGAAGCTACACTTTATCTACCCCCTAATGTACTAGGAGGGTCACAATTTTCTGCAGGCTTAGAAAACTTTTTAATCGGTGATCCCACTGGACTACAAGGTGAACTCGAAATTCAATTTGGTCAGTCTCCTCTTTCAGCATCAACTTTTGTATTTACACAAGATGGTGGCACAACTCCAACATCCACAAGTTACAAGGACGGTATAAGCATACTGGAAATCCAAGCATTGCCTGATGAAAAAGTCTATATGCATGTTGCAATGACTCTCACCCCCCTTCCTGAAGATAGTGACATAACAGGTTGGGAAGCGGAGTATTGTTTTCCAGAAACTAAAGATTGTTTTCCAAAAAAAGATATCGCAGCAGAAAGTGCAAGAGGTCTCGTAAAGCATGGCAGCAAAATAAAAATTACTCCCATTGAGATAGTAGGTACGGGGGCAGATGAAAGACGTTTAAGAAAACCCCCTTTTACTGTAAAGATGATTGCAAGTGGTACCGCTCCTAAAATTTCGCTTACTGGGATTAATCTTGAAAATATACTTGAACTGACAGGGCCAAAAGAGAAATTAGAAGGTCTAGCACTAATAGCCTCAGCCTCACCAACATCTACAAATACTAAGTTTAAATGGACGTGTGAAGAACTTGGCATTAACAGTGAAAATACAAGTTTAACCCTAACTCTAAATCCAGAAGACTCTGGTAAATACTACACCATTAAAGTCATAGAAGTTGATGAACCAAAAGCAAGTACACATATTAGGATACATGTCAGAGATAACGCAGAGGAAAAACTATATATCGGATGTGAAACAGGTGTTTTTGAACAAAGTGATTTAAACAATCCTGTAGATATAGCAGAAGTTTTAGGCACCTATGACTTAGAAACTTTTCATCAAAAAGGAGAGCTAGAAGGTGCAGATGCTCAGGCAACTTTTACAAGCTCTAGCATTACAGTGCCTAGTGGTGCTATTACTGAAGTCTCCATAAATGAAGGTGGTGCAGCTGCTGTGGTTGAGGAAAATAGACATGTGCAAATTTTATTTGCTTTTGCCAAAGCAAAACCTCTCTCTTGGGGGAAAAAGAAACCTTGTAAAGACAAGAAACCTTGGGGATTGACTAGTTCCCTTGATGTAAATGAAGACCTTTTAGCTTGGGTGGCAAGTTTTCCAGATGCAAGATTTCAAATCATTGGACGTTGTGATGATATTGATACAGATGACTATAATCTTGATTTATCACAACGTCGTGCAATGGCTGTACAACAACTATTTACAAATGCTACTCCTGTTGAGGCTGTAGGAGAACAAGATACTGCAACTCTTTTAACGGATCTAGAAGGTTTAACAACTCCTGATTATGAAACACATCCTGGTCGTCTCATTAATATCAATGAAACAAGTGCTCCTTTCCCTAAAAAAACTGATGGCAATGGTAAACGCAGTAAACCTCTTAATCCCAGTATAGAAGAAAAAAGAGTATGTTACCGTAGAGCTGATATTTATGCTATAGGAGGCACAGCAGTAAACCCTGAAAGTAGAGTAAAGCCAGATGCACTAAACCCCACACATAGACGTGTATTGGTACCTTCTTCAGAACGTTCTGCACTTCCTAGTAACAACGATGCTCCAAATGCTCTCTATCGAGTCAAACTCAATTTGGGCTGGGACAAGCCTCGTTTTAAAGGGTGGACAGATATCATTCCAAATTTGGCAGCCTTCGAATATGCATGGACTCCTTCCGATTCAGATGGCATAAGCACCACAAGTGAAGTGTTGACTTTTTATGGTGGATATGTATTTGATGATTTAACAGGATTTACTGATATAACTTTAGGATTGAAATCAGAAGGTGACCCAGATGGTTTAGCCAAAATAGTACAACCAAATTTAGTAGCAGCATTGGCCTTTGGTCCTATGTTAGCTTCTGGCGTTGATTTTGACAATGATGCTTTTGGTTCTGCTGTTCGTCTTGGTGCACTTGGTACTATCGCAGGTTTTGCTAGTGTAGATTTAGGCTCGGGTAAAAAGCTTATTTCGGAAGGTTCAAACTCTTCGCTCATTGCCTTTGAAGCTCATGCACAGACCAGAACCGTACGTGACCCACTTGAAAGTTTTAAAACACAACTTACTGTTGATTATACAAATACCTTACATATCAATGGTGGTGCATTAGGACTAAAAACGGATGAAGAACAACCGATGAAACTCCGCTATACAAAAGTAGGTGTTGAATTTGACAATAGTGATTCTAGTGCCCCACTCATTAATAAGATAGGTTTTGCATACAACAGTGACTCTATGACCATTGAAGACAGTGGACTTTGGAAAATTGATGGGCCGCTAGGAAAACTCTTACGTATTAGTGAATTCAAAATGGGAGTAGGTTCATTTTGGATAGAGCCTACACTGGCACTTGCTTTAGATATTGGAGTAGTAGAAATATCTGACGCCTCTTTCCGTATTACTTTTGACATAGATAGCGATGGGAAACCCATTTTGCCTGGCTTTAGTCTGCGTGGGTTAAAAGCCAAAGTAGACATCCCAAATACTTTAAAAGGTGAAGGACGCTTAAAAATTGAAGATAATGGTGTTATCAAAGCTGGAATTGACATGGAAGTCATCCCTCTGAAGGTGAATGCCTCTGTAGCCATCGCTATAGGGAGCCCCCCTGAGATAGCCCCAGCCATTTTCTTAAACTTGTTTGCAAAAGTACAATTCCCTGGGGGCATACCCCTAGGCACACTACCCATAGCCATTCATGGTTTTGTAGGACAAACCGTGATCAATGGTACTCGAGACATAGCCAACGTATCAGATGTAGTTACACGTGAGATAGGCTGGTGGAGAAAAGATCCAGAAGAAAAATATAAACCTAAAAAATCACAATATGCCCTTGGGTTAGGTGTGATTTTAGGGACGCTCCCTGATGCATCATTTTCCCTTTCAGTCACAGGTATGGTGGTGGTTGCTTTTCCAGACCCCGAGGTTATTTTAGGTGTTGAAGTAAATCTATTAAGTATTCCTGACACACCCGCAAAAGATAAAAAAGATGGCGATACCGCAACCATAACGGGACTGGCTATTATTAACCCTGACGCGGTCATAATTGCGGTGAGTGCTCAGTATGAAATTCCTAAAATTTTAAAATTAAACGTTCCTTTTGGTGCTTACTTCCCTAAAGTAGAACTAGGTATAGAGCCTCAAAAGAATGTCTATATTCGTCTTGGTGCTGATGGAGTCAATCGCCGTACTGGTCAACCTATAACTATAACTTTTTTACCTGATACATTAAACGTAAAAGCTTGGGCCTACCTTATGATTGAAGGTGGAGGTATACAAAAGTTAGGAAACAACGAAGATTTCAATTTTGATGGTTTTGCTATTGGTTTTGGTGCGGGAATCGCCCTTGACTGGGATGCTGGACCCATAGGTTTATCTGCCTCCGCAGTCATACTTGTAGGTATGGGCACAGATCCCCTTATTATAAAAGGAGGATTGTTTGTAAAAGGCAAGCTGGATTTGGTTGTTATTTCTATCTCAGTGAAAGGAGACATAGTCCTAACATACATCCAATTACCCAAAAAGGAACCAAACATCGCACTAAAAGGATGTTTTTGTGGTGAAGTAGACATGTTCTTCTTCTCCTTAAAAGGTTGTGTTGACTTTACTGTTGGCACAGCTACTACATTCATTCCACCTGCACCAGATGGACCTGTAAAATCCATTGCTTTAACTGATCGTCTTAATTCTATTATGGGTGAAGCAAGTACGGGTTCAGTTGTAGGTGAAAAAATATTTGATTTTCAAGAAGTCGTAGTACGAGATAGTAATGGCAAGATAGTTCTAGATGTTAATGGAAATCCAAAAAAAGTTATGACAAACCAAGGTGTTTCTCCAAAAGACAATAATACTGTTTGGCCAGACACCGTACCTGTTTTAAATTTTGCTCACTATATACAAGATGCTTTACCTTCTAGTGGACAATTTTGTCCAATAAGTCAGCCAGCAGGAGAGCCTTGGTTTGGTTCAAGTAGACTTAGATATGCCTATAGGCTAGATAATATACGATTAGTTCGCGAAGATGGACAAGTCGTTTCAAATCCCTCGGGAGAAAAACTATTATCGGCATGGACACATACATCATATCGATCATCTGATAATGCTGATGGTGACGGTAGCAACGTTCCTTCTGGTCCTGAAGCGACACGACTGCAACTATTGGCTTGGAAACCATGGGCTTGGGCTCGAAGTACGAGTGGCGGAGGGGAAGGGCAGCCTGGTGACCCTGCAGATATGGTTGACCGAGTTTGTGAACCTGTGCCATTGCCACGACCAGCTTGTTTACTAGGAAAAGGTGTAAGTATATTGTCAACGTCGCGTAGCTTTTTACGACGACTAGAACCAGCATCAGGCCCATACCCTAGTAAATTTAAAGGCGTTGGTGAAGCATTTTTCACCATAAATACCCAAGAATATACAGGAACCACTCTAAAGTCTCTTCTTGCCAGCATGGGTACAAGTATGACTGCAGGACAAATAGTCCCAACAACAACCATAGCAGTCAATGGCAACACCATGCAGGAAGGCTATCGTTTACCTGGTTTAGAAATGAATCAGAATAATAGCATTGCCCATATGCCTTTGCCTTGGCATGTGAAACTTGATCGTGATGTAACACAAGGAGAAGTAGTACTTCTTGTTTGTCAGGATATGAAGCAAACCCCAGAGGGTAATTGTTATATGTTTAATGACATAAAAACAAATATTAGAGGAGAGGAATTTGATCTTAATCCATTTAAAATCTCAGCACTTAAACCCAATGATTTACTTCAAACCCTAGATGCTGTCGATGCATTAAACACAAATCCAGCACGTCTAGGTGAAGACAATCAAGTAGATATGCTTATCCCAGAAGGAGGGGCTTTCATACAACTTAAAGAGTCATGCCAAAGCGTTAAAATATACTTTTATGCTTTAAGCAAGGGAGAAATCAAGTTTACTATGACAGATAGTGGCGGTAACACTACAAAAGAAATTTTAATTGCAGAAGATTCTGGACCTATGGATATACAACTACATTCAACTAATGTAATTGAATCCCTTATGATTCAGCCCCAATTTAAAGGAATACTTCTGTATAAAGTATGTTGTACTACCACATCTGACACACAAGACCCGATAAAAGAAAATTGCTTAACCTTTGAAAATTTAAATCGTAATTTGGATGGGCAACCTAGTTTTACATTTAATAACTTTACATTTACTGCGTTAAATGCCAGACAAGTGATACACCAACAAGACTGGATTGACACAAGAAACAACCCTATCGTTAAAGGCTCAGATGGCACAGCAGAAGTTTTAATTCCCTCTGAAGGTCTTACTATTGAGTTTCCTAAAACTTGTCAAGATTTTGCTATTTTTGTTTTTCTCGGGGCAAGTGAGCTTAAAATTGTTGGTATCGATGTAAATGGTAAGAAAGTTGATTTAGCCATACAGACGAATGGTCAAGAGCTAAAAGAGTACCGTATTCAAGCAAAAGTACCTGTAAAAGGCATCATCATCACCGGTGGATCCAATGAAGCAGTCATATACAAAATATGCTGTTTTGATAAAATTCCTAATTCTGAAAATAAAAAGTGTCTAAACTTTTCTAAGCTTCAACTACGTGAAAAAACATCAAAGTTCATCTATGAAGACCTAGTATTTATGGATACCGATGGTGAACCTAGCTTAATGAATGTCGATACCGTAAAAAAAATAGACAATACTTTTAAATTGGGTAATGATGGTATCTCAGAGTTACAATTTGGTAAATCAGGCTTAACAATTAGTCTACCCTCTCCAGTAAACACAGTAGAGCTTTTACTCTTTGTAAATAAAGGTGATAGATACAATATTATTGCATTAGATAAAAATGCCAACAAGCAAGATACACAAGAAGGTACTGCCAAAGACGAATTACTTCCGGTCAATTTATCTGGCAATAACATTGTCATGCTCATCATTAAAATAGCTGATAAAGCTGTGTTGCTTAAAATCTGTTTTGAAAATATAGATAAAAAACCAATTGATAGTGATAAAAAGAAAGACTTACTCATTCCTACTGTTACAAGTATGGATCGTGATGGTACTTCTACAAAACAAGGTTGGAACGGTAAGGTCATCGCAACGCATACACGCAAAGATGGAACTATCTGTAATGTGGTGCACTATAAATCAGCAGACGCAACTACTGTGTTTGATCAAGTTTCTGTAGAGCTATTCCCCGTTATAAGTTCAACGATTACGATGATGAGTCTCTGTGCTGTAGATAAGCGTTCTTCCTTATGGAGAGAAAGTGATCAAGAGGTACGGGATGACCTATTGGCTGGCTTATCTGTTGTAGATAGCCTTTCAAATTCTACTCGTCCTGTTGTGCTTGAGCCTCATACAAAGTACAAAATTGAAGTTGACTGGTCATGGCAATCTTGGCAGGTTGAGGATAGTGAAACATCTGAAAACTCTCAATCATGTGACAGCGACAATGGGAACAATGAACCCCCTGCAACTCCAACTATTTCTGCTTGGCAAACTGGTGAGATGCAATCATTTCAATTTAAAACTGCCTCAGAGGACACAGCCATTCCTTCGCGTCAAGATGGTGCCAATGAATATTTATTTGATCCTCGTGATCTTGATCGCTACTTACTAGAAAGTGAACCAGTAAATGGTGCTATAGCTCATTTTACCGATGACCCTGTTGTATTCCATTTTTCCCAAAATTATATAGCCAATCTTTTAAAACAATTTAACCGTGAATTTGATATAGAAGTATGCAGGACTGACCCCCCACCACAATCTAGAGGAGACTTTAGTGCCATAGTTGCACCGCTATTAGGTGAATTATTTTTATTGGGCTTACCTGTAGAGTACTATACAGTAGTAGACGCCCGTATACTTCAAGCTATACAAGATAATCCTTGTTTACCAGATGATGCATCAGGGCTTGGAGGAGTGACCTTAGCAGGTGTATTTGATTTGCTACCAAATGTGATGTACGATGCTGATTTAATGGCTCGAAAAATGAGTGATACTACAGATAAAGTTAAAGTACATGCAGTTAACTTTAGAACATCACGTTATGCAAATCCTAAAGAGATGATTGAAGCTATGGGTTGTACAACGGATGGAAGTGTTGCACCAGTGCCACCATCTGAACTTATACTCAATCCTGATGCTATTATCCCAAGCGATACATTCGCTGCATCCGATTTAGAGTTTGATATTGCCATGCAAAGTATGGGTCTTGATACACTTGCTTTACCTATAAATGAACCTAGGTTATTCCAAATTTGGAAACCTAGTGTAGATGGTTCTAGCTTGGAAATGGTCGCCCTTCTGATTGATGCTATTGAGCCTGTAAACCGTACCGCATCAGTAATAAATGACAAAAAAGTAGAAACCGTTGATAGATGTCAGTTGATTAACGCAACAATTGATGGTGTATCATTTGAAGTTGTACGCATGACATTTAATGCAACACGCTTACTCTTGATGCCAACTTCTACTTTTATTATGTCAGCAGATTCTATTGACCTAGAGCTAAACTTTAGCACAAATGAAGGTTCAATTATAGGTCGTAAATTTTTACGATCCATACCATTAACTATTGAATTGGAGGGTTTTTAATTATGCCTAGATTTTCTAATCCCAGTCTTTTAAATGTACAAGCACTGTTTATCGATAATAGTGATAGCCATGCACAGAATGGTGCACATATACGTGTTTCACATAATCCTTTATTGGGTTTACCTTCCATGCCTTTTATTTTACAACGTGCTGATATTAGTCAGCAAAACTTTAAAAGGTTACCTAAGCGAACCGATGTAGTGTCTTATCATAATCAGTACAATGAAGAACTCGTACCTCCATTTAGCATCAATTTAGGTGATGAAATTACTGTTACCTTACCTAGCGGGCCAACAAATATGGCAATTTGGGCTGAGTTAATAGCAGACCCGTCCTCTACTCCATCAAGACCAAGAGGTAGGAGATCATCTCGTTTTCCAACAAACTTTAGAGATATAAGTCGCAACATAGGTAGATTAAATAGTGCTGTAGATTTATTTCCCACAAACTTAAAAGACCTACGTACAGATATTTTTAGAGATATAGACTTATCCTCACGAAACCCTCAAGCCAGTGCTATTAAAGTCACTGCCTATATGCAGACCGTATCAGATAATCAAGAATATGCCTTACTAGGTTCAAGAAACAAAAATCCCTTTGCATTTTCAGGTACTGGTATTAAAAAACTTGTAGTACGTGGCAAAGGAACCATTACAGGGATACAATGGATTAACGCTTATGAAAAACAAAGTTTATTTAAGTTTGTCACCGTTGATATTTTAAACTTACCACATGAAGGTGGTGTACGATATGCACATGTATCTAAGTGGGAATCTCTTTGTAACACACGTAGAGACAAGCAAGCTCCAAAGCGTCTACCCTTACAAGATACGCATAATGCCCCAGCACGTTTTTCAGCTCCAAATTTTTCACAAAGCAAAGAAAATGCAAGGGTTAAAACACTTTTTAGTGGCATTGAAACTCCACTAGAAAATTTAATCAACGACCCAACACCACAGCTTGCTCAAAAAATTAAGCAAGAAATACTTGGTAAAGATAACAAGAATATTTCTAAAGACAAAAGTGCGACAATGAACATTGGGTCTCTAGGGCTAATGCTGCAGTCCCAACTAGACCCTGGAGTAGCAAGCTATATGGGATACAAAACCCTTGATACTGATCACATAAAGAGTAATCCTGAAGTAGTACAACGGCTTAGTATTTATAGAGTAGTAGGCTTTTTTAATGATCCTTCTACCCATAAAGAATTGTTTAAAGATCCACTTTTTGCACTTCTTTATAAGCAGGCAACTACCTTAGGAAGTCGAACAACTACAGACAAAGCCATATCACAATTCGAAGGAACTGCAGGTACTTATTTAAAATCGAAAAATATAAATATAAAATATACTACACAAGAAAAAAATAGCATTATCTTACAGGGTATTGCAGTTGCAGATCACATGTCTGTACTTGATGAGGTAAATCCTGTATCCTTAGATAAACCATGCCACTTAAACTGGATACCAAGTAAAATCAACACTCCCATACGTAGTATAGAAACAGAGATAAGTAACTTGGTTGCCACTGCAGGTCTCGCTGTCAAACTACGACAAACACAGAACAGTAACAATTGGCAAAATAAAAATTCTGTACTTGGTAAAGTGCCTAATGCTTGGCACGCATTGAGCATCGCAGGTATTTATAAATTAAAGCCTGGTGATAGATTAAATGCGTGCAAAGAGAAGCAATCAGAGACAAATCAAGAGATACAAGAAAACTTCATAGCTGATAGTTCAGTAGGAGCTGATAATTTTAGGCAATATGTGGCACAGATGGATCGCTTTGGGAGATTTTCTGAATGGGCAAGCGTTGTAGGAGATAAGGGTTTACGCCCAGTGCCTCCTCGTCCAACTGTTATAGCTACGTATAAACAGCCTGACCCAACCAACGAAAGTGAAAAATGTTTACCTGAACTTAATCCTGATAAACACCAAGGATGCATAACAGTAACTGTACCTTTACCTGAAGATGATGCCCTTGCACCAGCTTCATTTCCTTTGTCTCATGTAGAGTTAACTGTACGTTCAAATAATGCACCTTTTGGTTCCTTGCTAACTATTTTAGTAACAGAGAAGATTTCTATTCATCCTGAACCACCTATCACTCCAGAACCACCTCTAGAACCTAGAAATGATCAATTTGGATTGAGAATTACATTTTTGGGGCCAATCATTCCAACCACATTATCTAGAGATTTAGAAGTTACAGCTGTTTGGGTTGATACACAAGGTCAACGTTCAGATGTTTCAGAACCTGCAAAACTCATGATGCATGACCCCTACCCACCAGTACAAATGCCGATACCAGATGTTTTAGAGTATGCAGCACGCCCAGATGCTACTAAAAAATCTTGGGTTGAACGTCGTTGGGAAACTGCTGGTAGTAATGTCCAATATGCTATTTACTATACTGATGAAAATCGTTTACGTGATTATTTACGTACCGAATCTAAAGAGGGTGAAGCATGGGCTTCAAGCTTACTAGAAGATTTAGAAAATGAAACAGACTTAGCTGCTCGGGCAAGCATGCTTAAAGTAGAAAATGCTCGCTTTCCTGATTATTTATATGAACGTTTAAAAGATGTACTAGCGACAGACATTGCCCCTGGTTTTACAGGCTTTCGCCATGCACTCTCAGGGTCATTAAGAACCTTAAGTGCCTACAAAATAGTCGCAGAATCTGTAAATACAGCAGCCCGTCCTAAGTTAAGTGATGTTGATATTGTATTTTATGGTGTTCCTAATAGCGACCCCCCTGCGAGACCATCTATTACTGCTAAATTGCTACCACCTACTGGTGATCCACTTAAGTATGTTGTTGAGTTGACGATTACATTGCGCCCAGGCGTTACCCAAGGTGAATTAGCACGTATTAGACGTACACGATCTGGTGTTATAGACCCATTGAGTAACCCCATAGTAGATACTGCAAACTTTGGTCCTATTGATCCAACTACAGGACTACAAACGGCTAGATTAAAAGATACTGGTTCTGCTTTAATTGCACCCAATGCACAGTTTTCTCCTTTTGTAAATTATGCTTGGATTGTAGAAGCTCAAGGCATACCAGAAGTAGGTTCTGCATCATCTATAGCGGGTGCAGTTGCTGGACTGTGGAGTCGTCCAAGTGCACCTGTAAACCTTGATATCCTTCCTCAAAATATACCAGCACCTCCTATATTTGAAACTCAAAATGGAAACATCGAAACATTAGGTATACGGAATTTAGCATTAACATTTTCCTATCCAGTTAATCTTGTACCCACTAGTCTTGGTGCATGGGTCATACGCGTGGAAAGAATATTTCCAAATGAAGCAATGACTTTGCTTTCTGAAGAAGATGCAGAGACTGGCATTACTTTTGTAGTACTGGGCGACATGACTGACCCTAGTCTATTGATTCCCCATGGAACAAAGTATAGGGTGCGTATCATAGACCCTATAGGTAGAGAATGTATTGCTGTAGAGCATACAATATTATGAATAATTTTATTTTAGGAGTATATTATGGAAAATCTTAATCCTGCACCAGTAACACTTGGCTTAACCTCCCCAGTACTAGGACCTTGGTTTGAAATACCAAATCTAGTTCCAAGTCTAGAGAATACTGACCTTGATAATCTTAACCCTCCTGAAGGTAATCTTTCTTGTGTACGTAGCTTACAAATTAATGCTATTTGGAATGCTCCTGCAGCTGGCACATTGTCTTATTTTATCGCTACGGACGCACGTCCTTTTGGACTAGCAGATTTACGCAAAGCAGATGGGGAAAAGGCATTTGATCCCGATCCCGGTGCGTTGGTATTGCTTTTTACTTTATTACCAGAAGTTTCTAGCCGTCTTGCTTCTCTATCTCAAGCAGTCCCACGACCTGACAGTACCACAACTGCTACAGCAGGTGAAATAACTCGCCCAGAGATAAATCGTTTAGCAATGGAGATACCGATTTCTTCTATTTCTAACATGTCCGATCTTGCTAGTATTTTGCCCGATACAGACCCCAGTGACTTAAAAAGTATGATGGGTGACATAACAGATGATGAAGACAAAGCAGCATTTCTAGGCTTAACCTTTGATAGTGGTGATAATAGCTTTGGTAATGCAGAAGAACCTGCAACTATACTACGTCGACCAGAAAAAAACAGTGCAAGGCTAATCCAAAATAGTTTAGGACTAATAGCTGCTAAGCTATGGGCTTTTGACATTCATGGTTATCCTTATGACCCGGGTACAGTTGCTTCCATTTGGGAACACCTCGCTAGAGAAGAGTGGGAAAATTTATGGGCTTCGTCTGAAACAGCTAGACAACGCACAACAAGTGTCACACCTACGAAAACCGTACATTTAGTGAATGCCCATGAAGGCGCACTCGAACAAAGGATTAAAGATAGAATTTCGAGTAATTTAACTAACCTAGACTCGATTGATAATTCCGAAGTTCTCTTTAAAGTAAGAGAAAACTCAAATCCATCCATTGCTCTCTCTTCCAGTGCAGATGAAGACACAAACACTGTTCCCCTTGCACGAATAGCCCCTTTACCTGCTGGTCCCTACACTACTTTTGCAGAGGCAAGCCCTTTTGCTGGTTGGCAAAGTACAGATTCACTTGATCGTGATTTTCTACGTGTTGCCATAACAGACATTGAACGTTTAACAGTTGGGTTGGGACGAGATACAAATACATCTCAGGCTGATTCACGCCTGCGTGTCTCTCCCCAAAGAAATACTGCCAATCCCATCTTATTAAATACTATTGATGCTGTGGCTACAACCGTCATGGAAAGATTTAATGACACAGATGCTTCAGTCTCGTTTATTGCACCTGAACTTGACCGATTGTGGGGACCACAAACTAGCCCTATATTGGGTGATGCAGATGTCTTTTTGGAAGAATTTGACAGTCCCTCATTTAGTGCTTACACTTTAACTGGTTCAGGATCTACTTCTGGACAAACTGCTGAAAATCAAAGTATTGTATTACACTTTGATGGAGCTGTCCCAGATACTGCTTGGATTAGAGTTTGGCCACATGGTAGAGATACAAAAACTGGACGTAGATTCCGTATGGATGGGGGAGCAGCTTTAAGTGATGCTTCAGGTGCCTTAGTGATGCTACCCTTACCCAATGGTACAAATGGAGATGGCACTGACACTGTACAATTTAGTTTTGATATGTTGGTCTCTACCACTAGTGGTCATCGCCTATATACAGACTTACGTACAAATAGACCAGCTATCAATGCCAATTCAACTGCTATTTCCATCACAAACTTAACAGCGACACAAAGCCTATTTTGTCCTGAACGCTCTTCTAATTTTACAATTGCAGCGAACCAAATAGAACCAGGTTTATCTCTATTTATTATCGATGGTGATATAGTAGACCATAATTTTACGAAATTTGATACAGATACATTACGTGCTGAAGACATGTCCGCTTCTTTAATAAGTAGGGCAAATGCCAATGATCGCATAGTAACTTTTGATCCTGCATTTAAACAAACAAAGTCTGGTGATCTTAGTACCTCCCAAAATGCCTCAGGACCAGAGCGTGTTCACGAAGGTGGATTTTATACCAAATCAACAGGACAAGAAATTTTAGATTTTGCTGCATACAATACGAGCAATAATAGAGGTGTAATAGCCGCTCTATCTGCACGTGCCTCATGGCACGAAGCCCCTCCTGCTTCACTGGGGTACATAGGAAAGAATGCCAGCCCCGAAATCCATGGAGAAGGTGTTGCTATAGAAGGGCCTATTGCTGATTCTCTACGTTTACTTATGCGAGAGAGAACACCCAGTGGGATTGTTGAGTTTATTGAACAAATGGGGACTTCTTTTACCTCTGAATCAGAACAAAATGACCCAGGAGTATGGACCGCCATTCTAGAAACTTCTGCTAAGGAAACACATGGAGACATTCTAATGAGTTTAATACCAGCTTCTGTAGAACCTGGTCTTGATTGGGACAATGCTGACACTAGTAACCTTGGTATAAAACAGAGAATTGATGCTGCCCTTAGTTCTTTACCTGGTAATCTTACTGTAGATAGTATTATTGATAGTAATAACTTTGATAATGAACTTGCTGCATCTAATTTTGATAGAGTTCTCGAGAAAAATCGTAAAGGGACACAAGGGTTTGCTCGTGCAGCTATTTCTGCGATAGAACATGCAGAGAATCTAATATGGTTACAAACTCCCGTACTAGATGATGAAGTATGGACAGTTACTGGAGATGGAGATGAAGATAAAAATATCCATTTGCTAGAGACATTAAAAAATAGGTTGAAGAAAAATACAGCTTTGCATTGTGTGATTGTTATTCCAGAAAAACAACATCCTGGGCAGAATATAAAACTTTCTCAAATACGTAAATCAGCTATTGGCAATGCAATGCATAAGCTTTTAGCTGCTGCAAAAGATCGAGTTGCTTTTTGTACACCTATAGCATTTCATGGTCGTCCATTTCATATGACTTCAACAAGCTTGATTGTTGATGATGTTGTCATGTTTAGAGGTGCTGCACATGCATGGAGACGTGGACTTACCTTTGATGCCGCATTCACTGCGGCTATCTTTGATGAGCGTCTTAGTGCAGGTAAGCCACAAACTATTGTTGAAGCGAGGCTTGAAATGGCAGGTCAAATGTTAGGTGTTGGTGCAGCATTTGTACCAAAAACGGCTAAAGCACTAGTGCTGGCGATAAAAGCACAAAATAGTGGTGGTGGGTTTGGACGAACAAACCCTAATGCTTTTGTTAAGTCTGGTGAAAAAAATGCCAATGAAAATGCAATTTGGAATCCAGCAGTATCACTTGATACAAATTGGACAGCATTTTTATCAGGATTAATAGGTAATCTTAAAACAGATTTTGAAGATGGGGTACGATAAAGTTGTGCTAGTTTAAATACTTGCACAACAACTCCTCTTTTTACAAACTTTATCTTTTCACACTTCATCACACTTTTTTGTCATACTTAATTTAGAATAACATTAAAGATATATAAATCTATTAATGCATAAATCAAGAAAGGAACTATTATGAAATTACCATATTCTGAGCCAGATCCAGCGGGATCTGAGCGTGCACGTATTGCAAAAAATATACGAGATTTAGCTACAGAAATATCACGCTTGCAACCACAAGCATTATCAACAAACAATAATGAAGAGTCCGACCACTCAAACTTATACCCTGCAAATTTTACCAAGGGATTATTACATAACAAGTGGGGACTACTGCAACATGCTGAAGATTATCATAATTTTGTTGAAGCGATTAATTCATCTGACAGAACATTGTTTGAAAAACATGTCGTTTCAGCCAAAATGCATGGTCTAATCTATAACTGTACTAGAAAAAATGCAGTTAAGATGACCGATCAATCTTGTCCAAGTTGTTCAGAGGGAAAGGACACAAAAGTATTTAACTGGCGAGCTTGGGAAAGTCCTCGTGCAGGACATGTCTATGAGCTAGAAGGTCCTGATGCTGGAGCTGTTGGGATGTCACCTGCTCCTAGAGTAGGGTCCAGTGAACTTAGTGCTGAAATGGCAGAAGTTTATAGCCTCGCACTACTGCGTGATGTACCCTTTACGACTATTTGTGATGGAGGCAGTGAACAGCTCTGTAAAGAACACTATAAAACAGGTAAATCCATTTTGTCTTCTAGTCAAATTGTGGACTTACTAAATAAAATGCCATTTTATTCAGGCAAAAAACGTTGTTCTTCCACTCCCTGCAATAGTGACAGTGTTACTGGGTTGAACTATTTTGAAGCAAACAGACGTTATGCTCGTACTTTGTCTCATGATGGAAGCCTCACAACAGAGAATGTATTTAGAGGGTCAACCACTGGGTCACATGAAGGGCCTTACCTCTCACAATTTATGCTCATCGGTGTTAATTCACGTGCTGGAGCTGGTGGTGGTGCATCTAGTTATCCTGGTGTAGCATCGACTTTTGATTTACTAGATGGGTTTATCACTTATGGGTCACTTACTATAGATCAGCGTGTTATCACTCATAAAAATTGTTTAGATTATATGACAGACTGGTGTAGCTGGCTTGACGTACAAAATGGTGCCAATACAAAAGGCATTGATCTCTTTGAAGAGAAGCGGCGATTCATCACCACACCTCGCGACTTAGCAACCTATGTCCATTATGATGAACTATATGAAGCATATCTGAATGCTTGTCTCATCTTACTCTCAACGGGAGCTAAACACTCCAAAGGCTTCCCTGAACCTAGTGCTTCTGGAAACAGAGATTCTTTTGCAACATTTGGAGGACCTCATATTTTATCTTTACTTACAGAAGTTTCTTCTAGGTGTCTAAAAGCAGTCCGTCGTCAAAAATTTAATTATCATAGACGAGGAAGACCAGAAGCTATGGGCGGAAGATTTACCCTCACCTGCCTAGATGAAGGACATCTGCTAGATTGTGCCGAAGATGCATTTCAAAAATCTTTTGATGAAATTCCAAAAAAACTAAAAGATGCCATTATCCAACACAACAAAGAACAAAATGCAATGCATGTAAAAGCTATTGAATGTAAGAAAACAAAATGTGATGATGTCACACCTAATACATTTGATAAATGTAATCTTCTACTCCCAATGGCATTTCCTGAAGGCTCACCAATGCACCCATCATATGGAGCAGGACATGCAACGGTAGCAGGTGGGTGTATCACTATGCTAAAAGCATTTTTTGAAATGTTTGAAGACAACGATAGTCATGTTGAAAGAAAACTATTGGATTCTGATTGTAAACCTATCTGCTTTGTGCCCAATCCCGATGGTTCTAAATTAGTGAAAGATAAAAAGTTTAAAGGTGCCCTCACTATTCAAGGTGAATTAGACAAACTTGCCGCCAATATTGCCATTGCTCGTAATATGGCTGGGGTACATTATTACTCAGACTATTATGACTCTTTACGTATGGGAGAACGTGTGGCTGTTGGTATTCTTATGCAACAAGCCCCAACCTATGGTGACTATATGGAAACTTCATTTAAAAGTTTTGATGGTGACATGATTACCATCAGTGGAGAAGCTGGTAGCTGCCCTTCTATGTCTATCCTTGATAAAGAAGGAAGCCCTGTGAAACCCAA
>Ga0256824_10000132_pt1 | contig 25608 bp, 24 predicted proteins | sample CV67metaG_FD_191570 | JGI IMG/M metagenome (GOLD analysis project Ga0256824, IMG submission 191570) | Hydrothermal vent microbial communities from East Pacific Rise, Pacific Ocean - CV67 | ecosystem: Environmental > Aquatic > Marine > Hydrothermal vents | place: Pacific Ocean: East Pacific Rise...
GAAGAACGTAAGAAAATGGTTCACCTTGTTTCTCAGGTACACCATGACTTTATGGAAAATGATAATGAATTTGCATTAAATACAGTGTTCCGTTTACCATACAACATTCACACACGTTCTGTGAACTCTAAACACTTGATGGAGATTTCTCAAAATCATAATCCAGTTTGGATAAATACAGTTGATGCTGATCGTTTAGGAATTAAACGTGGTGATGCAATAAAAGTGAAGATTACAGATACTGTATCTAATCTTGATTCAGGTTATTTCATTGCAATGGCTGTTCCAACTGAAGCTACTATGCCAGGTGTTTTAGCGAACTCCCATCATGCTGGTCGTTGGAAATTAGTAGAGTCTGTTAATATTCCAGGATTTGAGCATAAACTTGGAGTAATGGGTATTGGTTCACCAACATATGAGATGAAAATGGATGGTAAAGTAGGTACACTTAAACCAACTAAAGGTATTCACCCTCGTCATGATATATGGAAATTTAAAGAGTTTAATAAAGATCTTGATAATATTTGGTGGGATGGTCTTTCTGGTTCATGGCAAAATGCTGTTGCACCTACTCATGCGGACCCTATTGCAGGTAACCATGCATGGCACCAAAAAGTTATTATAGAAAAAGCTGGCCCTGATGATAAAATTGGTGATATTTCAGTGAATTATGAAAACAACTTTAAAACATATCAAGCTTGGAGAGATGAACTTACTCGTCCACTTGAAACTGGTGATGTGTTACGTCGTCCGCAACATATTAAACGTCCAGCTGTTCCTCTTTCAAACAAAGCTTATGCAGTAGAAATTAAAGACGCTTAAGTCATCCATATCGTAAGCACTCTTTTAGGGGTGCTTCGATATACTCCCTCCAAATGACTCATTGCTTAATTTATCGATTTTTAATATAAATTACTCAAATAGTTATAGATAATCCAAAGGAATTTTTTTAATGCAAGATCTATTTACAAATCAAGATGCACGTATAAATCTTTATGCACTGTTGTCACGTTTACTGATGAATGAAGTTGATGAAGAGCTTTTAAAAACAATAGAAAATGATGAAAATATGATGGCTTTTTTCCCTAGTTATGCAAAATGGGAACGTAGAAATGAGATGAGCCACAGTGCTCTTATTGAGAGTTATCTCAATGTAGACTTTACAAATCTTTTTTTACTTCATATGACTCCTTATGAATCTTTTTACTGTAGAGAAGATCAAATGATGGAGACTGCTGGCGAAAATCCTATTTTACAGATATTTAATGAACATGACTTTAGAGTTGACCTTGGCAAAGCAAGAGCTGTAAGTGTGGATCATATTGGAATTGAATTTGAATTTATGTATATGCTCTGTGATGCTGAGAAAAAAGCCCTGCTTGATGGTGATAAAGGAACAGCATGTGAGATAGCAAAAATTCAGCAAAAATTTTTAAAAGAACATCTTCTAGAGTGGGCTCCTATGTTTTTACTGAATGTAAAAAGTGAAGCAGGAACAGCATTTTACTTTGATCTTGCAGATTTAGGTTTAGAGTTTATGATGAGTGATTACGAGTATCTTTGTGAGTTTATTCAAGATGGAAAATGTAACTACGAAGTATGAGTCTTTTAACTTTAGATATATCCAAGTGTGTACGAACTACAAATAAATTCTCTGAGTGTATAGAGTGTGTTACGGCTTGTCCAGTAGAAACTATTGTGATAAGTGAGCAACTTCCCTCTTTTGTTCCCAATGATTGTGTTGGATGTGGAGGATGCTTATCTGCTTGTCCAAGTAGTGCTTATGCACTTGATGATTTTAGTGCTGTAAATTTTATATTTTCTTATTTAGAAACAGAGAAAGAGAGTATATCTTGTAAAGAGGATGCTATCCCTTGTCTAGCAGCTTTAAGTGTAGAAGAGATTCTAAGTATGTCTCTTTTATCTGATAAAGAGATACTCTTTGATAAGGCTCACTGTAGTGAGTGTGAGATTGCAAAAACAAATCTCTCTATCATTGAAGGGAGAGTGGAAGAAGTAAACTTCTTACTCGAAGCTATGGATGTTAAAAAATCTGTGAGATTTGAAATAATAGAGTCTCAAGAGAGTTCAAATGAAGATGAGAAAACAAATCGTAGAGATTTTCTCGCTAAAGCATCTGTAAGTGGAGCTATAAAAGTAAAACAGAAGTTTGACAATAGTGTTGAGGCTCTTGATGAAGACTTAAAGGAACATAAGGCTTCTGCTAAAGATATTCAAAATATCCGAAATAAAGTTGTTCCAGATAGAAGAAAGTTATTGAAAATGGCAATGAAAAGAGCTGGGATACCTGAGAATTATCACATAATTGAAAGTGAGAATATCTCATTTATTTCACAAAAAGTTTTAGATGAAGAGAGCTGTACAAACTGTCAGATGTGTTATAGAATTTGTCCTACAGGCGCACTTAGTTCAGATAAATATGGTAGTTTTATAGCATTTGATGCATTTAATTGTATTAAATGTGCTTCATGTCATGATGTATGTGAACCAAATTCTCTAACACTAAAGACGACTTTTAATTTACAAGAGTTATTTAAACCAGAACAAGAGAAGTTAGTAAACTTTAGTGTGAAGCGCTGTAATGAGTGTAGCATGCCTTTTGTGTATCGTGGTGGCGAAGTGATGTGTATGCGATGTCGTATCGAAGAAGAAGAAGCGAATGAATTATGGGGGATAAAATAGTGAGTGAAACAATGCAAGCACCTGAAACAATGAATGCCAATAATAGCATTTCAAAAAAGACTAAACTTTTTGGTCTAATAGGTGAAAAAGCAGGAACAAATAATCTTTTTGCAAAGATTAATAAGCTGATAAAAGCAAATAGTGTAGACGCTATGATAATTCCAATGAATATTCGAGAAGATGATTTTTACTTTACTATAGCAAATATGAAAAAGTCTCATGTAGATGGAGCTTATATAGAAGAGGAATTCCAAACCTCAGTATTGGATCTTCTTGATTACAGGGATGAGATAGTAGATGTATACAATCGTTGTGATTTTATTGTAAAAGAGGGTGAAACACTTCGGGGATTTTTACTCCAGAAAAATGATGTCAGTTCTAAAGATGAACTTGCACAGAAAATATATGAAGAAATTATAAAGGACTAATGATGAATGAAAATGATGTAAGCGATTTTAGAAATGAATTTGAGGCGATGAAAAAACATGCTCTTGATAATTGTGATGATGGTTCATGTGAGCCACAAGAATCCTTTGATGATTATCCTGATTATGTACGTGCAATATATGCAGAGGTTATGCCTCCTGTAAAAAGTGGTATATATTTTTCTCGTTGGGATATTAAAGGTATGGCAGCTGAACTAGATGAGCATATTGTCATGGATACTCGTGAGCGTATGTTTCAGCACTATATGCGTTTTATCTCTACTCGTAAAGAGATGGAAGATGTTATTGGTGAGTTTAATAAGCATATAGATATGAAGTGTGAACTTTATCGTGAATACTCTGAGAAGTATCCATCAACAAAAGAGATTTTTGATGCGAAAATTAAAAAAACAGACCGTTCTAAAGAGTTCTTGAAAAAAATGCTTGTAGATTTTTTCAGTTAGAGGAAGAGTTTAAGACTCTTCTATCTTTTTGATAATTTGTTTTTTTAAACTATTGAAATTTTCCTTAGAAGTGCTTTTGTAGACAAGTTCTTCTAGTGCTTCTACTTCATGTTGTAAAGGATACTTCTGTAAAAGTAGTAATATCCGATTTAGAAGCTCCTTTGGTGTCTTGGCATTTTTTATAGCTAAACAGCACTCCTCTTTTTTTGATATGTTATTTGGAAAATATGTAAGAAGTTTTGCAAATAAAAATCCTCCTATAAATATAAGAATATTGTAAAAATACTCAATATATTTTTTATAATTAATTTCACTTTTTGGTAACTCTTCATCATCAAGAAGTGTTGCCATATCAAGTGGTGTTATTTGAACTTTTTTGATCTCCGTCGTTTTATTTATTAATTGTTTATTCCTATAGTTATATGTTCTAAGAGTAACGGCTGGTAAGGTATAGTTTTGCGAAGTAACAAGTGCATAGCTCCACTCTTTTTGATAAATATATCCATCTTGTGTAGCTCTTGGTTCGGTCTTCTTTTCCCCTCGAAAGATGGAAATACCATCTATATTCTTTATTGGCTCAAAACTCTCATCTAAAAAACCACGACCTTGAAGCTTGTAGACAATATTTACTTTATCGTAAGAACTAGCTTTAATCTTATCAATACTCATTACTAAGTTAAATTCTCCAACAGCATCTACAGGTTTTTTTAACGATTTAATATTTAGTGTAATAGTAGGTTTCGAAATTGGGACTTTGATGGTTGGAATTGATTTTACATTATCACGACTTCCTCTATAGGCTTGAGCTACTGCATCATCACTCGCTCTACGTACTCTAAAGTCAAACATAATTTTTATTATTCCCTCTTTTTTAGGAATAACTAAAAACTCAAAATCTTTTTTTGCATCATGATAGTTAAATTCATGGCGTTTCTCTTTTATGGAGATAATTTCATACTCTTCACTTGGGAGTGGTTTAAGATCAAAAAACATCACTTCATCTTTTGTTTTTTGTCTTGTTGTAAAGCTTATACTTACAGGTTCATTTATGACAGCATTTTGCTTTGAACTACTTATGCTGTAGTCACAGTATTTTGTTTGAATGGCATTTAAATGTACTACAAAAAGTAGGGTAAGTAATACTATTTTACCATGGATGTTTTTCATTAACATATCCTTTATTTATAAGCTCGTAAGCATTGTAACCCATTTTAAATTTGTTCTTATCATTTTGTCGCATTGCACTGTTCTCATTTTTTTTTCTGCTTTTTCCACTTGCTTTACCTTGGCTTCCTTGAGCATCTCTTTTTTTACCTGAAGATGAACCACCACCATTTTGATTTTCTTTTTTATTATCTATTTTTTTTGTAGTATTTTTCACTTTTTTACTATCTGCTGTAGGAAGCATATCTGAGACATTTACTTTACTTTTTTTGTTAAGTTTTAACAATGTAATCATATTTTCATAAGCTTCTTTAGAATACTGCGTTCCAAGAGATTGTTTATAGAATTCATAGGCTCTTTGATACTTTTTAAGTCTAAATGCTGCATTGGCCATATTATAAAAAACAATACTTTTTATATGTGGGTTTTTACTTTTTATCTGTGAGTAGTAGCGAAGTGAGTGTTTGTATTGTTTGTTTTTGTAGTAAGCATTAGCGATGGACATATAGCTGTACTGTGAGGGTGTTAACTTTTTAAAATAATCTTGTGCCTTGAGATACTCACCTTTATTATAAGCCTCTTTTGCAACTTTAACATAGTGAAAATCTAAAAGTGATGCTTTCGCATTTGAGCAGGGGAGTATAATTAGTGATATTACCAAAAATGGTAGATATTTTTTTATTTTTGTAAGAATGATAATGAGCAGTGTAAAGGCTAATAGAAGTGGAATATAGTAAAATTCTTTATAACTTATAACTTCAGTACTCAGTTCTTTTGCATTGATATTTTGTGTTTGCATTTTTTCGTATATTGCTCTGCTTATATCTCTGTTGTCATTGAGTTCAAAATAAAATCCTCCACTTTGTGCTGCTAAATCTTTTAAAATAGGATTTATTCTTGAAATAACTAGATGAGCATTTTCATCCTTAAGTGCATTTCCATTTTTAATTATTACACTACCTTTTGAAGAACTAATAGCTACAATATTAAGTGTAATTGCAGCACTCTTTAGTAAAGAGAGGAGGTGTGTAAAATTATGCTCTTGGCCACCATCACTAAAGATAATGAGTGATTTATGCTCTTGATCAAGAGTTGCCACTTGTTCTATAAGAGAAGTGAGGGATGTGCCTTTACTCAATATAAATTTTGGTTCTAGAGCATTAATTGCACTTATAACTATCTGTTTATCTGTTGTTGGGGGAGAGATAAGTAGAGGGTTTTTTGTAAATGCAAAGAGAGTAAAACGATCATTTATAGCTCTATTTAAAAGGGCGACAATATTCTTTTTTGCCACACTGTAACGGCTTGGTTGGATATCATTCATTTGCATAGAAAAAGAGGCATCAAGTGCGAGAACATACTCATTTGCATCAAATTTTTCTTTGCTTATCTCATTTGTAATTGCTGGACGGGAGAGTGCAATAAAAATGAATGCTAACACAAGAATAAATAGCTTCGTCTGATTATGGTAATTTATATGCTCTTGTTTAAAAACAGTATTTACGAATTGATGTTTATTCAACAGTGTACCTCTAAAAATCCATAAAATTATAGGTATAAATAGGAGTACTAAAGGGTTTAAAAAAGTCATAGTTTTAAAGCCCTCTCTCGTTGTAAAAGGATGAAAAGGAGTAAAGAAATAGCTCCAAAAAGAGGAATATCAAAGAGTAGTGTTTTATGAAGATAGTACTCTGAACGAATGGGACTTGGTTCGAGTGAGTCTATCTTCTCATATACTGTTTTCATAGACTCTGCACTATCGGCTTGAAAATAGTCACCACCACTCTTTTGTGCAATCTGTTTTAAAAGAGCCTCATCATAATCACTTTTCTTACCTACTCCAATAGTGTAGATTTTTATACCTCTTTTTTTGGCTAACTCCACTCCATCTTTTGGGGAAAAATTTCCGCTATTTTGATAGCCATCACTCAGAAGTATAATAACTTTGTTTTTGGTTTTGGAGTGTTCTAAGAGCTTGATAGCTTGCATAAGTCCATCACCTATAGCAGTGTTATCACCGGCTATACCAACATCAAGATATTTAAGTACAAAGGAGAGGCTTTTTCTATCATAAGTAAGGGGAGCTGATGCAAAGGCAAAGTCTCCAAAGACAACAACACCTAAGTTGTCATCATATCTATGGAGTATAAAATTTTCAAGTATATTAAGAACTGCATCAAACTTTCGAGTCTCTTTTACCTCTTTATCATAGCCACTCTCACCCATAGAACCACTAGTATCCAGAGTTATGATGAGATCTCTTCCTTTTCTATGGTTAGAGGATTTTTGATCATAGGTTATCGGTGATGCTAGAGCTATTACAAGTAATATTAGAATAAGTAAAAAAAGCAATTTTTCTCTATTTATGTATCTAGTTGTTTTTCTAAAAAAGTTTATATGTACAAAGTAATGTTTAGGAGCAGAAAATGGACAGATATAGATACAGAGTATGGGTAGTAATAGTAAAAAGTATAATGGTTGTTGAAATTCAAAGTGCACTTTTTGCTAACCTTATTTTATATACAATTATATTATACATGAGTCTATTAAATAGATAGTATCTTTTTTAAAGAGAACACCACCACATTCTTATAAATAACCCAAAGCTACTAGTATAACCTACATCACTAAAAACTAATTTTTTATTGCTATCATAAATAAATGTTGTTGGATAACCTGCTATCCTAAACTTCTGTGCAAGGAGAGCATCTTTATCATTGAGTACTTTAAAAGTATAGTTGTGTTCATGTAGATATTGTTGTATCTCTTTATCTGTTCCTGACTTTACAACAACTGTAAGAACCTCATAATATTTTGAAATTATCTCTATATTTGGGGCTTCTAGTTTACATGTAGGACACCATGTAGCCCAAAAATGGACTAATAGAGGTTTGTCTTTGGGTATGTTAAACTTTGTGCCATCATAAAGTGTCATGTTTGTAACTGAGAAAGAGTTTTTATTTAAGTTTGTACTTCTATAGTAACTCATAATATTTGCAAACAGTGTCATAACTATAAAAAAAACAATTAGCTCTTTGGCATAATGTTTTAGCTTTTCTTTCATCTAAGTTCCTAAAAATTAATTCTAATGTAATAATTAACTGATAGTATACAAATAAAAAAGGAAACACATGTTTAAATTTATAACTCTGCTCTTTATAGGACTCTTATTCGCTGGATGTGGACCAGAGAAGAACCCACATGTAATGTCAAGTATGTTTCAGTCAGTTAGTGAAGATAAGGCTACTCTTGTGCAGTCAGGTAAAGATAAACGATACTGTGCTAGATGTGGCATGGATTTAGTGAAATTTTATAAAACTTCCCATGCAGCTACATATAAAGGTGTTCATTACCAATACTGCTCTATTCACTGCTTAGAAGACCATTTAGGAGAGGGTATAAGCCTTAAAAACCCTCAAGTTGTAGATTTGGACTCTTTAAAGTTTATTAGTGTTGGAAGTGCTTACTACGTTGTTGGGAGTAAAAAAAGAGGAACGATGAGTAGAGTCAGTAAATATGCTTTCGCTTCTAAAGATTTAGCTACAAAGTTTCAGGTAGCTTATGGTGGTAAAGTGATGAATTTTAATGAGGCAAGAGAAGTGGCAAAAGAGGATTTTAAACACTATAAAAATTAGATATAATAGTTCTAATTAAGATAAAGGTAATTAGTGATGTATTCTATAGCCCAAACAATAGCAGTTATGAAAGAATCGAATTACTTTTTTGCTTGGGAAAATGTATTGTTAGGAGAGAGTGTTACTCAAGAGTGGCAACAGCTATTACAAGATAGTTCAAATAGTGAGCTTTACTTTGTACTTGCAAAGAGGCTTCATGACAATTCCGTTCCCTATGTTATAGTTAGCGAGTATATCGATGAGTTTTTTCGTTATTATGAGCATAATACTCAAAGACATGAGATTAAAAATAAAATTGCACAAGCATATCTACATAAAAAACTTACTATGGATAAGAAACTTATTGAAGTTGAAGTTAATAAAAAAATATCCCTCTCTATTGAATCAAAACATAACCTAATAAATGCACATTTAATATGGATGAAAAGTTTTATATGTAATATTATTGGTAAACCTACTGCTTTTGAGCTTCACTATATGAAGTGTCATGTGGGAACATGGCTAGAAGAAGAGAATGATACTATCTCTTCGCAACTATATGAAAATCATAAAAATTTACACTCTATGGCACAGAGTGCTCTTCGTATGTATAACAAACATGATTATGCATACTTTTTACTTCTTTATTCAGATATGCTAGCCTCTTCTTACCAAATTAGAGATACGATTATGAATATATATTTTTCTCGGCGCATAGTCTCTATATATAAAGATCAAGTAACAGGCAAAGCAAACTATTTTCAACTTAAATCAGATTTAGAAAATAGAAAATTGCATAATTCCATTATGATGTTTAATATTAAAGAATTTAGTAAAATAAACTTACTGTATGGCCATGATGTTGGTGATGAAATTATTAAAGAGATATCAGATATTGTAGAAATAATTCCAGATGTGCAGAATGTATATAGAATATATGGCGATGAGTTTGTTGCAATTTTTGAAACCCTTAAGAAAGCAGAGGTTGTAGAAACAATTAAAAGCATACTACATGAAAATGAGTTCATGGTCAACGAAGATAGTATAACACTATCTTTTTATGGAAGTGTAGCAGATGTCTCAGTACATGTTTTAGAACATTGTGAGTATGGTCTAATGATGTCTAAGCATCATTATGGAGATATCGTTGATGTAAGCAATATCCAAGAGAGTGTATTTTATAAATATGCAAATGAGATTACATTAGCACAACAGTTGAGGTTAGCCTTTTTAGATAATAGAATCTTAACTCATTACCAACCAATTATGGATATAAAGACAGGTGAAATAACAAAATATGAAGTCTTAATGCGACTCAGAGGGATTGATTCAAAGATTTTGGAACCTGTCGATTTTTTAGATGTTTTACATGAGATGTATATTTACCCAGAGGTTACAAAACTTATTATCAAAAATAGTTTTGAGTTTTTTAAAGAAAATAGTTTAGATTTTTCAGTAAATATATCTTTTGCAGATATTATAAATATAGAAACAAAATCTTTTATTTTAGCACTTATTAAACGCTACCCAGATGTTTCAGCACGTTGTACCTTTGAACTGCTAGAAAATGAAGCAATTTTGAATGAAGTAGAGGTAAATGATTTTTTTACAGAGTTACACTCTTTTGGTGTTAAAATAGCACTAGATGATTTTGGTGTTGGATACTCTAACTATGATTCAATTTTTAAATTTGACATAGACTATATTAAAATAGATGGTTCTTTAACTGAGTCCATTCTCTCAAGCTCAAAATCGAAGGTACTCATAGAGTCAATTACTACTGTTGCAAGAAAATTAAATGCTAAGGTCATAGTGGAGTTTGTAAGTTCGAAAGAGATTTATGATGTAGTATCTAAAATGGATATTGATTATGTTCAAGGGTATTATATAGGAAAGCCATCAGAGAATTTGATGGCTGAGAGATAGAGTTTTACTCTATCTCTGCATCGATAACGTCGTCATCTTCTTTCTTTTTCTTAGCATCAGCCTCAGCAGCAGCTGGGTCTTGCTCTTTTTTGTACATCTCTTCTGCCATTTTGTGTGCAGCTTCTGTAAGAGTTTTTACTTTTTCTTCGATTTGCTCTTTAGTAGCAGCTTCATCTTTTAAAGTCTCTTTGAGTTCTGTTACAGCAGTTTCAATTTTAGCTTTCTCTTCAGCTTCAAGTTTATCACCCATTTCAGTTACTGATTTTTCAGTCTGAACAATTAGTGCATCTGCTTGGTTTTTAAGGTCAACTAACTCTTTACGTTCTGTATCAGCAGCTTTGTTCTCTTCTGCATCTTGAACCATTTTGTTAATCTCTTCTTCACTTAATCCAGATGATCCAGAGATAGTGATTGATTGAGATTTACCAGTTCCTTTGTCAGTTGAAGAAACAGTTAATATACCATTTGCATCGATGTCAAATGTAACTTCGATTTGAGGTACACCACGTGGAGCTGCTGGAATATCACCAAGTTCAAAAAGACCAAGAGATTTGTTATCTTTAGCAAACTCACGCTCACCTTGACCAACACTAATAGAAACAGCTGGTTGGTTATCTTCAGCAGTTGAGAATACTTGAGATTTTTTAACAGGAATTGTAGTTCCTTTTTCAATAATCTTAGTCATAACACCACCTAAAGTCTCAATACCAAGGCTCAGTGGAGTAACGTCAAGTAAAAGAACATCTTTAACATCTCCTCTTAAAACACCACCTTGAATAGCAGCACCTGCAGCAACAACTTCATCAGGGTTAACACCTTTGTTTAAGTCTTTACCACCGAAGTATTTAGAAACAGCTTCTTGAGCCATTGGAACACGAGTAGAACCACCAACCATGATAATCTCTTTGATTTCATTGTTGTCTAAGTCTGACTCATTCATTGCTACTTTAATGTGTTCAATTGTCTCTTCTACGAGATCAGCAATCATACCTTCAAATTTAGCACGAGTAAGTTTTACCACTAAGTGTTGTGGTCCAGCTTCTGTCATAGTAATGAACGGTAAGTTAATTTCAGTCTCAGTTGCAGAACTTAACTCTTTTTTAGCAGTCTCTGCAGAATCTTTAAGACGTTGAAGAGCCATTTTGTCATTTTTAAGCTCAATTCCGTGTGATGCTTTAAAGTCATCATTTAAGAAGTCAACAATTTTATTATCAAAGTCGTCACCCCCTAAAAATGCATTACCATCAGTTGCAAGAACTTCAAATGTACCATCAGAAATCTCTAAAACTGTAACATCAAATGTTCCACCACCAAGGTCGTATACAAGTACATTTTCTTCTGATTTGCTCTCTAAACCATAAGCAAGTGCAGAAGCAGTTGGCTCATTGATAATACGAAGAACATTTAATCCAGCGATTGTACCAGCATCTTTAGTAGCTTTACGTTGGCTATCATTAAAGTATGCAGGAACTGTAATAACTGCATCTGTAACAGTAGAACCAATATAAGCTTCAGCATCCTCTTTTAGTTTTGTAAGAATTTTTGCAGAAATCTCTTGTGGAGTGTAAACTTTACCAGCTACATCAACACATGCTGCACCATCTTTGTCAACTATGTTGTAAGTTACTTTGTCGTGAGCTTGCTTTGCATTCTCTTCATTCATCATAAGACCCATAATTCTCTTAATAGAAGAGATTGTTTTTTCAGGGTTTGTAATTGCTTGACGTTTTGCTGGATCACCAACAAGAACATCACCTTTATCTGTGAATGCAACTACTGAAGGAGTTGTATTTTTACCCTCTGCATTTGGGATAATTTTCGCTTCACCACCCTCATAAACTGCTACACATGAATTTGTTGTTCCTAAATCTATACCAATAACTTTTGACATTTTAATTTCCTTAAATTTTATTTTCTTAATATATTATTTTTAATTACAGCGAATTATACGCTGTTTTACAAATTAGTTATGCTACCTAAGTAGCATAAGGACTAATTTGCAACAATTACCATCGCTTCACGAAGTGGGCGATTTTTATACTTATAACCAGTTTGAAAAGTTTGAACAATCTGTCCAGACTCAACATCTTCACTATCAACAGCTTGCACTGCATTGTGAATATTTGGATCAAATGGTTCATCATGTGCTACTAATGTAACACCATGTTTATCAAGTTGAGTTAAAAATGATTTATGTGTCAACTCAATTCCCTCTTTAAGTTTGTCAAAGAGTTCCGCTTTATCAGCATCACCTTCAATAGACTTCATTGCACCATCTAGTGCATCAAGAACAGGAATCATATCTTTTGCAAATTTTTCATTTGCATACTCAACTGCTGTGTATTTTTCACGTTCAAGTCTTTTTTTGATGTTATCAAAATCAGCATGAACACGAGCATACTTGTCTTTTAACTCAGCCATTTCTGCTTGTAAAAGATCAAACTCATTCTCAACGGCTTCTGCTTCCGCTTCAGCATCATCAAGACTCTGTTCTAAATTTTCTAATGCTTCTTCCTCATTTTGGAGGTTCTCGTCTTGTAATTCTTCTTTAGACATAATAGTTAAATAGCTCCTTTTTCTAAAAAGATAACACTATTATACATATTGAGTGTAACAATGTCAAGTATTGATTAAATAATTTTACTAAGATAAGTTTAGTCTATTTGTATCAAGTTGTTAATCTTGTTTAAATAGTGTATTATTCATTAACTAGCATATAAGGTATGAAATGAAATATTTAGCTTGGATAGGTGGAGTACTTGTAACTCTCTTAATTGTCATGTTCACCGTGTTGTTTACACCCTTTGGAAATACTTTACTACAGCCTATAATTGAAAAAAAAATTAAGCAACAGAGTGGACTAGACTCTAAGCTTACAAAATTTGTTTTAAGTATGAGTAAGCTGGATATTCTTTTAGAACTCGATAATGAGAATAAAATTGCGTTAAATGGTAACTACTCTCTATTTTCTCAAAATTTAGATTTAAAATATAACTTAGCCTTAGAAAAACTGCAAAATCTACAAACTTTAGCTAAATCTCCTATTCAAGGTGTATTTCATACAACAGGAACTATTCAAGGAGATAAAGCTTTTTTAATTGTTGATGGTTTAAGTGATCTTGCATCTAGCGATACAACTTACCATATAGAACTTACAGAGCTAAATCCTACTTCTATTATTGCTAAAGTACAAGAGGCAAAACTCAGTGAGTTGTTATATCTTGGTGCACAAAAACCTTATGCAAAAGCAACTCTAAATTTAGATGTAAATTTTAAAAATATTAAAATCCATAAACTGGATGGTAGCATACTCTTAACAAGTGAAGATGGAAAAATAGATACAAAGTTAATGAAAAATGATTTTAATATAACTCTCCCAAAAACAGATTTCAGTATGAACCTTGATGCTACTTTAGATAAAGATGATGTCAATTATAGTTATGCCCTTCTCTCAAATCTTGCAAAACTTACATCATCAGGTGTTGTAACTCCTGAGCCTTTAGCAACTGATATCAAGTATAACTTAGACATAAAAGAGTTAGCACTCCTTCAACCCATTACAAATGCACCTTTTCGTGGGGCATTCTCCACTGATGGTTTTGTGAAAGGAACACAAGAGAGTATGTTAGTTGAGGGTAAATCAAATTTAGCACAGAGTAAAACAACATACAGAGTTGATTTAAAAGAGTTAAAGCCTCTTAGTATAATAGCTAGTATAAAGGGAGCAAAACTACAAAAACTTCTCTATATGTTAGGTCAACCAAGTTTTGCATCATCGGCTTTAGATGTAGATATAAAACTAAACTCTTTAGACCCTAAGAACCTAGCAGGGCAAATTGATATGTCACTGAGTAAAGGTGTTTTAAACTCAAAAGTGATGAAAAAAACTTATAAAGTAAATTTACCACACACCACGTTCAGCTCAAAAACTCATGCAGATTTTAAGGGTAAATCTATTGACTACACTACACAACTCAGATCCAATCTTGCAAACTTGAGTTCGAATGGTAATATAATTCCCGATACTATGGCTATGGATTTACACTATAACTTAGATATTAAAGAGTTGGCTGCTCTTAAACCTGTTACAGGAGCAGACTTAAGGGGCTCTTTTGATTTAAAAGGAAATGTAAAGGGTGATAAAAAACATCTCAACGTGGATGGCAAGAGTAATTTTGCTGCATCAGACACCTCTTTTCATGCAGTACTTAAAAACTTTGCACCAGCAAGCCTCAAAGCAAAAATGCATAACTTGCAGCTTGCTAAAACACTCTACCTTGTAAAACAGCCTCATTATGCTGATGGAATTATCTCGCTTGATATAGATATTTTAGATGCAAGAAGTGGTAAACTTAACGGTAAAGTGACATCGAGTATAAAAAAAGGGACTTTAAACTCAGCCTATATGACAAAAGCATATAAGTTTAACACTCAAATGCCACGCACCACGTTCAAGCTAGATACTACAACTAAGCTCAATGGAGATTTGGTAGATACAAAGATTGGTTTTGATTCAAGTCTAGCTACCTTTGATATAAGTAGAGCAAGAATGAATCTTAAAGATGGTTCCTTAGTAAGTGATTATGTTGCAAAAATCCCAAGTTTAAATAAACTATTTTTTGTGACAGACCGACATATGAGAGGTGGAGTAAGTGTTAATGGGGAACTCAAAAAGGCAAAAAATCTAGATTTAACAATACACTCTAAAGTTGCAGGTGGGAAAGTTGATGCTAAACTTCACAATGATGATTTTCATGCAGATTTAAAATCTCTACAGACCTTAGATGTTTTACATATACTCATCTACCCAGAGATGTTTAAGTCAACTATTAATGGAAAACTTGATTATAACTTGCTTCATTCTAAAGGGAGTTTTAATGGTGAGTTAGTAGATGGAAAGTTTACGAAAAATCAGATGCTTACACTTGTAAAACAGTACGGCAAGGTAGATTTATATGCTGAGAAGTTTAAAGGAAATGTAAGTGCGAAAATAAACAAAGAGCATATTTTAGCATCGATGAATTTAAAATCGAGAGTCTCTTCTATTACTACAAAAGATACAAAACTCAACTCTAAAACAAAACAGATAGACTCAACTATAAAAATATCTGCAAATAACAACCCAATAACAGTAACACTCAAAGGAGATACGGCCTCTCCTAAAGTAGGTGTAGATGTACAGGACTTAGTAAAAAAAGAGGCGACTAAAGCTGTTGAAAAAGAGTTAGGAAAACTGCTTAAAAAGTTCTTTTAACTCTAAAGTGTGGCATCTGCAAGAGTAAGGCAGAAGAGTACCTCTTTGTTCTCTTTTTGCATAGCCTCTATAGCTTGGCTCAACGTGGAACCAGTTGTTATGATGTCATCTACGAGTATAAGCTCTTTTGCCTCAAACTTTTTAACTCTGAACTCTCTAGGGTTAAGAAGTCTAAATTCTCTGCTTTTACCAGAGTAGGAGACAGAATTTTGTGCTCTTAGTAGAGAGTGTTTTGGTTTTATAGAGGAAGAATCGAGTGTTTTATTTAGGATGGCTGTATGAGAGTAGAGCTCTTTTGGGTTATCGTCTACCGCAACAGATGTGACCATGTTAGGGTAAGAGAACTCCTCTGCAAACTTTTTAAAACTGTTCTGAGCTAAAATATTATAAATGTAGTAGCCCAAATCTGTATGTTTAGTGTGAAGTAGTTCTTTAATTTCTCTGTATTTGTAAAAAGAGATAACTTGAGTGCCGTTGGAGAGTTTGCGTTTATAAAGAGAGGGTTTTAAAAAAAGCTCCTGACATGAGGAGCAGATATGTGTGAAAGAGAGACTCTCACACATAAGGCATTTCATTTTTTCTTCTTTAGTCCATTTTAAGAACGGACATAAAGGCCTCTTGAGGAAGCTGAACTTTACCGATAGACTTCATACGTTTCTTACCCGCTTTTTGTTTCTCTAAGAGTTTACGTTTACGAGTTATATCTCCACCATAACACTTAGCAGTAACATTTTTACCCATAGATTTTACAGTCTCCCTAGCGATAATCTGAGAACCTAAAGATGCTTGAACAGCAACCTCAAAAAGTTGTCTAGGAATCTGCTCTTTCATATTTTTAACTAAAACACGACCTCGTGAGAGTGCTTGTGTTCGTGGGACTACGATGCTGAGTGCATCTACTGCTTCACCCGCTACTTTAATATCTAGTTTAACAAGGTCACCCTCTCTAAACTCAATAGGCTCATAATCAAATGAAGCGTACCCTTTAGAAATTGATTTTAAAGTATCATAAAAGTCCATAACTATCTCATTCATTGGTACTTCATACTCAAGCATAACTCTATCTTCATTAAGATAAGTCATTTTAGTCTGTGTACCACGTTTGTTAATAAGAAGGGTTATAATATTTCCAAGATATTCACTTGGTGTAATTACTGTTGCTCTTACATAAGGCTCTTCAATTCTATCAATTCTATTAACTTCAGGAAGTTCAGATGGATTTTGAACATTTACAAAATCACCATTGTTTAAGTATACATTATAGATAACTGATGGAGCAGAAGCGATAAGATCAAGATTAAACTCTCTCTCAAGACGTTCTTTTACAACTTCCATGTGAAGCATTCCTAAAAATCCAACACGAAAACCAAAACCAAGAGCTACTGATGTCTCAGGTTCGTATGAAAGAGAAGAGTCATTAAGGCGAAGTTTATCAAGTGCATCACGTAGGTCTTCAAACTTATCTGTGTCTATTGGGAAAATTCCAGCAAATACAAAAGGTTTTGCAGGTTCATAATCTCCAACAGGTTCGGCAGTTGGGTTTTTTACATCAGTAATAGTATCTCCAACATTTATAACAGCAACTTCTTTAAGTCCAAGAACAACGATACCAATCTCACCACACTCTATAGTGTTAGTTTTAATCTTTTTCATCGGGTGAGGGTACATCAAATCAAGTATTTGGTGCTCTTCACCATTACTCATAAGCTTAATGTTTTGCCCTTTTTTAACCTGACCATCAAAAACACGCACAAGTGCAAGTGCACCTAAATACTGGTCAAACCAAGAGTCATAAATGATTGCTTTTGTAGTAGCTTCAGGATCTCCAACAGGAGCAGGAACTCTATCTACAATCGCGTCAATTAACTCGCGAATCCCAACGCCAGTTTTAGCAGATACTAAACAAGCATCAGTAGCATCTATACCAATAGAAGTTTCAATCTCTTCAGCAACCTTATCAGGATCAGCTGCTGGAAGGTCGATTTTGTTAATAACTGGGATGAGTTCAAGGTCGTTGTCAAGTGCTAAGTAAACATTGGCAATAGTTTGAGCCTCAACACCCTGTGCAGCATCTACAATAAGAAGTGCTCCATCAGAAGATGCGAGTGATTTACTTACCTCATAAGAGAAGTCAACGTGGCCCGGTGTATCGATGAGGTTAAGAATATAGTGCTCACCATCTTTTACATAATCAAGTCGTACTGATTGTGCTTTGATGGTAATTCCACGCTCTTGCTCAATGTCCATAGTGTCCATCATCTGTGTTGACATTTCACGTTCAGTTACTGAGCCACACTCTTGAATGATACGGTCTGCTAAAGTACTTTTACCGTGGTCAATATGAGCGATAATAGAGAAGTTTCTAATGTTTTTCAAATAGGTTTCCTAGTATATAGAAATAATTATGCAATTATATAGAAGATGTGCTGATAAAGTCGTTAAATTTACTATAAAAGAGTTATAATTTCATTTATGAAACATAAGTTCCTTATAAAATATATCAGTTTTATTTTTGTTATAGCTGCATTTGTGAGCTCTTTGCACCATCACGATGGGAATATAGGAGAGCATAATGATTGTCAGATATGTATAGTACAGCACAATATAATAGATATAGATACTCCTATAGAGATAAGCTACTTAACACTTTTTTCAATCACTTCTGAAGCTACACTCGCAAGTTTAAAAGAACTTTACACTCAAAAAAGTAGATTTACTTTTGGTGCACGTGCACCACCATCTTTCTCATAATATTAAACCAATAAACAACTATAACAATAAAATATTTTGGAGATAAAATGAGAAAGAGAATAACACTCTCTCTTTTACTAGCATCTTCACTCTTCGCAGATGCGCAGATGGATGCAATAAAAGAGCAGTTACAAAACCAGAAAGAGGCTATGACAAACTTAGAAGCAAAACTTACGAGTTTAGAGCAAAAAAACACTAACCAATCAGCAAGTTTTTCACAGAATGCTTACTTGCCTGATATGGCACTTATTTTGAATATGTCGGTACTTAACCGTAATGTACTTAACAGTGATTATGCTACTGCAGCAATGCCAGGATTTATCAGTTCAGGAAATATGCATTTACCTTTTAATATGAATAGAGGATTTAATCTCAATTATGCAGAGGTGGCAATGCACTCTGTTGTTGACCCATATTTTGAGGCTTTTGCAAACTTTCATTTACATGTAGATGAATTTGAGATAGGAGAAGCTTATGTTCAGACAACTTCACTTCCTTACTCTTTACGTATAAAAGCAGGTAAGTTTAAAAGCTCATTTGGTCGTATAAATCAGAAACATCAACATAGCTGGAATTTTGATTCACAGCCTCTTATATATAAAGGGCTTTTTGGTCCAGATAGTATTAGTGATGCAGGAATTCAACTTCAGTGGATAGCTCCAACAGATACTTATATTATGTTTGGAACTGAAGCTATGCAAGGAACTAATGGAAGAAGTTTTGGAGATGATTCAAGGAATAATCTCTATATAGGGTACCTAAAATCAAGTATAGATATTGGGGATGATTTTTCTATATTGGGTGGGGTGAGTTATGCTCATGGAAAAAATATAACAACCAATTCGACTGATATATATGGTATGGATTTAACATTCCGTGAACAACTTGGAAGCTATAGTGCACTGATTTGGCAGAGTGAATATCTCTACCGAAATAAGGAGCTTGTATCTACACGAGAGAAACAAGCAGGACTCTATTCTGAGCTTGTTTATCAGTATAATAACAACTACTCCTTTGGTGCTCGTTATGACCTTATCACTAAAAATGATGCTGACTTATCAGCTTACAGTGGTCTAGATACAGAAAATCTAGATAGATATACAGTCAAAATAGACTACAAACCATTCCCAATGTCACGTTTAAGATTCTCTTACACTTATGATAGAAGTAAGATAATAGCAGGAGAGAGAAAAAATGTAAGTGAAGTGATGTTGAGTTTAAATATCGCAGCTGGTGCACATGGTGCACACGATTATTAGGAGATCATTATGAAAAAAATAATAACTTTATTACTACTACTTTCAAGTTTTGCCCTTGCATCAATAAGAGTAGAGACAACTTACTCAACACTAGGTGCAATTACTCAAAAAATTGGGGGTGACCTAGTAAGTGTACATGTATTGGCAAGTGCAAAGTATGACCCTCATTTTATTGTTCCAAAACCCTCACTTCTAGCGAAGCTTCGTCGTGCAGACTTACTGATAATGAATGGGGGTGGGCTTGAACTTGGATGGTTACCTCCACTTATTAGAGGAGCCAACAATGCAAAAATTCAAAATGGAGCAAAAGGGTTTTTAGATATTTCTCACTTTATCCCTATGATAGATGTACCAATGTCAGTTTCTCGTGGATTTGGAGATGTACATGCTCAGGGTAATCCTCACTACTCAACAGATCCTCACATGGTTCCACTTATTGCAAAAGCAATCGCAGATAAACTAGTAAAAATAGATAATAATAATGCTCAAAAATATGAAAAAAACTTAGAAGTTTTTCTAACAGAGTGGAAAAGCTATCTAGAAAGATTCGATACCAAAATGAATGAGTGTAAAGATAAAAAAGTAGTACAGTATCATGAACTCTTTAACTACTTTTTACAAAGATATAACTATAAAAGTTATGGGAATATAGAACCACTTCCAGGAATTGCACCAAGCTCTAAACATACTATAGCTACTCTAAACATAATTAAGAAAAATGGTATTAAACTTATTTTACAAGATGTATACCATGAGCATAAAACAGCAAAGTTTATTGCCTCTAAAACAGATGCTAGGGTTGCTGTAGTTCCCCATGATATGGGAGCGGATGGTAGTAAAACACTAGAAGGCTTTTATAATAATATCGCGAAGCAGTTATGCAGATAATAGAGCTTCTATGGCCAGCCTTTGTGCTAGCCATAGCTTTAGTTTTTATTCATACTATTTTTGGTATAGAGATTATTAAACGTGGTGTAATCTTTACTGACTTAGCTATAGGGCAAATTGCTGCGAGTGGTATGGCGATAAGTATCGCATTTATGGATGGCACATACCAGAGTGCTATGACTCTTCTATTTGCAGTTTTAGGGGCACTTGTTATCACTTGGGCAACAAAAAGAGTAGAAAAAATTGAAGCTTTTATAGGACTTTTATATGCTCTTGGAATATCTGCTATTATGCTCATACTTGCACAAAGTGCGGAGGGAACAGAACTGTTTTCTAAACTAAGTGCGGCAGACATCCTTTTTACTTCAAGTGAAGACTTATATAAAGATTTAGTTATTTATGGCTTTGTTGCATGTGTTATGACTATGATTTATCCTAGAGTGCAGGGACTGAAAAAAGAGTTTTTGTTTTTCTTAATGTTGGCGATTACTGTTACATCTTCTGTTCAGTCTGCAGGAGTATTAGTCGTGTTTTCTTTACTAATAGCTCCATCATATGCAGGAATAATTCAAAGAATGTATAAACCTTTTGTCTTTGCTGTAGTTTTTGGTTCATTTGCTGTTTTAAGTGCTCTCTTCCTCTCCTATTATTATGATTTACCAACAGGGTATACAATTATTTTTACTGTAGTAAGCAGTTCTCTTTTACTAGTAGTCTTTATGAGTGTAAAAAATGAACAAAAGAGTTGATTTATCTAATATCTTTTTTTTAATGTTCTGATTCTGTTGTTAAGTGGTATAATACTTAAAAGTCGCAAGGGAATCTCATTTTAAAACATATAACAGAGCAGACGGCTATATTTTTTAGTGTCACCAAGTGGGTATTTCTTTCATCTATAGTCGGTATCTTTATTGGTATGATTGTTACCCTGTTTTTAAAAATGCTTCAGTATAGTGAAACCTCACGTAATATGCTTCCTTTTGACTACTACTATTTATTACCCTTTGCAATGCTTTTATCTGCATGGATGATTAAAAAGTTTGCACCTACCGCAGAAGGACATGGAACAGAAAAGGTCATTGAAGCTATTCATAAAGAGGATGGTAAAATAGATGTTAAAGTAATTCCCATAAAAACTTTTGCCACAATACTCAGTATTTTTGCGGGAGCTTCTGTTGGTAAAGAGGGACCTGCTGCACAGATAGGTGCTGGTGCAGCCTCTTACATTTCTATGTTTTTTAAGTTTTCAAGGCACGATAGAAAAAAGTTAGTTATTTGTGGGATTAGTGCTGGTTTTGCTTCTGTCTTTGGGACTCCTATTGCAGGGGCTATTTTTGGGGTTGAGGTACTTATAATTGGAGTACTAATGTATGATGTTTTACTGCCCTCTATTATTGCAGGGTTTGCAGCATTTACAACAGCTCAACTTTTAGGTGTTGAGTATACATACTACGATTTACACTTTTACCAGAGTATCAGTTTTGATTTACCTCTTATTTTAACAACGGTTATAGCAGGGCTATTTTTTGGTTTTATTTCTGACTTTGTAGTTACTACTGTCTCCAAAATCCATCGTGCTATTAGAATAATAAAGTATAACCCATACATAAAGGCTATAGTTGGAGGTTTATTACTTGTTCTTCTTACTAGAGTTTTTGGAGAAGAGTATTTAGGTTTAGGACTCTCAACAATTAAAGAAGCACTTGACCCCTCGATGGCAAACAGTGCTGATTTTCCTTGGTATATGTTTATCCTTAAAACAGTTTTTACCGCACTCTCTTTAGGAAGTGGTGCAAGTGGAGGGGTGATTACTCCCATATTTTATATAGGTGCAACAAGTGGAAACTTTTTTGGACATCTTGTAGGGAGTGATTATATCGCTCTTTTTGCGGCTATCGGATTTGTAAGTGTACTAGCAGGTACTACGAATTCTCCTATAGCAGCTATCATTATGTCTGTAGAACTCTTCGGAATTGAGATGGTTCATTATGCCGCTATAAGCATAGTCATCAGTTTTTTGATTACTGGGCATAGAAGCATCTTCTCCTCTCAAAAAGTAGCTATGAAAAAATCTGAAATGCTAGAGGTAAAGATGGGGGAAGAGATAGAGAATCTCAGTGTCTCTCTAGAAGAGTATGAAATAGGTAAAATTGATAGAATTAAAAAAAGAATACGAGAAAAGAGAGAAAAACTTTATAGATATAAAAATAAAAAGAGTAGAGATAAGAAGCTTTAAAACTTCCTACCTTTTTTTATACAAAGAGTGAATTAACACTTTCATTATGGTATACACGACGGATTACTTCAGCGAAAAGTGGAGCTACTGTTAAAACTTTAATGTTTTTATGAGGTTTTATCTCAAGTGTATTTGTAATAATAAGTTCATCTAACTCACCATGCTCTAAATTGTCATAAGCTTTTCCACTTAGTACCCCATGAGTAGCACAAGCCATAACAGAAGTTGCACCTTTGTTTTTTAGTGCTGTCGCAGCTTTGACCATTGTTCCAGCTGTATCAACCATATCATCAATCATAATAACATCGTAACCCTCAACATCACCAATGATACCCATAACTTCTGCATGGTTGGCTTTTTCACGGCGTTTATCTACGATAACCATCTCTAGGCCCATACGTTTAGCAAAGTAACGAGCACGTGCAACTCCACCAATATCTGGACTTGCAATGATTGGATTTTTAAGGTTTTTACTTTTGATGTAGTGTTCAAAAGTGATACTACCATAAAGATTGTCAACTGGAATATCAAAGAATCCTTGAATTTGACCAGCATGTAAATCGATAGTAATTACTCTATCAATTCCAGCAGTCTCATAAAGGTTTGCTACAAGTTTTGCAGTAATAGGAACACGAGGAGCTGCTTTACGATCTTGTCGTGCATAACCATAGTAAGGAACAACCGCAGTAATACTCTGAGCAGATGAACGCTTCAGAGCATCTGTCATGATTAGGAGTTCCATGAGGTTGTCATTTGATGGAGCACCAGTTGACTGAACTATAAAAACATCACGACCACGAACAGACTCAGCGATTTGAACAGAAATTTCACCATCACTAAACCTTTTTGTCTCAGCATTAGCTAAGGGAACATCTAAAATTTGACAAATCTCTTTGGCAAACTCAACACTAGCAGAACCAGCAAAAACTTTATAACCACGCATGGGAATTCCTTATGGAAAGATTAATATCGCGATTATACAAAAAATGTTCTAAGGGGATATTAAAATTTTAAAAAATTATTGACATTTCTCACATAGACCTGAGAGTACTAAGTCTGAATGCTCTATTTTAAAGAGACTAGTTTTAGATGCTAGGGTTTCAACTTCTGAGAGGTCAAGGGAGATGTCCATTATTTCATTACAGCTTCTACATACTGCATGAGAGTGCGATTCTTTTGTAAGTTCATAGACTGATTTTGTATTTGGGATCTTAACTTCTTGTATAAATGCAGCCTCAAGCATAAGGTTTATATTTTTGTAAATTGTTGCTAAAGAAATCGAGTTGAACTTTTCATGCATAAGCTCATAGAGCTTCTCTATAGTCATGTGACCGTTAAGATATAGAGCATTCGTTATCTCTAATCTCTGGGGTGTTGCTTTTAAGTTATGTTCTCTTAATATAGTTGTATAATTATTCATAATGATATTATACACTAATTTGTTTTAAAGGATAAATATTATTATTTATATTTAATAAAACTATTATTTATTAGGGGATAATAATTATCCTTTAAGTTTAATTGGAGTACAATTTTCATAACAAATCAACTTTAGTCGCCAAAGCGGCGCAAGCGTAGTAAAAGGGATGAATTCCTTTTATGGACTATAAGATGGAGGTTTCCTTCATTTTGAAAAAATTAAGGATTATAAGATGAGACAGTATGAATCATATAGATGTAACAAATGTGGTAACGTGGTAGAAGTACAAAATGTTGGTGGTGGGGAACTTCACTGTTGTGGTGAAGCGATGGAGATGACTACTGAGAATCTTACTTCAGTTAACTTAATGAAAGCCTTTGCAGGTGAGTCTCAAGCGAGAAATAAGTATGAGTACTTTGCAAAAGTGGCTCAAAAAGAGGGTTATAGAGATATTGCAGAGCACTTCCAACGTGCAGCTAACAATGAAAAAGTACATGCAAAGTTAGAACTTGCTCTTAACAATAGAATGATGAGTGGCTCTGAAGATAGTTTTGGAAATACAAAAGAAAACCTTCAATATGCAATAGATGGTGAGTCATATGAAAATATTACAATGTACCCAGACTTTGCACAAATAGCTAAAGATGAAGGTCATAAAGAAGCGGCTAGACTTTTTTCAGGTATAGGTAAAATTGAAGTAGAACACGAAAATATGTTCAAAATGCTTTTAGAAAGATTAGAAGCTGATGCTGAATTTGTGAGTGAAGATGAAGAAGAAGCTTGGATTTGTGAAGTGTGTGGACATATTCACTACGGTAAAAAAGCACTGAAAGTCTGCCCTGTGTGTAAACACCCAGAGGAGTACCAGTCACGTTTAAACTCTAAAAAATAGTCTCTTTTGTAACTATTATACTATTGTCATCATCGATGAGAGTTAACTCTCTGTCGATGGTGTTACACTGTAGAGCCATACTACGTTGGACAAGCTGTTCAAGATTGCTATCACTTCCAATATGCACTACAGATAGGTTTTTAAATCGTTTGAGAGATTTTTCTATCTGTTTAAACCAAGCCTCTGCCATCCCTTTTTGATAGGTGTAAATAATTACTTTCTCAGACTTTGAACATGCTTTTTTAATCCGTTTTTCATCAGGTTGCCCTAAATCTATCCAGAGTTTAATATCTCCACTTAAATCTTTTTGCCACAGATCAGGTTCTCCATCTTCATCTATCCCTTTACAAAAGATTAAATCTTCATCGGCATTAAGAATGAATGCAACAACACGAACCATTAAACGAAGGTCATTCTCAGAAGGATGTTTTGCAATAGTAAGGTTATGCTCTGAGTAGTTGTGTTCATCCATATCTGCAATATTAAGAGCAACTCTGTAAATGGTAGCTTTAGTGGCCATATTTTTCCTTTGGCTTTAATGCAAAAGTATACTACAATTTAAGTATAATTCCTTATGAAAAATTTAGCACTAGAAAATATATTTATACCCTC